>FWPV01008887.1_pt1 | contig 17299 bp, 20 predicted proteins | sample 2228371 | NCBI WGS metagenome assembly FWPV01 (sample SAMEA103939776, study PRJEB20133) | metagenome | reverse complement strand
TCTGCTCCATGGCGATAATCTCCTTGTTGAAATTTTTACTATAAATAGAATTCGAAAATTGAATAATAGTAAATTTTAATATTAATTAAAAACTACAGGTAAATCATCGTTATATATATCAAACACGTCGAAATGATTCGGGAATAGCCTGCCCCGAGAGTGCGGGCGGGCGCAGGTGATATCGTGGAGAAGCAGGACATCCTCTCCCTGGCGGCGGCGATGGCGATCGTTGCGATCCTTGCCCTGGTGGTGAAGCCCGCCCTCTCCGGCGAGGACATCCTCGGGGTCTCGCTTCCGAGCGGCAGGGAGGCGGAGGCCACTCCGGTGCCGGCACGGTCGGCACCGCTCCCGACGCCCCGTCCCACAACCCCTGCTCCGGCGCCGTCCCCAACCGCAGCATGGAACGGGGCGCCGAAGTCCATCGGTTTTGTCGACCCGGCAGTCTACCAGATCCAGAGCGGAGACTCCGGGCCCCGGCTCAGCACGCCCCCCGCCCAGCCGCAGGACCACAGCCTGGTCACCTACGCCGTCATCCAGGGGCGCTGGAGCGGCACGACCGAGATCCTGCGCATCCCCTTCCCCTACTGGGAGATGCACTACACGGCGGAGCCTCTCGTCGACGTCTCGGAGGATCACGTCACCGTCTTCCCCCGCATCAATATCCAGGTGATGGACGCGGACGACCCGAACCGGTTCGTGCGGGTGGCGAATCCGGATATCCTGGATTCCCGCCTCTTCGCCGAGAACGATCCCCGCCCCTGGATCGAGAAGTTCTATGAGGGCAACCGCAATTACTACTTCGTCATCAACGCGCGGTTCGTGTCCTCCTACACGATCGAGATCAAGGTTCCGAAGCGGTACGTCGCGTGATCGCCTCGCCGATGCCGCACCGCTCCCGCAGGGGATATCGCCCTCCGGCTGCATACTCGTGCGTGCGACCGTGTCCGATCCCGGATGCGGATACGGCATTCTGCCCGGTCATGCATCTGACCTACTTCCCTCTCCCGTACTCTCCCCATCCCAATGGCATGCCACGCGTCCGGCACCCGGGGAGCCGCGCGAGCGGGGATGCCCTGCCTCCGCGTATCGCGTTGAAGAGCGGGGGGCATGGAGGCAGGGCATCTCTCCATCGGAGCCTCGCCGAGCGCGATTTTCCGGTGCAGGGGGGGTGTGGGATCGTGCGCATCGGCGAGGCTGGACCACCAGTGCCCGATTCACGGAGTTGTGCGCGAAATCAGCTGCAATTCGGAGATGGATCCAAGGGCCCATGCCTGTCGCGCGGGAGCGCCCCGGTCGAACGATTCTGGGAGGCGCATCCCCCGAGGATCAGGGGGATACCCGGCTTTCGTTACTGCTGCTGGATGCAAGGAAAAGAGATATCGGGGGGCGGGAAATTGGCAGATCCTCGACGAGCCCGTGCAATGGAAGATTGAGGTCAGTCCAGCTTCCGCTTTCCCATGGCCTCGATATACGTGACCTCTTTGCCGGGCTCTAACTCGCGGAGGGATTCGTCGGTGACCTGCAGCTCGAACATGGTATAGTCTTTCGTATCCATCAGCTGGACCGTGTTCCCGGCGATCGAGATCACCTGGCCGCTCTTGCGCTCGACGATCGGCACGTAGATCTTCGCCGAGACCGGCTGTACGATGGATCGCTTCACGCCGTCGAAGATGCCCACCGCATCGATCCTCGACTTGGCTGCTCCGTGCTTTCCGGGCTTCGACGTCGCGATCCCCAGGATCTTGCTCGGCTCGTCGTCGATCACGACATAGCGCCCCTCTTTCAGCTTTCCAACCTCAGTCTGTTCCTTCATTGCGATTCACATCTCTTGCGCTAGTAATTTATCTTGATTGCATTACATAAATTAATCGACGGATTTAAACCGATCCAGCGAGAAAGGAGGTTTGAGTCCGAGCGGAGCAGGTTATCCAGCATGGATCTTCTCAAGCACTTCGAAGAGATCTCAGAGACGGTGGAGGATCTCATCCGGGATCTGACAGGGACCCGCGAGGCCGGAGAGTACATGGGCATGGGTGCGGACGGGACGCCTACGCAGAAGATCGACCGGATCGTCGAGGACAGCATACTCACCTATCTGGATGCCAATCCATTCTGCAAAACCCTGATCAGCGAAGAGGCCGGACGGCGCGACCTCGCGGGCGAGAAGGGGACGCTATTCCTGGATCCTATCGATGGCACCTACAATGCCGTCACGGGGATCCCGTTCTACGCACTCTCGATGGCGTACGCAGAGGGCGGAGTCGTGCAGGAGGGGTTCGTGCGGGATCTCGCGCACGGCGAGACGTTCTACGCACGCCGGGGAGGGGGTGCGTTCCATGACGGGAGACCGATCCGTGTCTCCAGCACCGCCTACCTGGAGACGAGTGCCATGAGCATTTACGGGCGCAAGTTCAACCCCACGCGCGTGATGCAGCTCGGGAGAAAGGTCCGCCGCTGGCGCCTCTTTGGAGCCTCGGCGCTGGAGCTCTGCTACGTGGGGTGCGGGAGAATCGACGGCTTTATCGATCTGCGCGGCACATTGCGGGTGACCGACGCAGCAGCCGGCATGCTCGTCTGCGAGGAGGCGGGCGGCGAGGTGAGCGATCTCGACGGGCGGGATATTCGGTTTCCGGACGAAGTGACGGTGGGGCGGTGCATGATCGCCAAGAACGGCGTGCTGCACCGCAAGGTGATCGAGTATCTGAGGTGACGATGCAGATAGTGCTGATGTCCCGGATCGATGCCGAAGATGCGCTGGCATTTGCAGCATCCCTTGGAGAGCTGCTGACCGCCGGCGGGCATCGGGTGGAGTACGAGTCGAACACCGCGTCTTGCCTGGGCAGGACGGGCGTCCCGCTCCCGGAGGTCTCGGCCGATCTGCTGGTGATCGTTGGAGGGGATGGCACGGTGCTGCTCGCCGTACAGCAGTTGAAAACCCAGATACCCGTCATCGGCATCAACTGGGGGGAGGTCGGGTTTCTCGCCGATCTGGAGCCGAAGGAGGCGATCGGGTTCTTCTCTCACCTGGGCGATCGGTTCTCCGTGGAGAGGAGGATGCGGATCTCCCTCTCGGCAGACGGCGAGCCTCTCGGCGACGCCCTGAACGAAGCGGTGATCGTCACGGCCCGCCCGGCGAAGATGCTCCGCTTCTCGGTGATCGTGGAGGGGACGACGGCGGAGACCTTCCGGGCGGACGGTCTGCTGGTCAGCACCCCCACCGGCTCCACCGCCTATGCCATGAGCGCCGGAGGGCCCATCGTGGACCCGCGGATCGAGGGATTTCTGCTGGTCCCTCTCGCCCCCTACATGCTCTCCTCCCGCCCCCACCTCATCAGCTGCGACCGATCGGTGGGAATACGGCTGGAGAGTGCGAAGCCCGCACACCTGGTCATCGACGGGCAGCGGACCTGGGATGTAAAGAGCGGTACGGTGATCCGGATTCGGCGGTCGCCGGAGCCTGCACTCTTCGTGGACGTGGGCAAGAACTTCTTCGAGAAGGTGGACAACAAGCTCCGCCACCTCTGAAATGCCCGTTCAGGGATCGCAAATGCTATCGACCGGAACGGCGATGGGATTTCCATAGACAAATGCGGAGTGTATGAGAATGCGGACCGAACCGGATTATGCAGAGATCTCGGACGCCCTGAAGGCAACGCTGGGGCTGAAGGGATCTCCGGTGGCGATCAAGTTCGCCGCGAGCAAAGAGGACATCCCGGAAGGGATCCCCGAGTACCCCGAGACGGTGCGGCACTGCCAGATGGTCTCGAAAGCCCGCAGAGAGGGGGCTGTCTTCTACGCCACGGAGGGGAAGCACCAGTGCATGGGCGGCGGCTGGGCGCTGGGGCTCAAGAAGCTGACTCCGAGCCTCAAGAGCGGGGAGTTCTACTACAAACTGGGCAAGTTCAAGAGCAAGGCGGCATGCAGGAGGACGATCGAGAACATCCCCCACCTGGGCGAGCAGGCCACCTACGCGCTCGTGTATGCCCCCCTCGAGAAGACGCCCTTCCCGCCGGACGTGGTGCTGATCATCGCCGAACCGCGGGCCATGCTCAAGATCGCCCAGGCGCTCCTCTACCCCCTCGGCGGGAGGATCCACTCATCGATGGCGGGCATTCAGTCCGTCTGTTCGGATGCGACCGCGTATCCTTTCCTGAGCGGGCAGGCGAACTTCTCCCTCGGGTGCGACGGCTCCCGGAAGTTCTCCGGCATCGAGCCCGATGAGATGGTGATGGGCTTTCCGGGCGAGATGCTGACCGAGGTGTGGGAGGCGCTGAAGATCGTCACGGGAGCTCCGGGCTCGACCTGAACGTCCCGCCGACGCAGTCGAGCACCTGGCGGCAGGCGACTGCCGCTGCCTCCTCCACGGCAGGGTCCATCCCGTCCCGGAACCCGGTGACAGCGCCCCCCTCAATCCCGACAACGGTAACGTCGGGAGAGATGCCCAGCGTGCGCGCCAGCAGGACGGCCTCGGCAATCCCGAGATCGTGGAGGGAGAGGGGAAAGAGGTCGGACGGGGGGAGCTCCCGAAATACCCGCACCGATCCGATCGGGCCCATCCCCTGGGTGGCGTCCACGATCACGATCCGATCGTAGCCTTCCATCAGGGGGATCAGCCCGAGCCCGCCCATGCCCCCCTCCACCACGTCCACGCCGGGATGCTCCCGCTGCAGGAGCTCCATCACCCGCAGACCGGCGGCGTCGTTGCCCATGAAGGGGTTGCCGCAGGCGATCACGCGAACCTTCATCCTCTCGCATCCATTCCCTGATGCCTCTGCAGATGGCCCCCGTCACCAGGTACCGGGGGTGTAGGACGGTATCTTCTGGAGGATGAGCTCCTTCTCGCGATGGGCTTCCCGGATCTCACCCTCGAGCCACGCGATCTGATCCTGCAGTATGCGTATGTGCATCTCCATGTGCTCGATCGTCGCCGATCGATGCTTCGTCGCGGAGCCTGCCGACGCAAGGTACTGCTCTATCGCCGCCGCGACCATCTGGGACCTGGAAATCCCTTTCGACTCCGCTTCACGGTCGATTCTCTCCAGGGTCTCCCGATCAAGGGAGGTGGTGATCCGCATCATCCTGCATCCTGCATGATGATCGGGAGCCCTGGCTTATCGCTTTTCTGCTTCGTCATTTGGGAGAAGGAGAATATATACCTGATGGCCCGCTCGTGCATGCGGTCGGGCGCAGCCTCACGGGATGTTGTCATCCTCCCTCCGGTTCCGGTTTTCTGATCGGCAGCGAAGGACGAGATCGCCAGGAACGGAGCGGAGGGGTCTGTCTTTTTCCCCGGTGCGGCACGCTCTCAAACGACCCGCTCCGACGTACCGGCGGGGGATGCAGGGGATGCCATCCCCTCCGTGGACCGGCGGGATGGGGCCGCCCCACCCGGAACACCCCGGGGGCGGAGATCCCGCCTGGGTGGGGAAGCCCGCGGGAAGAGAGGCAGTCCAGTGACGGGGCTTCAGGAACACCAAATCCAGCAAACGCGGCAGCGATCGACTGTCGGCCGCGGCACGGAAACGGAGCCCATGCCGCATCTTCGGAGCCGAAACGAGAGGGGGATCCCGATCCGCTATACGATGTTCACGAGCCTGATCTCGAACGTCAGGTCCGTACCGGCCAGCGGGTGGTTGGCGTCCAGGACGATCGCGGATTCGGAGACGCTCTTCACCGTCACCATGAACGCGGTGCCGTCCGGCTGCACCACCTGCAGCCTCTGCCCGGTCTCGAAGTGCATGTCCTGCGGCAGGTGGTCGCGGTCCACCTCGATGACCAGCTCATCCCGACGGGGGCCGTAGGCTTCGTCGGCCGAGAGCGTGGTGGTCTTGGTCTCGCCGGGCACCATGCCCCTGACCGCCTCCTCGAATCCCGGGATCACCTCACCTTCTCCGATCCTGAACTGGATGGGCTCACCCTCGCCCGAGGAGTCGAACACGGATCCGTCGGGAAGCCTGCCGGTATACTCCACCCGGACTGTATCGCCTTTCTGTGCCTGTGCCATAGGAATCGGTGCCGGTGAGATCCCCCTCCTATATATGTATGCCGATCCAACGGGCATCCTTCGATGCGTGCACGCATCGGGGAGGATGGCCGGCGGGGAATGGTGCGGGATCCGCCATCGGAAGGCGAAGCATCGGACCCTACTTCTGGAGGATCCTGACATTGCGGAAATACTGCTTCATCCCTCTCTCGACGTCGTGGAAATGATCCGGCGCGTAGTGCGGCTCGCAGAGGACCACGATCAGGCACCGGAGTCCTGCCGAGGACTGCATGCAGAGTGTTGCGATGCTGTCGAGCGTTCCGTTGTCGGCGGGGCCCCGGATCTCGATGCCCACATCCCGGAGGATGAACGAAGGTTTTCCCCGTTCGTTCTGGACCGTCATCTCGACGTCGGGAAAATTCGCCGTCAGGTACTGGTACAGTTCCCCCCTGTAGTCCTCTTCGCCGTCGTGCATCTGAGAGGGCGTGAACTCTTCGAGCGCATCGCAGATCCGCTCCAGGAGATCGTCTGCCCCGTTCCGGACCCCCTTCTGCTGTCGCAGGAAGAACAGGAGGATGATGGCATAGAGGAGAAAGAACCCGCCCGCCGTGGCGGCGACCTCGTACTGCACGAGGTACCCGGTGAGATCGGAACCGCCCCCGCTGAGAACCAGGTCAATGAGAAGGGTGTACAGCAGCTTCACGCCCCCGAGGATGATGGCGCTCAGCATCAGGGGCGTTAAAAACGCGTCAATTCGTTCGAATCTGGACAGCGTGTTCAATTCTCTCGAATGTCTTTTCTTTTCGGGTTCTGATAAGCCTTTTCATATGCGCCCGGATCGCCCCTCTTCCCGACTGCAGCCCTCCGGGACCTCCCCTCCGATCGCCCGGGGAGTGCACGAATCGGCGGGACCGCCCGGATGCAGGTGTCCGGTACCGGTCAGCGGCGGCCGTCCACCCGGTCTCTGCCCTATTCTATAAGCCTTATCTTCCTGCAGGCCCCACTCTTTCTACAGGTGGCTCTCGTGCAGATATCGATGAAGCTGGAGATGAAGGATACGCCGGGGCAGCTGGTCAATGCGCTGAAACCGATCTCGGATGCGGGGGGCAACATCATCGCCATCGTGCATCAGCGGGAGCCCCAGACGTCAAAGGAAACCATCGACGTCCAGGTAGTGGTCGAGCTGGCCGAGAAACGGCTTCCCGACCTGCTGGAGCTCTTCAAGAGGCACGGGATCCATGTCCAGCGCATCGGGAAGGAGCGTCTGGTCCATCGACGCTCGCTGATCATGATCGGGCATATCATGCATACCGATCTCTCGGATACGGTGGATCAGATCGACCGTACCGGTTTTGCCGAGGTCTCCGAACTCTCCATGGTCATGCCGGAGATACAGGAGCCGTCGACGGCCCGGATCACCATAAAATCGCGCAGCGAGTCCGACATGGCCAGCGCGCTGGATATCCTGCGGCGGGTGGCGAAGAGGAAGGATCTCCTGATCGTCGAACCCCTGGAGGAGATGCGATGAAGATCGCCATTCTCGGTTTCGGATCCGTCGGACAGGGCGTGGCTTCCGTCATCGCCCAGAAGTCCCTCGGGCTGACGGTGACGGGGATAGCGGACTCGAAGAGCGGGGTCATCGACAACGCAGGGATCTCCCTCGCGGAGGCGCTCGAGCGGAAGCGCACCACGGGCCGCTGCGGGAGCCCCGGGATCAGCGCGATGGACGTGATCCGGATGGCGGACTACGATGCGCTCGTGGAGGTGACGCCGACCAACGCCCAGACCGGGGAACCGGCGCTCTCGCACATCCGTGCAGCGCTGGAGTGCGGGCGGCACGTCGTCACGTCCAACAAGGGCCCCATCGCGCTGGCTTTCCAGGATCTGCAGTCCCGCGCCGCACGGAAGGGGGTGCAGCTCCGCTACGAGGCAACCGTCTGCGGCGCAGTCCCCATCTTCCACCTGCTCGAGCACGGCCTCTCCGGGAACCGTATCATCGCCATCCACGGCGTCCTGAACGGTACCTGCAACTACATCCTCTCCCGCATGGATGCCGAGGGGCTGACCTACGATCAGGCGCTCGTCGAGGCCCGTGAACTCGGGTACGCGGAAGCGGATCCGACCTACGATGTCCGCGGCATCGATACGGCCATCAAGCTGGTCATCCTGGCGAACGCGATCTGGAGGCTGAATGCGCATCTGAGCGACGTGGAGGTGACCGGCATCGACAACCTCACCCCGGAGGCGCTGCGGCTGGCCGACGAGCAGGGAATGACGATCCGCCTGATCGGCGAGGCGATCCCGGAGAAAGGGCTGCTGCGGGTGTCGCCGCGCATCATCGAGTGGGACCATCCGCTCGTCGTCCACGGGACCCTGAACGCTGTCACCATCGAGACCGATCTGGCCGGTCCGCTCACCATCGTGGGCAAGGGTGCCGGCTCGATCGAGACCGCCAGCGCCGTGATCGGGGATCTGCTCTTTATCCGGGACTGCTATGTCAAGGGTGCTTGAGAGGAGACGAACGTTCCTTCGGCTGATACGGCAGTTCACCCTGGACGCCGGCTCGTTCACCGTGCACGATCTGGCCGACGCGGCGGCGGTCCCGCGGAGCACGGCGCAGGACTGGATCAACCGCCTCATCGAGGAGCGGTGCATCCTCTTGCTGGAGGAGAAGCGCGGGAGGCAGGCGGCGAGGTACGCCGCCACGAGCGTGATCCCCTCCAGCACCTGCCGGCGGATCTTCACCACCCTGGACGGCGATCGGGTGGAGATCTACCACGAGTGCATGAGCGGGGGCTGCGCCGCGTTCTGCGAGTTCCACCACCGCCAGGCGGAGGGCGTGCTTGTCGGGGTGAAGAGGGACGGGGCGCTCCTGCGGGAATCCGCCCGGCTCGGCATGGAAGAGGTCGAGATCGGGCCCTATCCCTCCCCGGCCGTAGGCGTGCGGGGTGTGGAGAGGAGGGGCGACTGGATCGTCCAGCATATCCGCTGCTTCGGCGGACCTGCCTATTCCCTGACGGAGATGATGTCCCGCGCCCGCGGTGTATGCGACGTGCGGATCCGGCGGATCGGGAATATCGTTGAGGGGGAGATCTACACCCGCGCCCTGGTCCATGTGGCCATCGGGATCGACGATACGGACAGTGCGGAGGAGGGTGCGACCTTTGCGCTTGCTCTGGCGCTCCTCCAGCACCTGGGAGGGATGGAGGGGATCATCCCGATCGGGCACCGCGTCGTCATGCTCTACCCGTATCTCCCGGAGAAGACGGCCGGCAACTCCTGCAGCTGCATCGACCTGGCAGTGGAGCCGGCCCGCCAGGATCGGATACTGGACAGGGCGCAGCGGTTCGTCGAGGACGAGGTAATCTCTGCGGAATGGGGGATTGCCGTAAAATGCGGCTTCATCGTCCCCCCGCCTCTCCGCGACTTTGGCATGCAGGTGAGACGGGGGCGGGTGGAGAGGGCGGATGCCGAGAGGGTTGCCCGCGATCACGGCATCCAGCTGTGCGGCGGCAGAGGGGTGATCGGGGCCCTGGCAGCGGTGGCGCTTCGGGATCTCGATACCGCCGCGCTCCTCGATCCGATGCAGAACAGTGCCCGCCCGTGACGGCATCCCCGCGCGATCGCGCGTGCAATTCGATTGCGGGGCCGCGCATCGGGGATGCGGCCGGGTCGGATGCGGAAACAGGATTCATGCCGTTGCGGCGGGATTCCCTGCCTCCAGGACCGCAGGGATGGGCATGCTGCCCGCTGCTGAACGACCCTTCGCCTCGGTGCGCTCGGGCGCGGAGTACTGGAGGTGCGCGGCGGGAGAGGGATCGAAGGACGGGGATTGGACGGGTTTCCGCCCCGTCCTCGAGCCCTGACCGCGGAGACGGTGGACGGGTGCGGGCGCAGGTCGCCCGCCGGGACCTGCGCCGTGCAGTGTCGAGTGTGGATCCGGCGGCAGGCGGCGCACGGATACGCACCGTTCGGGTGTCGCACTGCCGGGTCGGGGAAGCACGGAGGACGCGCTTTCATGGAGCCCGTCAGCGCGATGGCCCGTATCGCGGGAGAGAGCGGGGCAGGACTCGCGGGTATTCGGGGAGAGGGCGAACCGTACGGCGGGGCATCCCCGCAGCAGCGGCCTTCCTCGATTTCGGACACCGATCGTGGACGTGATAGGGAAATTCTTTGGACTTTTCGGGAATGGAATCCCGATCAACTCTCCGATGGGCGCCGGAGAATCGTCTTCCCGCCGCATCGCGGGATGGGGAAGGGGCGTCGCACAGCAGGATCGGGGGAATGCGCTCCTTCTCCGTCGTCTGCGGGCCCGATGTATCTGCGTCTTGGATCCGGCTCGAGCATGCGGTGCGGAAAGGTTGTCCGCATCAACCCGGCGTATCCAGGTCTTTCCATCGCCGATGCACGCGCCTGCCGATCCCCGGATTGTCAGAGATTCTCCCTGCCGGATCGCTCCTGGATCCCCTCTTTCCGGGGCGGGAGGTTGAGCGAGCGCCAGTACAGCCCCAGTTCCCGTATCGCTGCTGCGAACTGGTCGAAGTTCACCGGTTTGACCACGTAGCTGTTCGCCCCCAGGCTGTAACTCTCGAGGATGTCCCGGTCCTCGCTCGAGGAGGTGAGCACCACCACCGGAATGGTCCGCGTCTCGTCGCTCATCTTCAGGCGGCGGAGAACCTCGATGCCGTCCACTTTCGGGAGCTTGAGGTCAAGGAAGATGACCTTGGGTTTGTCCCGCACGTCCCGCCCCCCGTATGCCCCCGTGCCGAAGATGAAGTCCAGCGCTTCTTTGCCGTCCCATGCCACGTGAACACGGTCGCTCAGGTTGCACCAGGAGAAGACGTGGAGGATCAGCTCCACGTCGTGAGGGTTGTCCTCGACCAGGAGAATATCCGTGGAATTTCCCTTCTCACTCATCAGCATTACCTCCATCCAGTGTGAAGAAAAATGTTGTGCCCCTGTCCGGCTCGGACTCCACCCAGACGCGGCCGCCGTGCCGCTCCACGATCCGTTTCACGATGGCAAGTCCGACGCCCGAACCCTCGTACTCGTGGGGGTGCAGACGGTGGAACACCCCGAAGAGCTGGCCGGCATACTGCATGTCGAATCCGACGCCGTTGTCCTGCACGAAGTAGATCGCCCTGCCGCCCCTGTTGCAGGACCCGATGCGGATCCGGGCAACGGGACGTATCCGGGTGAACTTCAGGGCGTTGCTGAGCAGGTTCTGGAACACCTGCCGCAGCATGGAACGGTCGGCGGAGACCGTCGGGAGATCCTCGATGGCGATCTCCACCGCCCGCCCTTCCCGCTCGCTCTCCAGGCTCTCGTACGCCTCCCGCGCCAGATCCGCCGGGAGGATCGGCTCCCTGTGAAGGGCCTGGCGCCCCATCCGGGAGAAGTTCAGGAGATCGTCGATCAGACGGGCCATCTTCTGCGCATTCTGGCGCACCTTTCCGAGGTACTCGCGCGCCTCGGGCGGTAGCCCCTCCCCGTACGCGTCCAGCAGGATGCGGGAGAAGCCGTCCATCGCGCGCAGGGGTGCACGCAGGTCGTGGGAGACGGAGTAGGTGAAGGACTCCAGCTCCCGGTTGGCATACTCGAGGTCCCGCGTGCGTTCGATCACGCGCCGCTCCAGCTCCTCGTTCAGCTGGCGGATCTCCTCTTCGGCCTGGCGCATCGCGGTGATATCGTTGCCGATACAGAGGATCTCCGCGATCTCCCCCTCAGGACCGTATATCGGCCTGTTCGTCCATGAGATCCAGGCCCGCTCGCCGTTGCGGCGGATGTTTTCGTTCTGGCTCGTTGCATACTTCTCGGGATTGCGGGCGATGTCCAGGATCGTGCCGCGCAGATCTCTTCCCGCGCTGTCGAACTCCGGTATGATCGTCCCCACGGCGTTCCTGCCGAGGATCTCCGCCTCGGTATACCCGAAGAACTTCTGGGCGTACTCGTTGAAGAACGTGATGTGGCCCCGGGGATCCAGCCGCAGGATGATGCTGTTGGCGCTCTCCACGAGTTCCCTGTACTTCTCCTCGCTCCTCCGCAGCGCTTCCTCCGCCATTCTGCGGTGTGTGATATCCCTCCCCACGGAGAGGTACTCGACCACCTTTCCCTTGTCGTCGAAGAACGCGCGGTCGTTCCACTGCTGCCAGCGGATGCTCCCGTCCGCCAGGACGATCGGGTGCTCGATGCTGCCGACGGGCCGCTCTGGAGTGAGGGCGGCGAGATGGCGCGCTACCCGTTCCCGATCGGGCGGAGGCATCCCGGGCCGGAAGCGGGTGCCGACGATCTCGGTGCAGGGCTTTCCGAAGTAGCGGCAGTAGGCTTCGTTCACGAAGAGGTGCGTCCCGTCGGGTGCAAACCTCGTGATGAACTCCGTCTGCCCCTCCACCACGGCGCGGTAGCGCTCCTCGCTCTCGCGGAGGCTCTTCTGGCTGTTCCGCAGCTCCTGGATCGTGCCTTTCAGCGTCCCCACCATCGCGTTGATGCTCTGGCCCAGGATGGAGAACTCCTCTCCCAGCCCCGGCGCGATCCTGCGGTCCAGATCCCCGCGGGCGATCCGGTCCACGTCCTCCACGATCGTCTGCACGGGACGGGTCAGGAAGCGGGAGACGAATACGGCAACCCCGAGACTTGCCAGCAGCACGACGACGGCAACCAGGAGGTGGGAGAGGATCAGGCTGTTCAGCGCCCCTTGGATCAGCGCGGTGTTGTAGGTGAGCTCGACGATGAGGCTCATGTCGGAGCTGTAGTCCTCGTCCCGCAGGTCGATGAAGAGGTACCGCAGCGTCCTGCCGGATTCGGGGTTCTCGACCTCCATCCCTGCCCTCTTCTCAAGGATGGTGTCCAGCACCCGCTCCAGCTCCGGCGTGGGGACGAAGGTGCGGTTTCCCACCTGCCTCTTCGCGGTGGTGTAGATGCGCACATCCTCGATGAACGGATTCCTGGATGCGATGTCGGTGATGGTCTCCGAGTAGCGGAGCTGGTTGCGCCTGTCGTTGAACGCATTCTCCACCAGCCCGAGTTCCAAGACATACTCGTGGTCCGGCGTGGGCATGTAGGCGTACTTCTTCAGATCGGCGGTTGTCTTCTCCTGGACGACCCGGTCGGGGTAGAATCCGTCCGTGGTGCGGATCCGGTTCAGGTAATCGTAGAAGTAGGGGATGCTCTCCTTGAAGTCGAGCCCGAGGTCCGGCTCATAGGTTGAATACTCCACCACGCCCTCGCTGTTGATGACGTAGAGCTCCATCGCCCCGCCCAGCTGCTGCTTGACATTCTCCAGATCCATTCGGGCGGGGTCCCGTCCCGCGCGCTCGTACTCGGCCATGAAGAGCACGAAACCGTCCCGCATCTGCTGGTTCAGGGTATCGTCGAAGACCTTGAGCCCTGCGTCGATCACCTCGACCGTTCTGACGATGTCCTGTTCGGTCTGGTTTCTCAGGAGTTCGGCATTGCTCCTGAAGTTTCTCTCGCTGTTCAGGTAGTCGACTATCGTTGTGCCCAGCACGGCAGCGAGGGTCAGGAGCGCAATCGAGATCAGGAGGTACGTGGAGAAAGGACGCCTCTTTGCAGCGGACGGTTGAGTATCCCCGCGAGCTGGACCGCTCATCGCCCCTTCCCTGCTTGATGATCCACCCGGCGGAAAGAAAAACGTTGCGCCTTTATCCGTCTCGGACTCTGCCCCGATGCGGTCGCCGTGCCGCTCGAGAATCCGCTTCACGGCGGCGGGACCGACGCCGGTTCCCTTGTACTCGCGGGGATCGACCCCCTGGAAGGCCCTGAAGCGTTTTCCGGCTACTGCATATCGAACCCGATCCCGTTATCCCGGACGCAGCAGACGGTCCGCCCTTCCGCGGGAGGGGATCCGATCTCGATCTGCGCGACTGTCCGGTTCCGTGTGAACTTCAGGGCGTTGTCGCTAAGATTCAGAAATGCCGGATCATGGGGGAGGATCTGCCTGTATTTCGGGAAGACTGCCAAGGATTGCCTCGACTGTGCGGCTTTCCTGCTCCTGGCACAGGCTGGCCAGCGTCCCGGCGGCACTCGTCTCCATCGATACCGCCTGCCTGTGGGCTCCCTGTCGTCCCATCCGTGCAAAATCGGGAAGCTTGGCGGGGAGATTTCGCCATCCCTTCGACATTCTCCCGAACCTTCCCCGGGCAGATCCGATCGTCGGGGGCGATGGCCGGCGGCTCCTTTACCAGGAGGATCCGCTTGTAGCCGTCGATGGCCCGAAGGGGTGCGCGAAGATCGGGGGAGATGGGGTGGCCGAAAGATTCCAGGTCGCTCACCGCCGATCCCACCTGTGTTGTCCGTGTCCTGTGGTTCACCCACCGCGTCTCGCCGCAACTTGTCCAGATCCGGAACTCACCCGCCGGCAACCGGTCATTTTCGAGCTGGCTCTGCTGGTCCAGAAACCGTGCGCGGTCTTCGGGATGGATGACGAACAGCACACCCCCTGCTTCAACAGCCCCTCATGGGGGATAGCCCGTTATGCGTTCGAGAGATCCCGTGATCCAACCGGGAACGGACCTGCCGTCGGGTCCCGCCTGCAACGCACAGGCATAGTCCGGGATGATGCCTGCGATGCTCCCATGCCGCTCCTCGCTTTTGGTGAGGCGTTCCCGGCTCTCCTCCAGATGCGGACGTGCGATCGAGCCTGCCGACCTTCGTATTGGCGCTCTCCTCGAGCTGGGCGAACTCGCGCCCCCGGTCGGCGGGATCTGGTGCTTATGGTCTCCCTGCGGGATGATCCCGGCATCCCGCACGATCTCGGTGGCGGGGCGCGTGATCTATCGTGATATGACGATGGCACCCGCGGATCCCAGGATCGGTGCCAGGGATGACAATCGTGACATGCGAGAGGATCGATTCGGACAGGGATCTCTCCAGCGGTGCGGTGTTGTATGCGAGTTCGATGACCCGGGCGGTATCGGAGGCATGGTCGCCAAAGGGGGAGCCGATGGAGAGATACTTGCTCTCCTTTCCAACCCCTCCGATCCCGACGTTCTTCTTCCGGGATATCCCCTCCTGTACGATGGCCGTTGTACTCCCCTCCACGGCAGCGGCGGGATCGTCCATCAGTCTCCGCGGGTAGTCGAAAATCCGGATATCGACGAGACAGGGATTGACGGCAGGGGTCTGGCCGAGCATCTCCCGTCCCCGAATCCTCGATCGTTCCTGCTCGAATACCGGTCCGGCAGGGCCGAACCCGAGGTTTTACGGGTGATCCGGTGTCGGCTGGCAGGCATCCTTGCGGAGGCGGCAGAGGTCTCCACACCCGCTCCATCGGGAACAATCCCCCCTCAGGCGGATTCTTTCCAGGTATGTGTACGGGGAGTGGTACTGGCGGAAGGGCGGGCCCCGCCCGGGCTCGAAGGTGGCGAACTCGAGGATGCCGGAGGCGTTGATGATATACAGGTCCACCGTGCATGCGATTCCCGTCTGGCTACGATCGTCTCGTCGATCGGGGCCTTCACCTTCTCCGGGTCCGTCTTTGACGGTTCCCCTCCCCGACTTTTCATGCTCCTTCATGAAGGGGAGAAATCCCTGTTCCCTCCGGCGGTTGAGCGTCGCTCCGTAGGGCAGACAGGCGGAGTCGGTCGGGTGCACGGTATTGACGCCGGTACCCCCGTATGCGCCTCGAACAAGCGGCCCTCCGGCTCGGGGTGACGCTGCGTCGTGATATAGTCGAGCAGCGTGATTCCCGCTGTCACCGCAAGCATGAGGGTTAAGATGAATGGACGTTTTTATGGAGAACCCGGGGCTGCTGCCCGTGCTCCCCCGGCGGCCGGGGACGTTCGATGAGGGAGGGCGTCACTGTTCATTTTCATTCCGGTGCATTCACCACGATGTTTGCGCATCGCTTTCTCAGGTCGGGCAAGCCCTTGCCGTCCTTTCGTGCGATGCGTTCATGCGCGTCATCGTGGGGATCGTACCGAAAAAGGAGAGCTGCTTATAAACCTGAATGGTGTATGTTCGTATATGCTCCTCCACCAGGACAGGATCGATACGATTAAAGGCATCCTGAAGAGGAATTCCAAAGGTCTGACAATATCCGAACTGTCGCAGAAGGTGAACCTGAACCGCAACTCGCTTGCGAAGTACCTGGAGATTCTGCTCGTCTCGGGACAGGTGGAGATGGAGTCGTTCGGCACGGCCAAGGTATACTACCTCTCCCGCCGCGTGCCGCTCTCTGCCCTCCTCAAATTCTCAACGGACCTGATCGTCATGCTGGACGACGATCTCAAGGTCGTGCAGGCGAACGACAACTTTCTGTCGTTCTTCAGTCTGGCCCGGGAAGCGATTCTGGGGGAGGACTATTCGAAGCTGCCTCTCCTGTCGGATCTCCCCCTGCAGACTCTTGCCCGCGACCCGAACGCGGAGGGCGAGATCGTGCGGGAGATCTGCATCCCGCGGGGCGGCGAGGAGGTCTTCTTTCGGGCCAAGATGGTTCCGACCGTCTTCGACGACGGGAGCAAAGGTGTCACTCTGATCGCGGAGAACATCACGCTCCGCAAACAGTACGAGGAGCAGCTGAAGGCGAGCGAGGCTCGGTACAGGGCAATCGTCGAAGATCAGACGGAACTCATCTGCCGCCGCCTGCCGGACGGGACGATCACATTCGTGAACGACGCCTACTGCCGCTACTTCGGTATGAGTGCGGAGAATCTCGTGGGGCACAAGTTCTTTCCCGGCATGCCGCTTACGGATCTGGCGCACCGCACGGAGGCGCACAGGAAGATGTGCCCGGCGGAACCTGTCGTCACGTACGAAGTGCGGCATCCGCGGCCCGGAGGCGAGGTGCGATGGCTGCAGTGGACGGATCGCGCTCTGTACGGCGAAGGGGGGATTCTCCTGGAGATCCAGTCAGTCGGTCGCGACGTGACCGAGCGCAGGCAGGCGGAGCAGGAGCTGCGGATCATGGAGACCGCCATTGCCTCCTCGATCGACGGGATTGCCATCTTCAGCCCCGATGCCGCCCTGACGTACGCGAACCGGGCGTTCCTGGACATATCCGGGTACGCCAGCGTCTCGGATATCGCCGGGAAACACTTCCGGGAGATCTACTCGCACGATCCGGGGCTGGTGGAGAGATTGCGCGAGATCGAGCAGGTCGTGGAGAGGGAGGGGAAATGGGTCGGGAGCATCGATACGATCGGCGCAGAGGGTCGCCCCATGAACCTGCACCTCTCCGTCACCCGCGTGCAGGACAGAGAGAACAGAACCCTCTGCTACCTGGCATCCGTTGTGGATGTCACCGAGCAGAAGCATATGGAGGAGGCGCTCCGGAGCACGTACGAGAAGCTGCAGGAG
>FWPV01008886.1_pt1 | contig 17300 bp, 19 predicted proteins | sample 2228371 | NCBI WGS metagenome assembly FWPV01 (sample SAMEA103939776, study PRJEB20133) | metagenome | reverse complement strand
CGCGGCCGCGGGCGCCTATCGCGGCGAAATCACCGTTGGCGCCAAGGGCGCCGCGCCGGAGAAGTTCCAGGATCAGATCGGCCGCTATCGGGATATCGTATCCCGGGGCCAGCAGATGCGGCAGGATCTTTCTCTGCTGACCAATTTGGGCAAATATCAGAATCTGATAGCGGCCCTGGACTCCAGCCTGCTGACCCAGATAACTTTTATGCAATACGAATCACAGGCGGTGGCCGCCTGGGCCGAAAACCATCGGGCCCGGGCCGAGATCGACCGCATCCAACGTTTGGTGAGCGGCAATACCTTGGCCCAGGCCAGGCATCAGGCGGAGATCAATCAATGGGAGGAGGAGTTTCGGATCTCCTCGGCCCGGCTGGAATCCCTGAAGCCACAATTGCAAACTCTGTCCCAGAAGAACCTGGGACAGATGCGGTCTTATAATCAAATGGTGTTGGATCTGAAGATATTGGAATACACGGCCGCGGAGGATGTCCTGGCCCTGTTCTCCTGGGAACAGGCCAAACCGCCGGCAGCCAAGCCGGCCGCCAAGAAGGCCGTTAAGACGAGCAAGTCCACCAAGTCCAGGAAGACCGGCCGATGAGGTGGCGGCATCTGGTCATACTGGCGCTGGGGGCCTGGCTCTCAGGCTGCCGAGGCCAGGATCCTCTGAAGAAGGGAGAGCAGTTTTTAGAGTTGGGGGACTGGGACAAGGCCGTGGAGCAGTTCAACCTGGCAGTGGATAGGTCGCCCCGGGATCCCCGGGCCCACTGGGGGCTGGCCCTGGCCTATGCCCGGAGCGACTCGGCCGGGCCGGCCCTCAAAGAGTATCGGGTGCTCTGCCGGCTGAGCCCGGGGTTGGCCGACGACCCACTCCTGCGGCAGAAGATGGCCGGATTTTTGGGCATAGAGCCCTTTCCTTCGCGCCGGCTGACCCGATCTCCGGGCAACGATGCCTTTCCGGCCATCTCCCCGGATGGAAAGAAGATCGCCTTCAGCTCCAAGCGGGACGGCGATACCGAGCTCTACCTGATGGACAGCGACGGAGATAATCAGCAGCGGTTGACGAAAAACCGCGGGGTGGACTATGCCCCCAGTTTCTCCCCCGACGGACGGATGCTGGCCTTCGTCTCCGACCGCGACGGCAACGATGAGATATATATTCTGGAGATGCCGACCGGCAGGCAGAAGAGGCTGACCTACCATTCCGGCCAGGATGTGTTGCCGGCCTTCTCGCCCGACGGTAGCCGGGTGTGGTTCATCTCGGATCGAGAGGATAAGTATCAGATCTATTCCCTGGAGGTCGGCGGCGCCGGCAGCGGCCGGGAGAAGGGTCTGTCCCGGGTGTTCGACGACCAAAATAACAAGATATATTTCTCGGTCGGCGGAGACCAGATGCTGATACAGGAGGAGAGGGAGAACCAGGTGGTCCTGTGCCTGGCCCCGATCGAGGGCGGACCCAAGAGGCTGCTGGCGGCGCCGTCGTTCCGGGCCGGCCTGCCCACGGTGCTTTCCCCGGACCGGAGGTCCCTGCTGTTCACCTCCTCCCGTGAGGGGGACGACGAGATCTATCTCTGGAATATGGCCCAGGGATATCTGACCCGTCTCACCTTTTCGCCCTCTCAGGAGTTCGGATTCGGCTTCACCCCGGACGGATGCGGTCTGATATACGATTCCAACCGTTACGGAGACCGTGATATCTTTATCATGAGGTTGGACAGCCCGATATCCCGCGAGGAATTGATGGCCGCCATGGGAGTTAAATAGATAACCTTTATACGAGGGTCATATGATCTGGCGCTGCACGGTCTGCGGGTATATCTACAACCCGGACCTGGGGGACCCGGACAGCGATGTTCGTCCCGGAACCTATTTCGACAATCTGCCGCTGGATTGGGTCTGTCCGGACTGCGGAGCCTCCCAGGACATGTTCGAGATGGTCGAGGAGGAAGAGGAGGAGTAGTTCTGCGGTCAGGAAGGGTAGAGGTCCGCCGGTGGGGGGCTCTTCCGGACGACTCGTCTATGTTTTCTAGACGGTCCAAATTTTGATTCGAGGACGGCACCGAGTGGAGGGAGAACCGTGATCAGGCAGACTACTCTGGGCAAGATCCACCGCCTGCTGGGATGGCTCATGCTGGTTCTGTTGCCGGTCCAACTTTTTTCCGGACTGGGGGCGATGGGCAAGATGGCGGCCGGAGGAAGTGAAGTGGCCGGCGCCATCCATGTCGGCCCCTGGGCGTCGCTGGGCCTGGGCGTCATGATCATCAGCCACGGCCTGCTGGGCATCAGGTTCACCGTGATGAAAAAACTCGGCCCCCGGCCGGGTGCCCTGCTGCTGGCGGCGGTCTGGGCGGCATTCCTCTTTTTACTGATGATAATTACTCTTTAAGGGGAAAGACCATGGAGCAGTGCCATCACGCCCTGGAGAAGCTGGTCAGGATAGGCATCGCCCTGTCGGCGGAGCGCGATCTGGAGAAACTATTGGAGATGATCGTCACCCAGGCGCGGGAGTTCGCCCGGGCCGACGCCGGCAGCCTCTACATCGTGGAGGGCGACCATCTGAACTTCGTGGTCAGCCAGAACGACACCCTGGCCCGGCGGGAGGGCAAGCGGGCCGAGGAGATGCTTTTCAAACCCTTCCCGGTGCCCCTCAGCAGGAAGTCGCTCTCCGGCTACGTGGCCCTGACCGGCGAGATCCTGAACATCCCGGATGCCTACGCCATACCGGAATCGGCTCCCTATGGTATCGATCGTTCCTTCGACCAGCGGACCAACTATCGCACCCAGTCCATGCTGCAGCTGCCCATGAAGGACGTCGAGGGCAATATCATCGGGGTGCTGCAGCTCATCAATGCCAAGGACGAACAGGGAGGGATCGTGGCCTTCTCCCGGGAAGACGAGGAGATGCTTTCTGCAATGGCCTCGCAGGCAGCGGTGGCCATAAAGAACACCCAGTTGAACCGGGATCTGAAGCAGGCCCATCTGGACACCATCGTCCGGCTGGGGGTGGCGGCCGAGTACCGGGACAAGGAGACTGGCAACCACATCCGGCGCATGAGCCACTACTCGCAGATCATCGCCCAGGAGATGGGGCTGCCCCCGGATCAGGTGGAGATCATCCTGCTGGCCAGCCCCATGCACGACGTGGGCAAGGTGGGCATACCGGACGCAGTGCTTTTAAAGCCCGGCCGGCTGAACGAGGTGGAGCGCAGGATCATCGAGTCCCACTGCCTCATAGGAGCCGAGATCCTCAAGGGCTCGGAGGTGCCGCTGATGAAGATGTCCCGGACCATAGCCTTCACCCACCACGAGAGATGGGATGGCACCGGCTACCCCACCCGTCTCAAAGGGGAGGACATCCCGGTGGAGGGCAGGATCGTGGCCCTGGCCGACGTCTTCGACGCCCTGTCCAACAAGCGGGTCTACAAGCCGGCCATGTCGCTGGACGACACCATGTCCCTCATCCGCGAGGGGTCGGGCACCCATTTCGACCCAGCGGTGGTCGAGGCCTTCCAGAAGGGCTGGGGCCGGGTGGCCGAGGTCTACGACCAGTACAAGGAGATCTAACGAAACGTAGCCACGTTTAACGTTAAACGTTGGACGTTAAACGTAAAAAAAAGCGGAAGCGAGTTATGAGAGCAGCTTTCTACGGGGTGCGCGGCTCGATAGCGGCGCCCGGGCCGGAGACGGCCGTCTACGGGGGCAATACCACCTGTCTGGAGATCATCACCGGCGGCGGCTACCGGATGATCGTGGACGCCGGCACCGGCATACGTAAACTCGGCCTGAAACTGCTGGCCGAGAAGGAGGTGCCCACCATCCCCATCTTCGTCACCCACGTCCACTGGGACCACATCCAGGGCCTGCCCTTCTTCCTGCCCATCTACCTGCCCCGCTTCCGGCTGATGTTCGTGGCCGACAGCGAGTGCTTCGACCGGCTGTACAACACCCTCTACGAGCAGATGGACGGCTACGTCTTCCCGGCCGACCTCCAGGAGGTACAGTCCCAGGTCAAGTTCCAGATCGTCGATAGAAACGGCTTCGACTTCGGCGGGGCCCACATCGACACCATCCGCAACAACCACCCGGTGCCCACCTACGGCATCCGGGTTTCGGAGAACGGGAAAAGGTTCTGCTTTTTGACCGACAATGAGCTCAAGTCGGAGAAGCCGCAGACCGACTATGCCGAGTTCGTCAAGTTCTGCCGGGACGCCGACGTCCTGGTGCACGACGCCCAGTACACCGAGGAGGACATGAAGAGGACCCGGGGCTGGGGACACTCCACCTTCATGGAGACGGTGGCCCTGGCCGAGGCGGCCGGGGTCAAAAAGCTGGTGTTCACCCACCACGACCCGGAGCGGACCGACAGGCAGCTGGACGGGATCATCGAAGAGGTGAAAACGAAAACGAAGACGAATATCGAATTGGCCGGGGCCAAGGAGGGGGAGACGCTGGAGATATAATTTGCGCTCTTCCGCTATATTCAATAATTAGGATGATCGACCTCACCCTCAAAATCGCCTACTAGGCGGCCAATGACGGTATAATAATAAAGAAATGAAATAATGGTAAGAACCGATGCAAACCATCAAGGAAAGATACGTGGTTGATCGCAACGGCAAACGCTTGGGCATATACCTGGAAATATCCGACTACCGGCGTCTTTTGGCCCAGGCCGAGATGGCTGAATCGCTGGCGGCCTACGATGCCGCCAAGAGGTCCAAAGACAAAGTATTACCATTCGCCAAGGCCGTGGCCGAGTTGCGAAAGAAAAAGCATAAGTGAAGTACTCTTTGTTCATCCTGCGGCGGGCTCAGAAGGAACTGGGTCGAGTAGAGGAGCCGAGAAGAAACCAGATAATCAAAGCCATAGAATCGTTGTCGACCCAGCCAAGGCCCAGCGGCTGTCGGAAGCTTATCGGCCGAGAGGGTTGGAAAATAAGGGTGGGTGAATATCGGGTTATATATGAAATCGATGACATTGCGTCTAAAGTGACAGTGCTTCATATAGGTCATAGAAAAGATATCTACCTGTGATCGACCTCACCATTAAAATCGCCGGCGCGGCCGGCCAGGGCATGCAGACCATCGCCTACTCGGTGGCCAAGTCGCTGGCCCGGCAGGGCTACCATATCCACTGCTACCAGGACCTGATGTCGCGCATCCGGGGCGGGCATAACTGCGCCATCATGCGGATCTCGGACCGGCCGGTGGGCTCATTGGCCGAGAAAGCCAACATCCTGGTGGCGCTGAACCAGGAGTCGGTGGAGCGGCACGCCGGGGAGATGGTCGACAATGGGGTGGTCATTTACGACAAAAAGATGGAATCGGCGGGCACTTCGACTCCGCTCAGTGTCCGCACCGGTTCTAAGTTAAAGCTGTTTCCGGTGCCGCTGGAGGAGCTGGCGGTGGAGCACGGCAAGAACAAGCTTATGGTCAACTCGGCGGCCTCGGGCGCCTGCTTCGGCCTGATGGAGTACGACATCGACGTCCTGTCCGATACCCTGGGGGAGATCTTCGCCCGAAAGGGCGACCAGGCGGTCGAGGCCAACATCCGGGCGGCCAGGGCGGGGTACGAATATACGATCAAGAATTTTCCCAAGGGGGCGTGTCCTTATTGCAAGTTGAAAGTTGAAAGTAAAAAGTCAAAAGGGAAATTGCTGATGACCGGGAGCGAGGCGGCGGGGCTTGGGGCCATGCTGGGCGGGGTCCAGTTCCTTTCTGCCTATCCCATGTCGCCGTCCACGGCCATCATGGAGTATCTGGCGGCTCGGCAGCGCGAATATGGCTTAATAGTGGAGCAGGCTGAAGACGAGATAGCCGCCATCAACATGGCCATCGGGTCCTCGGCGGCCGGCGCCAGAAGCATGACCTGCACCTCGGGCGGCGGCTTTGCCTTGATGGTGGAGGGCCTGTCATTAGCCGGGATGACCGAGGTGCCTCTGGTCGTCTTCATCGCCCAGAGGCCGGGGCCGGCCACCGGCTTCCCCACCCGCACCGAGCAGGGCGACCTGATGTTCTCTCTCTACGCCGGGCACGGCGAGTTCGCCCGGGCCATACTGTCGCCGGGCGATGCGTCAGAGACAATCGAAGCCATGGCCCTGGCATTCAACTTGGCGGATAGATACCAGATTCCGGTGATCGTTTTGGGCGACCAGAACCTTAACGACTCCTATTGGACTTTGGATGAGATCGACTCCTCCCGATTTGCCATCGACCGGGGCAAGGTGGTCGACGACTGGCCGGCCGGCTCGCGCCCCTACAAAAGGTACCAGATTACTGCCGACGGGGTGTCGCCCCGGCTGGTCCCTGGAACCCCGCGGGCGGTGGCCTACTGGGACAGCGACGAGCACAATGAGGAGGGGCATATCACCGAGAGCGCGGCCATAAGGCGGCAGATGGTGGCCAAACGATTGACCAAGCTCAGGGGGATGCGGGATGAAACCCTGGAGCCAGTGGTCTCCGGCTCGGGCACCGAGCTGGCCTTAGTGGGCTTCGGCTCCACCAAACATGCTATCCGTGAGGCGGCCGATTGGCTGTGCCAACACGGAGTGGAGGCGGCGGCCGTCCATTTGCCCCAGGTCTGGCCCCTCCATAAAAGCGCCGGGGAGCTGCTGTCCAATTACCACAAGGTTATAGTCGTCGAGCAGAACGCCACCGGGCAACTCGCCGGCTTGCTGCGCTCCGAGCTGGGTTTGGAGGCTGCGGGACAGATACACCGCTTCGACGGCCGGCCGATGACGGCTGGGTATATAGTTGATAGTTTGAATGCTCTATGACCTAACCCCAAACCCCTTCCCTCGAGTGAAGGGGCTGGGGTTAGGTGAATCAATATGCCGAATACCGACATCTACGACAGCCGCGATGAGATAGCCTGGTGTCCGGGGTGCTACAACCACGGGATACTGAGGGCGGTCAAGCAGGCGCTGGCCAGTCTGGACCTCCAGCCGCACCAGGTGATGTTCTCCTCGGGCATCGGCCAGGCGCCCAAATTGCCGCACTACCTGAGATGCAACCTGTTCAACGGGTTGCACGGACGGGCCCTGCCGGCGGCCCAGGGGATAAAACTGGCCAACCATGATCTTATAGTCATCGCCGAGGGCGGAGACGGCGACGGGTACGCCGAGGGAGGCAACCACTTCGTCCACGCCATGAGGCGCAACCTGAATATTACCTATCTGGTGCACGACAACCAGATCTATGGCCTGACCAAGGGCCAGGCCTCGCCCACCTCGGACCAGGGCTTCGTCACTCCGACCACACCCTGGGGCTCGCTGCTGCCGCCCGAGCACCCGCTGGCCGTGGCCGTGGCCTGCGACTGTTCCTTCGTGGCCCGGGGCTTCGCCGGGGACGGGGAGCACCTGGCCGGGCTGATAGCCAAGGCCGTCAAACACCCGGGATTCGCCCTGGTGGACATACTCCAGCCCTGCGTCACCTTCAACAAGGTCAACACCTACCAGTGGTACAAGGAGCGGGTCTACAAAATTCCGGACGATTACGATCCGGCCGACCGACAGGCGGCCTTCGCCAAGGCGCTGGAGTGGGGGGAGAGGATACCCATCGGTGTCATCTACCAGAACGACCGGCCGGCATTGGAGACGCAGCTGCCGCAGTTGGGCGAGGTGCCTTTGGCAAGGCAGAGGATCGACCTGAAGAAAAGGGCGGAGCTGATCGAAGAATTCAAATAAGTGGGAGGAGAGAGGTGAGAAGGGAGAAGGGCAAGAGAGAACGTTCGTCGTCAGTAAGGCCGGATGCAGGCTTCAGGCGCATAAAGCCGGAGGCCATCAAGGACAATCCCTTCCAGGCCATGGAGGGCGACTGGTTCCTGCTGACGGCCGGCGACCTCAAAAACTACAACACCATGACCTGCGGCTGGGGGGCCTGGGGGGTGCTGTGGAGCCGGCCGGCGGTCTTCGTCTTCGTCCGTCCCACCCGGCACACCTATGCCTTCATCAATAAGAACGATACCTTCACCGTCTGCTTTTTCTCGAAGAGATACCGCCAGGCCCTGCAGTTCTGCGGGACGCATTCCGGCCGGGACTGCGACAAGGCCGCCGAGACGGGGCTGAGCCCGGCCCGGGCCTCCAACGGCTCGGTATTTTTCAAGCAGGCCAGGCTGGTGCTGGAGTGCCGCAAGATATACCAGCAGGACCTGGACCCCGGGCTCTTTCTGGACCCAGATATCGGAAAATGCTATCCCCAGAAGGACTATCACCGGATGTACGTGGGCCAGGTGACCAAGGTGCTATATAGAAAACAGGAATCGTGAAAGGAGACAGCGATGGACAAGGTGCGATTCCTTCAGCACAAGGGCAAGGAGATCTTGCTGGTCGATCTCTCGGGTTCCAAGGGGCCAGAGACATCGATCCCCATCCTGAAGGCGGCTCGCCCCATCATCGATGCCCAGGCGCCCAAATCGGTGCGGCTGCTCACCAATTGCATCGATACCCATTACGATGCCGAGAGCGCCGAGGAGATTAAGGCCTGGTCCAAGGCCAATACGCCATATATAAAAGCCAGCGCGGTCACCGGGGTGGTGGGGATCAAAAAGATATTGTTTCAGGCTATTATCAAACTGACCGGTAGAAATATCAAGGCCTGCGACACTGTGGAGCAGGCCCTGGACTGGCTGGCCGAACAGGAGTGAGCGGGTCGCACCTCGGCTATCTGATATAACAGTCAGCCAAAAATTTGTTCGTAAATTGGGGCGGGAGGACAGCACCACGGTATCGGCTAGTCTTGGTTTTGATATCCAGGTTAATAGGACCAAGGCGACTTTAAATATAGAGGCCATTTATCATAATGACATGGGACGTATCATCACTATCAAGAAGGAGGTCATCTATGAAGGCGACGATAGCAACCATCATCCTGTTGATGTCGGCCCTGTCCCTGGCGGCCCAGGACCGGGCCCGGAAGCCCTATGGCATTCCCAATCTCAACCAGGTGCAGGTGATAATCGACGGCAAGGCTTCGGAGGGAGAGTATCCCACCAAGTTCATCCACCCGGAGACAGGCATTGCCGTGAGTTGGGTATCGGACGGCAAATTGCTCTACTGCGTCCTGGAGAGCCCGGCCAAGGGCTGGGTGGCCATCGGATTCGGAGCCCACAAGGTGCGGGGGACGGCCATGGTCATCGGGTACTATGACCAGAGCGGCGGCGGGGTGGACGAGCATGTCGGCTCCTGGGTCTCCACCCACCGCCCCATCGACAAGCCCCGGCTGATCGATTTCAAGACGACCATGGGCCAGCGGGGTACCTCCATCGAGTTCGTCATGCCACTGGAGCTCTCCAACGGACAGACCATCGTCCCCGGAGAGCCCATGCCCTTTGTTCTGGCCTACCATGCCAAGAGATCTTCCTTCAAGGGCCGTCCCACCAAAAAGGCTGACGCGGTGCTGTTGTTGGGCAAGCCGGAGAAGGCCGATGTCGAGGGCAGGAAGGAGGCCGACCAGTAACATGAAAAAATTTCTGGCCCTGAATCTTACTTTGTTTTTCGGGGCCTGGGGGCTCGGTGCCCAGCCCCTCGAGATCGTGCTGGAGCCCTCGAAGGAGGTTTCGGCCAAGGCCGACGGACGCCTAGGCCAGACAGAGTACGCGGTCAAGTTTACAGATCCCCGGACCGGCATCGAGATATTCGGATCGGCCGACAGCGTCAATCTCTACCTGGCCCTGAGGAGCCCGGGGTCGGGCTGGTTGGCTCTGGGCCTGGGCGCCAGCGGCATGAGGGGGGCGCTGATGATGATCGCCACCCAGGAGGCGCCGGGAGAATGGAAAGTGGTCCAGCACCAGGGCCAGGCGCTGTATCGGCACACTCCGGTTAAGGGGCCCAACCTGATAGCGGCCGCGGCCTGGCAGGAGGACAGCCGAACCTGCATGGAGTTGGTGCTGCCCTTGAAATATGCGGCCGATAAGGCGGTGACGGCCGGACAGGCGACGCCCTTCATCATGGCCTACCACCGAAATAGGCCGGCCCTCTCCAAGCATACCCAGAGGTCCTCGGGCACCATAGTTCTGAAACGATAGAGCTCAGGCGTCGGGAGACTGAAATGTCCGGAGTAAAATCGGTCAAGGGCCAGAAGAACAAGCCGCGGGTCATGCTCTATGCCCTCTCCACCTGCATCTGGTGCCGCAAGACCAAGAAGCTGCTGGAGGGACTGGATATGGCCTACGACTTCGTCGATGTCGACCTGCTCGAGGGAGAACAGGAACAGGCGATAATGGACGAAATCAAGAAACTGAATCCGAGCTGCACTTTCCCCACCATGGTGATAGACGGTCAACAGGTGATCGTCGGCTTCAAGGAGAAGGAGATCAAGGAAGCCCTGAGATGAGGCCCCTGGCCGAGATCGAGGCCGAGGTCCGGGCGCAGGCCGAGGCCGACGGCTATATGCTTAATCCCGATGGGGAGATAACCCAGGGGATAATCGAGGGCCTGGCCGTCAACGAGGAGAGGCTGGGCTACTGGCGCTGTCCCTGCCGCCTGTCCTCCGGCGACCGGGTTCAGGACCTGGACATCATCTGCCCCTGCCAGTACCGGGACGACGATCTGCGCGACTACGGACGTTGTTACTGCGCCCTGTATGTCACCCAGGGATACCTGGACGCCGGGTCGCCCACCGAGCCCATCCCCGAGAGAAGGCCGAATCCGAAAGCCAGGCCGGTCGAGCCAGAGCCGGTGGAGATGGAGGACCGAGGGCCGGGAGAAGTAAAGGTCTGGCGGTGTACCGTCTGCGGATATCTATGCGCCCGTAATGGGCCACCGCCGATCTGCCCCATCTGCCGGGCCCAGAAAGATAAATTTGAAGAATTCCGGTTCGAGGGGGCTTGATGCCGGGCGGCCTATGAGATATCGACTGCTGGGCGAGAAGGAGATCGACCGGGTCCAGTGGGGCCAACTGTTGGAGCATTCCCCTGGCAGCACCGTCTATCACACGGCCGAATGGGCCGAGCTCTGGTCCTCATCCTTCCCGTATTTCCGGGCGGCCTTTGCCGTGGTCCAGGATGACGGAAGGTATCTGGCCGGACTGCCGTTGGTCCTCCGGGGCTGCTATCCTTTGATCAGGATCTACTCCATGCCCATGGGCGGCTATGGAGGGCTTTTGGTGAGGTCCGATGCTCCGGGCCGAGCCGAGGATTATTTTGGGGGGCTGAAAAAAATCGTAGACAGGTTGCGGCCTTGTTTCTGGCAGATGGTGGATTTCGAAAACCGGATGGGCTTTTTGGTCAAGCATCGGTTTTCCCGGGACGTCGTCGTCACCCAGCTGGTGGACCTGGAGGCATACAGAGGCATCTCCCGCCAGAGGACCAAACGGGGGGCCGTTCAGTCGTCCCGACGCGGAGTGGAAGTCGTGGATCTGGAGGACGAAGAGCAGTTGGAGAGTGGCTACCGGCTGCTCGGCTTTCGGGATGAGTCCTACGGCCAGAGGACTAAATATCCCTACCGGTTCTTTCAGGGGCTGTGGCGGAACTTGGCGCCCAGGGGTCTGGCCCGTATGGCCGTGGCCAGGCACCAAGGAAAGACCATAGGCTTTATCGTCGATCTTTTTTACCGGGACACCGCCATCTATTGGGATGGGGCCAGCCATCCTGAGTTTCGCTCCCTGAGGCCGGCCGATGCCCTGATCCAGGCTACCATCGGATGGGGCCTGAGCAAGGGAATGCGCTGGCTCAACCTGGGCGCCTCGCCGCCCGGGGCCCAGGGACTGGAACGTTTCAAGAAGAGCTGGGGGGGACAGGTCAGGGAGTACTATGTCTTCACCCGGCAGGCTCCATGGTTCGGCATATTTCGGAGGCTTAAGGCTTGAGACTGCTGCTTTTGTCCGATGCCTCCAGCCGGCACACCCAGCGTTGGGCCGAATGGTTTTCGGCCCGAGGCCACCAAGTGCGTCTAGCCTCTTTGGAAGATCCGGAAGACCTCTCGGTGCCCTTCTACCGTCTGCCCGGACGAAGCCGTTGGTGGGAGTACTTGGCCGCGGCCGTGCCGCTCAAAAGGATCATCTCCGAATTCCAGCCCGACCTGATCAACGCCCACTACGTGCCCAGCTACGGGCTGCTGGGGCGGCTGACGAAATTTCGTCCGCTGGTGATCTCGGCCTGGGGCTCGGATCTTTTGGTCTCGCCAAAAAAATCCTGGTGGCACCGGTGGCGCGTCGAATGGGCCCTGAGCGGCGTCGCTCTGGCCACCTGCGACGGGGCCAACTTAAAGCAGTGCCTGACGGCCTATGGGGTAGCGGAGGAGAGGATAATCAACCTGCCGCTGGGGGTGGATCGGAATTGGATACGGAAGAAACTTCGGCCCTTAAAAGAGATCCGGGATCTCATCAGCACCCGCAGTTTGGAGCCGATCTACGATGTGGAGACCACGGTACGGGCCCTGTCCCTGGCGGCCGTCGAGGCCCCGTTGCGGCTGACCGTGGTCGGCGAGGGAAGTTTGAAAACCGAACTTCGCCAGTTGGCCAAGGAGATAGGAGCCGAAGGGCATGTCAGGTTCACCGGCAGATTGGACCAGGCCCGGCTGATGGAGGAATTGGACCGGAACCAGGTCTATATATCGGCCAGCCTTTCGGACAGCACCTCGGTGTCGCTGCTGGAGGCTATGGCCCGGGGCCTGGTGCCGGTGGTCAGCGATATACCCGGCAATAGGGAGTGGATAGAGGACCGGGTCAACGGGTTTTTATTCGCCCCCAAGGATTATAGAGGCCTGGCCCGGATCCTTGTCGGCCTGGCCCGAGGAGAGACGAGCACCGAGGCCATGGTCCAGAGGAACATCGAACTAGTGTCCCGGCGCGGCTGCTGGCAGGCCAATATGGAATCCATCGAAAAGGCTTTCATCGAACTATGCAGAAGGTCGGAGTAATATTCGTGGCGGCAATGGCGCTTATCGGGCCGGGGCTTGTGGCAGAACAACTGACGGTGATCGATGCCAAAGGCCAGAGCTCCGTGATCTCCCTGCTCCCCTTCGAGGGCCATTCCTACTTGCCGCTCTCCGGCCTGACCGGGCCCTGGGAGGCTAGCGGCACCTGGTCGCAGTTGGAGGGACGGGCCCAGGTGAGAATACCGGGCCACACCTTGGTGCTCTCGGCCGACAACACCTTCTGTTTGATCGACGGGAAATCCTACAACCTCTACTATCCGGTCAGGCAGTATCAGGGGGAGCTGTGGGTGCCCCTGGAGTTGTTCACTCGCTATCTGATACCGTTGTGGGGTCGGAACCTCAGCTATGACGAAAAGAACAAACGTCTGTCCCTGGGAGGCGCCAGGGCCGAGGCTTCTTCGCCGTCGGCCGGGGCGGCAGCCAAGACGACCATAGAACAGCGGGCCATCCGCAAGGTGGTGGTGGACCCGGGCCACGGCGGCAAGGACCCGGGCGCAGTGGGGCCGACCGGGCTAAAGGAGAAGGAGGTCAATCTGGAGATCGGGCTGCGGCTCAAAGCCATTTTGGAGGATATGGGGCTGTTGGTGGTGATGACCAGGGAGGACGACACCTTCATTCCTCTCTCGGAGCGCACCGCCCTGGCCAACCGGGAGGCGGCCGATATCTTCATCAGCATCCATTGTAATGCCGCCCCCTACAAGAAGAGGGCCCGGGCCACCATGCGCGGTTCCGAGACCTACTTCCTCTCCCTGGCCAAGACCGATGAGGCCCGGGCCACCGCGGCCATGGAGAACGCGGCCATCCAGTTCGAACAGCCGGACGCCAATATCAAAAATATGGACGAGGTCCAGTTCATCCTGTGGGATATCATCCAGAACCAGTACCTGACCGAGTCGGCCGATCTGGCCGAATATGTCCAGGAGGCGTTGGGCTCGTCCCTGCCCTTCCCCAGCCGGGGGGTGAACCAGGCCGGATTCTACGTGCTCAACGGAGCCTACATGCCGGCCATCCTGGTGGAGAGCGCCTTCATCTCCCACCGGGAAGAGGAGAAACTTCTCAAGCAGTCGGATATCAGACGCAGGATAGCCCAAGCGGTGGCCAAGGGGCTGGTCAACTTCGCCAAGAGGCACCAGATGAAACTGGGGGGCGGATAGAGACCAGTAAGATATTCCATGGCTGAAGAGAAACAAGCCATCTCTCCCATCGGCGTCTTCGACTCCGGCTTCGGCGGGCTGACCATCTTCCGGCGCATCCGGGAGCGCCTGCCGCAGTACGACTACATCTATCTTGGGGATAACGCCCGCACCCCCTACGGCCATCGCTCCTTCGATGTCGTGCTCAAGTTCACCACCCAGGGGGTGAGCTACCTTCTCTCCCAGGGCTGTCCTCTGATCATCATCGCCTGCAATACGGCCTCGGCCAAGGCGCTGCGCACCATCCAGCAGACCTGGCTGCCGAAACACCATCCCCAGCGGCGGGTGCTGGGGGTCATCCGGCCGACAGTGGAGTCGATAAAGAATTACACCCGGACCAACCAGGTGGCCCTGTGGGCCACCCCGGGCACGGTGCGCTCGGAGAGTTTCGCCCTGGAGATCGCCAAGTATGCGCCGGAGGTCACCCTGTACCAGCAGGCCTGCCCCATGCTGGTGCCACTGGTGGAGGCCGGCGAGCTGGAGGGGCCGGGGGTGGACTACTATATAATGCAATACTGGAAGCAGACAGCGGCCCGATCCGAACATATCGACACCCTGCTCCTGGGCTGTACCCACTATCCCCTGCTGATGCCCCGGCTCTTGGACTTGCTGCCGCCAGGGCTGAGGATCGTCGAGCAGGGGAGCCTGGTGGCGCCCAGCCTGGAGGACTATCTTAAGAGGCATCCGGAGATCGAGACGAAGTTAACCCGGGGAGGCGTCTGCCGCTATCTGACCACGGACTGCTGCGAGTATTTCGACCGACTGGCGGTGGAGTTTCTGGGCCAGGCCATAGAGTCGGAGAGGGTGGAGATAGATTGAGCCTGGTTGCCTAAAATCACTGAGGACAGCAGAGTAGAAAGTGCCTATGAACATCTTGGCTTTGCTCAGACCGAGGAGGCCGGCGCCCGTCGATCCGGCGGAATCGAATGGAGAGCGACCCCGGCTGTCGCCGGAGGTGTTGGAGAAATACCTGGCCCAGGTGGGAAAGTTCACCGAACTTTTGCCCTCCATCGTCCAGGGGTCGAGCCAGCTCAACGACCTGGAGAAACAGCATCTGGGCATCATCCAGAAATTCAGCCAGGAGTTGGCCGACATCTTCCAGAAGCAGGAGGCCATGGACACCTCCTCCACCATGGTGCTGGAGACCAGCGGGGAGTACAAGCAGGTGATCGTCGGCACCCAGCAGCAGTTGGAGGGACTGCTGCTGTTATTCGAGCAGGCCCTGGACCTGAATAACAGGGTGGAGTCGTCCGTGGACCAGCTGGGGCAGAGCACCCAGCAGATTTCCCAGTGGGTGGGGGTGATGGCCGATCTCTCGGCCAATATCCGCCAACTGTCGCGCAATGCCGAGATCATGTCCTATCATGCCGGTGCAGCCGGGCGGGGCTTCGGCATCATCGCCGAAAAGATGGGGGGGCTGACCTCGGAGCTGGAGGCGGCCGCCAGACAGACGCCGCAGATCGTCAGCCAGCTGCGTCAGAAGATGGAGGCCATTGGAGACAAGGTATCAGCCATCAGGTCCCTGGCGGGAAGCCTTCGGGACAACACCATGGCGGTGCGGAATCGGCTCTCCGACATCTTCCGGCTGAACCATAACATCATTACGGGGTTCGAGGATATCCAGCAGGCCTCGGAGCAGCAGAGGGACATCCGGGAGAAATTGAACCAGGGCCTGGCCGATATCACCGGGCTGGCCGAGAGGTTGGGGGTCTCCCAGGAGGTGGTGGCCACCGTGTTGGCCACCGAGGTGGCCGATGCCGGTCAGATCGAGTTCGTCCGGGAACAGTTGGAGACCGCCCGCTGTCTGGAGGCCGAGATCCGGGCCGGCTGGGCGGCCAGGCAGCTGGCCATCGAACTGTGGCTGATGCGCACCAAGTTGGAGGCGGCCCGCAGCCGTTGGCTGGACCTCAACCAGTCCATCGCCGCGCTGCGCCAGACAGTGCACAGCGAAGAGAGATTGCCCGCCCAGCTGCTGCAGGAATTGGAGGGACTGTTCCAGAGCATCGAGCAGATAGGCCAGCGGCTGGCCGCCATCGACAGCGATCTGTCGAACACCCAGAACTGCTCCCAGGACATAGAGGGCAAACTGTCGCGGGCCGACGAAGATCTCAAGCAGTGGTATTCCTGGCTGGGGGAGATGGCCGAGACGGCCGCCGACATGGAACAGGACCTGGAGCGGCTGCGGGGCATCGGGGAGACGGTCAGGTCTTTCGCCGAGCAGATAAAACTCTTGGCCTTCTATGCAGCTGTGGAGACGGCCGATATGGGCCAGGCAGGCCAGGACCTGATATCCTTGGTGGCCCAGGCCCGGGAATTGGCCAACAGGGCCAACGCCGACTCGGCCCGGTTGGCGCCGCTCTGGGAGGAGATAGGCACTCAGTTCCACCAGACCTCGGCCCGGATAAGGGAGAACCGAGAGCTGCTGGGCCGGATACTGAGGGAGGTCGACTCCGCCAACTGGTCTCTCAACAAACTCAAGGAGTCGGCCGAGCAGTTCGAAGTCATCGGCCGGGAGACCTCGAAACTGATCGAACAGCAGAGGCAGCGGCGCCAGGATCTGGCGGCCACCTATACTGAGTTCGCCGAGTCCTTCCAGAGGGTGGGTTTGAGGCTGGAGGAGATCTTCCGCCTCTTGTCGCGGGCGGCCGAGACCCTGAATCTGTTCGGGCATTTCGATGTCCAGCTCTTCGACCGCATCGACCGGAGACTGGCCGCGGGCCGGGGCGGAGGCGTCCTGAGGCTCAATTTGAATTCGGACCCGATGACCCTGGACCCGGCCATGTCCACCGACGCCACCTCCAACGAGGTGGTGGCTCAATTGTTCGAGGGGCTGGTGCAGTTCGACAAGGGGGCCAATGTCATCCCGGGCATCGCCTGGCACTGGACCATCTCGCCCGACGGACTCACCTGGACCTTCCACCTGAGGCGGGGGGTGAAATTCCACAACGGCCGGGAGTTGACGGCCGAGGACGTGAGATACACTCTGGAGAGGCTGCTCCGAAGCGACCTGAAATCGCCCAACGCCTATTTCATAGATATGATCCAGGGGGCCGAGGATATGCTCCAGGGACGCAGCCGCACGCTGCAGGGCCTGAAGGTGGTGGACCCCTATACACTGGTGATCACCCTGAAGTCCCCCTATATGCCCTTCCTGGCCAACCTGGCGGCGGCGGCAACCTCCATCGTCCCCAAGGAGGAGGTGGAGAAGTCGGGGTCTGATTTCAGCCGGCACT
>FWPV01008882.1_pt1 | contig 17308 bp, 18 predicted proteins | sample 2228371 | NCBI WGS metagenome assembly FWPV01 (sample SAMEA103939776, study PRJEB20133) | metagenome | reverse complement strand
CAAAAAGCCCTATCCGCACTCACTGTAGCCACAACTATAGCATTTTTTACACCCTTCCTCATAAGCAAACGAGGCCACACCACAATCGGGACAAATATCGTAGTTGCTCATATCTAACTCTCCTTGACTGGCAACCAATGCCTGTTGTTGTGTTTCAGATACTTTTTTAACCTGACCGTTACCGTTAGTCATTGATAGTGCAAAATGTTTAATCAAAACCTTAGACACGGCATCGGGCAGGCTCCTGATTTTTGAATCACCAAACCCTAAAGATTTTGCCCCGCCAATTCCATGCAGTTGTTCAATAATCCGCTGCAGTTTTTGCCTACCGGTCAACGGAGAATTTATACGCAGACACAGCGACACCAGCCTCCCCAACCCTTCTGCCATTGCAAAAACATCAGAGCCGGTTTTGCCGATGTTAATAAATACTTCAAATGGCTCTTTATTCTCGTCGGTATTGATGGTAATAAATGCCCGCCCAACTGGTGTATCAATTTGATAGGTTGAGCCTTTAATTACCATTGGCCTTGGTCTTATTTCATAAGTCGGCTCTTTCTTCTCTCTCCCCTTATCTTTGTCTTTGCGGGTCAAAACTCCCGGTCGAGAGCCCTCGCGCATATAAGTGATACCTTTTAACCCGAGCTCATAAGCAAGAGTATAAATCTTTTTTACCTCTTCAGCCGTGTGTGTTTCCGGAGCATTCACAGTTTTAGAAATTGATGCATCAACATACTTTTGGATAACCGCTTGAATACGTACATGCTCCTCCGGCGTCAGGTCATTTGCTGAAACAAAGTAATCCGGTTTTTTAATATTCTTTACTCCGCCGTTGCTAATTTGTGCTTGCTTCAGCCACTCTTCGTATAGCGGGTGACGAATAACATGTTCGCCAAGCCGGTCCCGACGAATAAATTCAAACTCATAAACCGGCTCTATCCCTGAAGTTGTCCCCACCATTAAAGATGTCGATCCGGTTGGCGCCTGCATCAGCAAAATAGAATTGCGAATGCCGTACTTTTTGATTTTTTCGCGCTGTTTTTCTGGCAGGGCTTGGATAAACTTGCCTTTTAAATAAAGTTTGCTGTCAAATTTCGGAAACGCTCCTTTTTCTTTAGCAATTTCTGCCGATGATTCGTAAGCTGCGTCTCTTATGGTTTTATAAATCTTGTCTACAACTTTCAACGATTTGGGAGAACCATAGCGAAGATGTAGTTTAATTAAGGCGTCTCCCAACCCCATTGTGCCAAGACCAATGCGCCGTTCTCCCGCAAGTTGCATTTTGCGTATCCCCTCATAAATATATTTGTCCGCGTCAATCACATTGTCTTGAAAACGAACCGCAGTTTTAACCGTTTCCCGCAAGGCTTTATAATTAAACACTCCTGGCTTTTTGAAACCATATGGCTGGCTTACAAAAGCCGACAAATTGATAGAACCCAAATTGCACACCCCCCACGGCGGTAATCCTTCTTCCCCACATGGATTAACACAGTTAATTCTGTTCCAATACCAGTTATTGTTCCACTTGTTGTAGCGTTCCATAAATACCACCCCCGGCTCGGCACTTCTCCAAGCTGCCTCGGCAATTAAATCCCAAAGTTGGCGTGCTTTAATTTTCTTTACCAGCTTAACTTTTTTACCCAACTGTCTCCATTTAAAAATATCTCCATCCCACTTCTCGTCATAATCCGGGTCTTTCAGGTCGGGATAAACCAGTTCCCAATCTAAATCCTTTTTTACCGCCTCCATAAATGAATCCGAAATACATACTGATAAATTAGCTCCGTTAATTCGTCTTAAATCTTGTTTAACAGTAATAAACTCGGTTACATCAGGATGCCAATCCCACAACATTAACATCAGCGCGCCACGACGACTGCCTCCTTGTTGAATAATGTCTTTGGTTGCAACGGAAAAAAGTTCTGCCCAGTTAACCGGGCCGGAGGAGAAACCATTAACTTTTTTTACTCTGAAACCGCGTGGCCGCAACGAAGACAAGTTAATACCAACCCCGCCTCCGTGAGCCATAATTTCAACCATCTGTTTTAGGGTTTCAAGAATGCCCTCGCGAGAATCTTTTGGACTCGGGATAACAAAACAATTATAAAAAGTAACATCATACCCTGTTCCTGCGCCGGCCAAAATTCTGCCTCCTGGCACATATTTGAAGTCTTCCATTGCTTGGTAAAACTTCTTCTCCCAAAATTTTTGCTTATCTGCCGGCTCAACGCTGGCTATCCCCTTGGCTACCCGCCGCCACATTTCTGGCGGAGTTTTCTCTATTGGGTTTCCTTTTGCATCTTTAAGTGAATATCTATCCAAAAAAACTCGCTCTGATATCCCAGTTAGTTTCATAAATAATTAAGTTGGTCGGTCGGTCCGCCAAAACTTATAACAGCTTTTGCACTTCCTTTTCAAACTCCTCTACATCTACAAAGCGCTTAAACACAGACGCAAAACGAATATAGGCTATTTTGTTCACTTTTTTTAGTCTTCTAGCAACTATTTCACCTATTTTTTTACTCTCAACTTCTGTAGTCTCCAGTTTTTTCAAATCGTTCTCAACCTCATCAAGTAGCGCCTCTATCTGCTCGTTCCCAACCGGCGTTTTTTCACAAGATTTGATAATACCACTTTTTAGTTTGTCTCGAGCATAAATTTCACGATTGCCGTCTCTTTTAATTACCACTATCGGCAATCTATCTACGCGCTCATAAGTAGTAAACCTTTTTTTGCACTTAAAACATTCTCTCCTTCTTCTCAAAGAGCGACCTTCTTCCGCAACTCGCGTTTCAACCACCTCGTTTTCGTTATAGCCGCAAAAAGGACATTGCATCTTTTCTTTTGGCGCTAAACCTTGCTACCCCTACACTATGAGTAGTGCAGATATAACTAATAACACACTAGTTAAAGGCAGTCAAGATGATTAAATAGTAATTAACTATATCAATCAACGCTCAAAAAAACCTCAAGAATCTCCTTCGCTATTGGAGCTGCAACATATGATCCTTCACCGCCATTTTCTACAAGTATTGTCAAAACAATCTTTGGATTATCACTTGGGGCAAAAATAGTAAACCATGCATGTGGCGAGGCTTTATAAGAATTAGACTCGGCTGTGCCGGTTTTACAAGCAACTTTTATTCTTTTTCCGTCCACCTTAAAATCAAAAAAAGGCCAGCCTGTCCCTCCGGATTCACAAGCTTTCATCATTCCCATGCTAACAAGCTCAATGTTTTCTTGCTTCAATTTTAGTTTTTCACAATGCCTAGACTCGTTTTTTTTGAAAAGAAAATCGCATTTTTCTCCACGGTTGGCAATAATTGTCGTTGCCATATGAACTTGGGCTGGATTCAACATTAAATAACCCTGCCCAATAGACATATTTATTGTGTCTCCCAAATACCAATTTTGTCCAACTTTGGTTTTTTTCCAAGTCTCATCCGGAATAACACCAGCCGCCTGTGGAAAAACTTTGGACAAGTCTTGCTCGGCTAAGGAAAATTTATTCAACCAGTCATTCAGTTTGTCTACTCCAAGCCTCATCCCGACTTGATAAAAAAAGATGTCGTTCGAGCGGGCAATTGCCCTAACCACATCTATCATTCCCTCTGTTTTTCCGTACTGTAAAAAATACCAGTTGCCAAAACTAACCCCACCAACTTCTAAAATCCCCGTGTCCTCGTACATAGATTCTTTTGATATTACCCCCTCCTCTAAAGCCGACAAGGCAATAACCGGTTTTATTACCGAACCGGGCGGATATGTACCCAGAGTTAGTCGATTAAATAAAGGCCGGCCCTCGTCTTTAACTAAGTTGCTATAAGCCTGGCTGTCTTTGTTGACAAAAATATTGCTGTTAAACGACGGTGCGGAATAAAACAACAACACTTCTCCAGTTTTTGGGTCGGTGGCTATTGCCGCTCCTCTTTGACCTTGAAAAGCTTTATGGGCGGCTTGCTGAAGTTCTAAAAGTATCGATAACTCAATATTTTCTCCCGGTTTTGCATCAATTTTCCCAAGTTCTACCAGCTCTTTTCCCCGAGCATTAACTTCATACAAAATCTTGCCTGGCCTGCCACGCAAACTACATTCAAAATATCTCTCCAAACCTACAGACCCCACCATTTGATACGACAGAGGTGGCGAACCACAAGAATAATCTTGTAAATTAACTGTGTTGGGTAACCCCATATAACCTAACAAATGCGCAGTAGCCTCGGGGTATAAATAACGACGCACAAAATACCCTGGTTTTTTGTCTTGTTTGTTGGTCACCAAAAGTTTTCCCTCTCTATCATAAAATACGCCCCGTGGGGCAAGTATAATTTTCTCTTTTATTCTGTTGCCTTCTGAGAGCCTCAAATAATAGTTGTGAGCAAGAATGGAGATTTTAAAAAACTCAAAAATAAATACTATAAATGTAGCTGTTAAAAGTGTTTTCAACGCCACAAGCTTGTGCTTGTTGCTCTCTCTGCTAGAAAACATAAGTACGAGTATTATACCCTTAAAGTTCGTCGAGTTTATATTGAGATGGTGTTGTATCTTGTTCTACTAAGTTCAAAAATTGTTCTGTTGAAGACAAGCGTTTGTGCCCAACTACTTTTGAAACGTAAGCCAGCGGTACTCCGGCTGCTAACTGATGGGCAATAAATGTATTTCTAAGGTCGTTGACCTTAGCCCCCTCTATCCCCACTTCTTTGAAACAACGGTCAACAATGTTGCGGATATTCCTGATAAGTAAGCGTTTATTGTTTTTAGTAATAAAGATGTGGTCGGTTTGATCTGTGTCTTGTCTTACCTTCAAATAATCTTCCACTGCCTTTTTGGCAAGTTTATTTAAAGGAATAGTTCGTCCTTCGCTTTTGCCATAAGCGCGAACCAGTAATTCATCTCCCTTGATGTCGGACATGCGCAGATTTGCCAACTCGCCAATTCTAATTCCAGTTTGCAAAAAGAGCTCAACTATCGCATACGTTCGTTTATCGCGTCTTGCGTAATCACGCAGTGCCCGGTATTCTAATTTGCTTAAAATTCTTGGCTTGTTGGTTTCAAAACGAGGATGCGGCACGTCTAGAGCCGGATTAATAGTAACAATTCCTTGGTTTTTTAAAAAACGATAAAAGGTCCTTATAGAATTTAGCTTTCTTGAAGCTGATTTTTTGGTATAGCCTCTTTCCAAAAGCGAAGTAATAAACTCCTGAATGTCGTCTTTTTTAACATCATTGATGCTGGAGAGCTGTTTTTTGGCCAAATATCCCAAAAATTGCTCTATGTCCTTTTTATAGGCAATAATCGTATAGCGTGATTTGCCATTTTCCTTTAGGTTTGCTATAAATTTGTCCAGATAGTCGCTGAAAACAATGTTGTCGCTTTGCATATGTCCTATAATATCAAGTTACACCAAAAAAAACAAACTAAATCTAGTATTATAATATATCTTATATTGATTTTTTTTACAATCGCGCTGTTGTCTAACTTGTTCAAACTCACTAAACAATACATCGACAGAACTTCTATATTGTCTAAACAAACTGCCCAGTTGCAAAAAATTAAGGAAGAAAATAACAAACTACTTTTCCGTCTAAAACAAGCTCAGACCGAAGAATTTGTCGGAAAAAGGGCTCGGGAACTGACTTTTTCCAAACAAAACGAATATGTAATTATTGCCAACTTTCCCACACCGACCCCAAAGTCCAAAAAAACAGAATCTGCCAAAAAAGCAAATTATCTTTTGTGGCTGGAAACATTTTTGCCAAAATGAAAGTCACTACCAGAAGCGGCGACAAAGGAACAACTTATTTATACGCTGGCAGACAAGTGGCAAAAACCCATCCCTTAATCGAACTTTTAGGCTTAAGTGATGAGCTACAAGCTCTTATTGGAATACTTAAAACCCAGCTAACAAAAAAGTCGCAGCAAAAATTTTTGACCAAACTGCAAAAACAACTTTATTTAGTGATGGCAGAAATTTCCGGCGCAAATAAGGTCATTGAAAACGAGCTAAAACTATGGGTTAACGATATTGAAGCACAAGAGCATAGACTATTAGAAACTGTTCGTATTAATAATAAGTTTATTGTCCCAGGAGAGAATCTTGCCGAGGCTTACTGCCATTTGGTAAGAACCAAAACCAGGGCTTTAGAACGCTTTCTTTGCCGAGTGGCAAAAAGTAAAGGGGCTTTTTCTAAATTTATCCCATATTTTAATCGTTTATCAGACTATTTTTTTATCCTCGGCAGGGCTCTAATATAACTTTGCTATAATTTGCTCATGCGCAGCGAAACTTCGGCAGGGGGAATTGTTTACAAAAAACAAGGCGGCAACACGCTGTGGTTAATAGTTCAAAACTCAACTAGTAAACATTGGGGCTTCCCAAAGGGACTTATTGCCGATAAACAAAAAGAGACAATGGAACAAACTGCGCTGCGGGAAGTGCAAGAAGAAGGGGGAGTAAAAGCGCAAATTATTAAAAAAATAGCTCCTGCCTCAACCTATACTTTCTATTGGCAGGGTAAGCCTGTTTATAAAACCGTCTGGTATTTTCTGATGCGCTATCTAAGCGGAGATCCAAAAGATCACGATTGGGAAGTAAGCGAGGCTAAATTTGTTCAAGCCGATGAAGTTCTAAATACGCTTAGCTTTGCTAATGATAAAAAAGTCTTTCTGCTTGCCCTGAAAGAAGCCAAAAAATTACTGCCCTCTTAGTTCAACGGATAGAACGGTGGTTTCCGGAACCGCAAATAGGCGTTCGATTCGCCTAGAGGGCACCAAGGCAAAACTTTCCTATTTTGCATGATAAAATATTGCATATAAAATGCTCCCGTAGCTCAGTGGTAGAGCACCAAACTTATAATTTGGGGGTCCCTGGTTCGATCCCAGGCGGGAGCACAAAATTTATCCTGATTTGACAAACCAGAAGTTACACACTATACTTTCATATTAGTGCTCTTTGAGGAGGTAGAAAGTTTACAGTTTTTAAACAAAAGCGTGTGGTCCCGATAAGTGAAACTTTATCGGGAATACGAGGTGAGGGCTCCGGTTAAATAATCGGAGATTCGGACGTTTCGAGGCTTTCTCGAAACAGTATCTGCGGAAACCCTCAGGTTGTAGCTGTCAACCTTCAAGCATTTTCTTTAAACCCCCAAAGTAATTTGGGGAACAAAGAGAAAAAGCAAACAGCTTCTACCCTTCCCCAAAGTGCCCATTTATCAATTTATAGTACTACTTATATGTGTGGAATATTTTCTTATCTTGGAGGCAGCAGCCGGGCGGGCTCAATCGTTTTAAATGGATTAAAATCTCTTGAGTATCGGGGTTATGACTCTTGGGGCGTGGCGCTGAAGCGCGAAAATGGAGATTTGTTTATCGAAAAACACACCGGTAAAATCGGCGAAGCGAAGTTACCAAAATTAGCCTCCCATATTGGTATTGGCCACACTCGTTGGGCTACTCATGGCGGCGTAACCAAGCAAAATGCCCATCCACACATTGATTGTCAAGGCGAAATTGTTGTTGTTCACAACGGTATTGTTGAAAATTTCGAAAAACTCAAACACAAACTCCTCTCCCGCGAACATAAATTTAAGTCAGAAACCGATACTGAAGTTATCGCCCACTTCATTGAAGAAAAACAAAAACACAAAGAAAGCCTCAAGCAAGCCGTTGTTGAAACTTTTTTTGCGCTTAAGGGCATGAACGCCATTATCGTCTTTCATCCAAAAACAGAGGAGTTCTTAGCAATTAAAAACGGCTCGCCGCTAGTGTTTGGTTATCAAGAACAAACTAAAGAATATTGCCTTGCCTCTGATTCATTTGCGCTTCTGCCCCACACTAATAAAGTTTATTTTCTTGAGGACGAGGAGCTTTTACAAATTACTCCAAAGGGATTTGCGCTTTTTGACTCCAGAGGCAAAGAGAAAAAACTCAACTTTCTCAACCTAAATTATCCAAAACAACAACTAAATTTAGGTAAATACAAACACTATATGATTAAAGAAATCAGCGAGCAGCCTAAAGTATTACAAAATATCGTTGATAATGAAAGAGGCAATATTACTTCTTTAGCAAATAAAATAAAAAGGGCTTACGGAAGCTATTTTATCGGCTGTGGCACTGCTTATTATGCCTGTTTGGCCGGAAGCTATTTATTTTCAAAAATTGCCAGCCACCATGTAAATCCTAGTATTGGTTCGGAATTTAATTACTGTCTTGATTTTTTACAAAAAACTAGCTTGGTGCTTGCTCTTTCTCAGTCCGGCGAAACCATTGATATTGTTGCCTCAATAAAAAAAGCCAAGGACAAAGGCGCACAAACCGCAGCCCTAACCAATGTTTTAGGATCAACACTCTACCGTATGGTAGACCACAAAATGCTTCTGAATGCCGGACCGGAAAAGTGTGTTTTGGCAACCAAGTCCTTTACCGCCAAAATCGCAGTTTTATATCTTGCCGCTCACGCCTTAAACAATGATTACGAAAGCGGGAGAAGAAAACTAAATATTGCTATAGATGAGGTTAAAAAACTAATCAACCGCTCTTTCATATTTAAACAAATTGCCACCAAACTTAAAAACAAAGAGCATATTTATATTCTCGGGCGGGGTGTTTCCTACCCAACTGCTCTCGAATCGGCTCTAAAAATTAAAGAAGTCTCCTACATCCACGCCGAGGGGTTCGCCGGAGGCGAGTTAAAACACGGAGTTATTGCCCTAATTGACAAGGGATCGCCGGTAATTGTTTTTAATCCTACAGATGAAACCTATGAGGACACGCTTTCAAGTGCTTATGAAGTCAAAGCCAGAGGCGCCCAGGTTATTGGGGTATCCAGCCACAACAATTCGGTTTTTGACAAGTTTATACAAGTTGCAGATTGCGCCGAAGCAACCATAATCCCCAATGTGGTCGTGGCACAACTGCTGGGTTATTATTTAGCCCTTGCTAAAGGATATGACCCGGACAAACCTAGAAATCTCGCCAAAAGCGTCACGGTTAAATAAAATTAGGCGTTAGCAACCAATAAAGAAACTGTAGTTTTTAAGGTACGAGAAAGTTTTTTTAAAATTTTTAGAGAAGGGTTGGCTTCGCCTTTCTCGATTTTGCCCAAATAGGTTCTGTCAACCGCGGCCATATAGGCAAGCCGCTCTTGCGAAATTTTTAGAGCTTTCCTTCTTTTTTTAATATTATCAGCAACTACTTTATAGTAGCTTCTGGAAGGCATAAAAAAACTTTAAAATAAAAAGCGTAATAAAAACCACCGTTTATAATCAACATTTTTGCGAAAACGGGTTTTTATATCAAAAAAAATATTCTTTTATTACAATTTTTCTAGTTAGAAAACACCGTGGTCTAGAATACATTGTTCAATCGTGAGCTCCTTTTATCAAAAAACTCGAGCTTATTTTACTAAAAATCCGTAAGAATTAAAAGGTCAGCTCCGGCGGCTGCGGCGGCCTTCGCAATTACAAATCAATTGTTGCTCGTCCCGCCTCCCACCTTCGCCTTCAGCTTCGGATCGGCGCGGTTCGGCGGGACTCCTCGCATTGTCTTAGCTCGCCCCGCCTCTGGCGGGGCTCGCAACCTTCTTCTGGAGAAATTTTCGCAACTGAAGTTTCTATGCGTCTTCTAATAAAAACTTATGTAAAAGAAGAAATAAAATCCTCGAGCTTCATTAAACGTTGTTCTCCAGTTCGGAGATTCTTGACCTTTATAACACCTCTTTCTAGTTCATCCGAACCAAGCAGTACAACCCAAGGTATTCCTACTCTATCGGCATATTTTAATTGTCTATCTAATTTGATCGGGTCGTAATAAACTTCGGTTGGAATACCAGATAAACGTAGTGTTGTTGCCAACCTAACATATTCTGGTGCAAGGTTGTCTGCAAAATTCACAATTAAAACCTGTGATTTTGTTCTCGCAGTTTCAATCTTCCCTAATTGTTGCAAAGCAGTAAAAAGCCTGTCAACACCAACTGATGTACCTACGGCTGGTAGATCAACCTTACCATCAGATAACGCCGCTATGAGTTTATCAAACCTTCCACCACTACAAACACTTCCTATCTTTGGTAAATCGGTAAGAGTTGTCTCATAGATTATCCCAGTGTAGTAATCCAATCCTCGAGCAATTGTTTGATCAAACATCACCACAGACTCGTCGTAACCAGCTGCATTCAACATGGTAAAAACGTCATGTAAATTTGAAGTGCCTTCCTCTGCTGCGCTACCTGTACTAAGAATTCGTCTTATCTCTCTTAGGCGCTCTAATGTGTCGCCGCTTATTGTTAAGAACTCAAATACCACTTTAGAGGTTTCTTCGCCAAACAGTGAAGCGATTTCTTCGATTATTCTTTGATGACCAAGTTTTTCAGTTTTGTCAATTGTTGAAATTAATAATTTCGCGTCATCTGGTTGACTAAGCCCAACTTTTTGTGCTAATCCATCAAGAATTTTTCTGTTATTTACACGAACAACTGCGTTTACTCCCAGCGCTTTCATTGTGTCACACATCATCATTATTACCTCTGCATCAGCAAGGCTACTACCTGTCCCGACAGTGTCGGCATCAAATTGCATAAATTCTCGATACCTTCCAGCTTGTGGACTTTCACCCCTCCAGACATTTCCAATCTGGTATCTCTTATAGGGCAAAGGTATTTCGTCTTTGTGTTGTGCTACAACTCGCGCAAGAGGAACTGTTAGATCGTAGCGAAGCGCCACCAATCGACCGCCATGATCGGTAAACTTATACATAAGTTTTTCACCCTCCGGGCCATACTTACCAGTTAATGTTTCGTATCGTTCAATTGCGAGGGTATCAAGCGGCACATAGCCGTAACTTTCATAAACTCCTCTTATAGTGTTAATCATTTTTTGACGCGGTATTATGTTCTCCGAGAGGATATCTCGAAATCCTGACATTGGGCCTTGTTCTTTTGATATATATTTCCTTTATTTTACAAAATGAGTTGTTTTAATTTCACCCAGCGATTTAGTTATAGATCCCTCAGTATTGATACCCCTAAGTTGTCTGGGTACTGCTTTTACAGGCACACTTGTTTGTGACAATCGTTCAATCTCAGACCATAGTTTTAATGACAAATCTAAACAAAATTGAGAGAATTCAAGCTCTCTTTCTTTTGGAATAGATGCCCATGAGATAGGGTCGCCGAATGGTCGAAAATATGGGGCACTTCATGATCTACCCTCTCTGTCAATCAAAGTTCTTCCAGACATCGGTATACCAGCAAAAAAGTCCCTTTCGCAGACTTCATCTATGACCACAGGGAACTCTCTAACACATTGAACATCGAACCCATTATCCCTCAATAATTCTACACCAGTACCAACACCAATTCCAGCATATATTTTAACAACTTTACTTCCTAACTTTTGAAGTCGAGGACAAATAGTTTCAATTAAATCTTTTCCGCTAAAGATTACGTCGTCTACCAAAGCAATCTCGGAATTACCAGATCGGGCAATTTGGCGTAATTGATGATCAATCGAGGGATAGCCCGGCCTAGGGAATAGACCGATGCTTTGCAGGTCTTCATCAACAGCTCGTGTTATATCAATAAATCCTGCAACTTTCATTCTTCCATCAATATATGCACGATCAAGCGAATACACTGGGTAATTAGAAGAAGCAACCATTTTCTCTAGTCCTCCTCTAATTTCTTCTTCTTCTACCATCACAACTATACCGTTAAAGTAACCACTTAAAACATTTTCCAAATCCCTTGCCATACCTAACAAATAATCAGAAGAGGGAAGCGAATAACCAGTATCTTTTGACCACTTGTTTAAGAGACTGGTTTTATCTAATGATACTACATAAGGGCAACATTCTTTAATCATAATCAATGATTTACCATATCAATGCGATAAATTCAAATTTGGTATAGGGTAAGTCATCTACATTTTGGCTATTCAATTGTTTTCAAAAAATTAGTTGTTTGGGATAAAGCAAATTTGTTGCTCTCCATAATATCATTAGTTTCCATGAATTTTGCTACAAAGCTCGCAAAAAATGTGTCTCCTGCTCCAATCGTATTTCGAGGACGTATGACAGATGGTGGCCTACAAGCAACATACTTTTGTCTATAGAACGCTTCTGCGCCCTCTCGACCCTTAGTTATAATTAGCATTCTATTTTTCTTTTGGTCATAAACAACGTCTTGGGGAAGCATTCCAATTTCAACATCATTTCCTTTTAAACAAAAAATGTATGGGGAAATATCTCGAATCTCATTCCATACCCTTTTCTTTCCAAATGCAGAACCGTCTCGAACATATCCCTGGATATCTACGAATAATTTTCCTGCATAATTAAATGCTGGTGATAAATCCCACTCATCTAGAATAGTAGAGACTATTGCGAATTCTGTATTCAATTGAGGAAGCTTAACTCTATTTCGAGGAGGGTCAATTTTTCCAAATTCATCATCATCACAGATTAAAATTTCAACAAGCATTTCTTCAGCAGCGTAGACTTTAGGTTGCAAACCCAGCTTTTCTAAGACGCGAATAATATAAAGGATCGGGCCACCCTTTTGTTCTTGGATAATTTGATTGGTTTTAGCGTCTATTAATCTATCCGTCGCGTAAGTTGAAACGATAGAAATAGTTTTACGTTGTACACGGTTTTTCATCCGATGATTGTACCTTAATGATTTTATACCAATAATCATGAATAACTCCTGGAAATGTTCTAGATTGAACAGATATTCCCGTTTTTTGATACCCCATTTTTTCAGCACTTTTAATAGTTCCTGGATTGTCGTCTCGCATTCTTGTTAGAAGCATTACGCCTTGAGGGTATTTTTGGGTAAGATATAAATTAAAAGCTAATCTTAATCTTGTTCCGATGTGTTGACGCTGATACTCTGGCATAAGCATAAGTTCACGTTCCCAAACAAAAGAATCAATACCCACTTTTTCAGCAAGAGTTCTAGCAAAATTAGCTAGCGCCTCTCCGCGTTCTTCTTCTAATTGAATTAAAGATATTTCGTCAAAATAGAGAGTTCCAATGATTTTTCCATCCGGACTTTCAGCAATAAATGACTCAAAGCCGGGTCTTTGAATATCTTTTTGAACCCTTTCTTGCACAACAGTATTAGTAAGACTTTCATTCCAAGGTTCTCCCGCGTATGCTTTTTGATACATTACATATACTTGATCTAAATGTTCTAAAAACCGTTGTGTATTGGGTCTATTTTCAATTGCCATATTCCCATTCCTCCTATCTAATTTAATATATAAATAGGTCTTTAATATTGATCTTTTTTGCCTTATAACAGAGAATTCCTTCGTATTGATTTGCAAGAAAAGGGTAGAATGTTTCTTTATTAATAGTTGTTTCCCTAAAATCTACGATACTCAGATTATGTCTGCCTTTTTGTTTTCCATATACTGCATAAAACTCAATTTTCTTACTTTTCTCCAACAATTCTGTTATCGTAAGATCTTTCAATTTAGTAATAAATTGAGTTAAAACACCTATCAACCTAGTTTTTACTTTAGAAGCAGCTGCAGGCCCACATTCAATCTCAATTGCTGGACAATACGTAAATTGAGTTATTGGTCCATTATCTAAAGAAGATCTTGCATACCAAATAATATATCTATCTGCATCTAAAATAGATGCTAATATAAGGTTAGGCAACGTTGGATGAGTAATTATAGTAGTTACACCACAGTACGATTTTGAACTATGCAAATCAATAATAAAATTATATTTTCGGGATAGCCTAATAAGTTCTGCCGCTCTTTTTTCTTCATAGATAGAACTTTTTATGTTTCCAGGTGCAATTCTATTTAAATCAACTTCGGTAAAGCGCACACATTTTTTATAGGCACTTTCATTTGCGATAATCCAATCATATCCATATTTATTTTTCGGAAGATTTTTTTCAATTTGCTTCATTACATTCACCCCCAAGGGTTCATCCCCGTGAGTAGCGGTTAGAATAAGGATCTTTTTATCCATATTTTTTGATGTATTTTTTTGCTTCCCTAATTGCTATTTTTACAGCTTCCTCTGGCGAGTTAGCGCCGATCACTTTTCTTCTCTTTCTAGCATCAATATAGGTATCGGCCAGTTTTTCAGCCCAGCCGCCGGTAGTTTTTATTGCAACCATTGGTATATCAGCCTGGTAGGCAATGGCAAGCTCGGTAAGAGTTCCAGAGCCACCAGAAATTGCGATTATTGCGTCACAAGAAAGAACCAAGGTGGTTTCTCTCCCTCCACCGCGTTCAAGCCCCGACACAACAATAAAATCAGCCATGTCTCTTTCCCAGATATCCTTATGCTTGCCATAGGTAACTCCTACTGTCAGTCCTCCTTTTCTCTTTGCTCCACGGCAAGCGGCTGTTGATAAAGAATCAGAGTCCTTTTCGGCTCCAAAGACTGTTGCCACTCCTGCTTCCGCTAAAAGTTCACCCACTCGTTCAGCAATTCTTTCTACTTCTTTTGAATACTTAGTGTCAGCGGCAGATCCCATCACACCTATTTGGATTTTACGATTAACGCTTCTCATAATTACTCCCAATCGTTATCAATACCTAACTCTTCAGCTATTTGACGGCGTACTTCCCTCATATCTATAGGATAATCCAGACTCGTCTGAATCTGCAATCCTTTGTAGTGTTAATCTATCAAGGGCAGACGTTGGTTTTCCAGCGTTTCTTACCAAGTCAAGTATAAAGTGTGCTTCTACTGGAAACAGAGGAATAGCTGAATAGTCTTGTGCTTCATCTGCCAACGGCAGATATGGATTGTCATAATACTCGCCGGTTGGAATTCCCGAATTGTTTGCCTCTATTGCCATAAACTATTTCCTTTCAAGAATGTATTTTAACACAATGTCTGCTAAAGTGTATGAATTATCTACTGTAAAATGCAAATTAGGTTCAGTTGGGAAAATACGAAAAATGTTCTCCAAATTATCAGCAAGGCCTCCAGAACCAACTATGGAGACAATCGGAATTGGTGATATTCCTTTTTTTGCAAGGGAACGATTTCTTTTCATAATCATGGAAACCTCTGCCAGAGTACCCCACTCACCGCCAATTAATATAAACACGTCGGGAATGCTAACCAAAGTAGGAGTCTCTACTCCCCACACTACCTGAGATAGAGGTTGGGGTGGTATTGGAATTGCAAAATCTATTTTTTCGTGAGCAACATATTTTGCTTTTTCTTGAGGAAAAATACCAATAGTAGATAATCCAAGTTCACGGCCTATATCTAATGCTAACTCCGGCACGCCCTTCTTTGTTCCTCCTGAAATTATACAAAAATTGCCAATCTTAGCTTGAATCAGCCTACAACCTTCAATTAGCAATTTTTTCTCTCGAGATAAATTTTCTTCACTACTTCCGCCTATAATCCCCAATGCATGAGAAAAACCCAACCTTTCCTTAAATTTCTGATACTCTGTAAAAAGATTAGAGCTATTGTCCAATATTTTTTCGCGATTCATTTTTATTAAATTTAATTGATAAAAGGTAAGAAATAATTGATGTTGAAAAACCCACAATTATAATGTAGGTGCTTTGTTCATTAGCTAAGCGAGAGTTAGGAATAAAACGGCTCAAGAATACAAATAATGATCCTGCAAAACCAGCAAGTATAGAGTTTCTTATTGCCAATGTTGGTGAGTGTAAATTTTTAGAACGATCCAATAGAAATAAAAGAAATGGTATAAACACAGAAGCTACATAAATTGCGTAAAAAGAAACGACCAGATTAATAATTGACTTTCCAGAAAGTGAGATCAAAAAGGCAACGACCACCGTTAAAAGATGTTTATTCATCTTTATTTTATTTGAAACATCTAGATCAGATATTGTTCTTGCTACAATTCTCGTAACGCCACTTCTTGAGCCAATTGAAACAAAAACTAAGGGTAATGAAAACAGAACTCCCAAAAAGGGAGTTATGGCGTTTCCAAAGCTTAAAAGTATCGAGGGGATTGTTTGTTTTGCGTCAGATACATCTCCTACTAGGCCGGTATTGATAGACCCATTTATAACTGAAAGTAGAAGTATTGAAAGGACTATTAGTACTCCACCACCAAGAAGTGCACCATGAACGGCATTCTTTTTATCTTTTGCCCTGACTAAAAATTGATGGAAATCCATTCCGATAAATGTAACTAATATAGTTGTAAGAAATACACCAATTAGATCATCGAAAGTAATTAAAGGTATTGAAAAAAATAGGGATTTTAGTGATATAGGAATCCAATAAATGCCTATATAAAACAAAATAATTAAAAGGGTTAGCGAACTAAACATTAGCATGTAGAAGAATATTTTTGACAATCTGCTCATATTTATTGTAGATAAACCGAAAATTAATATTGATATAAATACCGCTGAAGCGTAGTTATTAATTTTGAACAACGATAAGGCCCAAGAGCCACCGAGTATTTGAGATGCTATTATTCCAATCATCCAAAAACCAGATAAAGAGGCAACGAAACGTCGAATAGTCGTCCCATAATATTTACCTATAAGATACCATATCGGATATTTCTCCTTAAGATAAAACGGAGCTATGAGAGTAAGACTGAAAAGTCCAGCAGCTGAAGCAAAGGCATAGAGTATACCTTTACTCCCCTGGTTATATATAGCCTCGCCTGAACCAATAAGAAATCCCAAGCCATAATGAACAGTTGCCAAAGAAATTCCAACTGCAATTCAATTTAATTTTTATTCATATTTTCAAAAGCAAAAAGCGCTTATCAGCGCTTGTTGTGATAATCTTTTTCTGTATATATGATGAATGTGGGCAAAATTTTTTTTCTGCATAGATTTAAACAGTAAATAGTTTGATTAAAGTACTATTTACCCTTATACACCATATTATGGCCAAAATGGGCGAAATTAGCCATCCTCTTTTTTGCTTTATTTGGTTTTGTGGCGAATCCGCCGCCTCCGCCTGTTGGGATAGCCTAGCCAAAAGGAGAACTACCGTCAGAAAACCCTGCGAGTTGCCAGAGACTTTTGGATAGGCAGCTCAACTAACGTGAGACCCGCGAGAATTTCCTTTGGTTGGAGAGAGCGCGGGGCGAGCCCATCGAGTGTCCTCGCGCAGGGCGCTAAAATAAGAGAAGCGAAGCGACTGCCTTAAACGGGCATACAAGCCTAACTAAAAAAGGAAAAAGGTAGAAATAAATCGGCGGGGGCAAAAAGCGGATTACCCCGCCGCAGCGAGCTGCGTTGCGAGAGATAGAAAAAGAGGAGGCGAGAAGCCGCGAAGCGCAAGTTACAAAAACAGAAAAAACAATAATAAA
>FWPV01008881.1_pt1 | contig 17317 bp, 12 predicted proteins | sample 2228371 | NCBI WGS metagenome assembly FWPV01 (sample SAMEA103939776, study PRJEB20133) | metagenome | reverse complement strand
TTGCTGCGCCCCGAGTACGTCAGCGTGGCCGACCCGATCACGCTGCGCGAGCTTGAGCGCGTCGGCGAACGAGGGGCGCTGGTGTCGCTGGCCGCGCGTCTCGGCAGTGTGCGCCTGATTGATAATGTGGTGCTCGGGGCACAGGCTTCCTGATACGCTCCGCAAAAACCCTGAGCGTCCTCGCGCACCCGCCCGGCGGGCAGGTGCGCGAGGCGCCCTGCGCTCTACGGCGACACGGCGGCGATCGACTCGCCGACAATCTGCACCAGGCGGTCAATCGTCTCAACCGGGGTGACCAGGGGCGGGGCGATGCAGATCGTGTCGCCGATGACGCGGGTGAACAAGCCGCGGGCGGTCATCTCCTGCTGCACGCGCCCGCCGACGTTGGCCGATGGGGGGAAAGGCTCCTTGGTAGCCTTGTCGGCGACGAGTTCCACCGCCGCCATCATCCCCTTGCCGCGCACATTACCGACGATGGGCATTTCTTCCAGTTCCTTGAGCGCGGCATTCAGGTGCGCCCCGACTTCGGCGGCCCGCTCGACCAGGCCCTCGCGCTCGATGATGGCGATGCTTGCCAGGGCCACCGCGCAGGCCGTGGGATGCCCCGAATAGGTGAAGGCGTGCATCCAGCGCTTTTCCGGCGGCACGCTCTCGATGGCGCTGCGGATCGTATCGTTAATGCCCACGCCCCCCAGGGGAACGTACCCGGAGGTGATTCCCTTGGCGAACTGCACAATATCCGGTTCGATCCCGTAGTGCTCCAGGCCGAACCAGCGCCCGGTGCGCCCGAAACCGGTGATCACCTCGTCGGCGATCAGCAGCACCTCGTAGGTGTCGCAAATCTCGCGAATACGCCGGAAGTAATCGTCCTGGGGAGGAATAACTCCGCCCGCGCCCTGGATCGGCTCGGCGATAAAGGCCGCAACCGTCTCGGGACCCTCGCGCAGAATGGCCTCCTCCAGCAAATTGGCCGCGGCCACCCCATCGCTCACCTCGGGCGTCTTGTTGACAAAGCGGTAGGGGTAGGGCGACTCGATGTGGAGGATGCCGGGCATCCGCGGCTCGAACATCGGCCAGTAGGCCGGCAGGCCCGTCGCGGCCATGGCCGCCATTGTGACCCCGTGGTAGCCCTTCATGCGTGAGATAAACTTGACCTTGTCGGGCTTGCCGACCGCCTTCCAGTAGAAGCGCGCCGTCTTGAATGAAGTCTCGGTACTCTCGGCGCCGCCGCTGGTGAAAAAGAACGTGTTGATCGAGGGGTAGAAGAGTTCGGCCAGTTTCTCGGCCAGATGGATCGCCGGCAGGTTGGTCGAGCCGACGTAGCCCGAGTAGAAAGCCAGTTGCCGCATCTGCGCCGCGGCGGCCTCGGCGAGTTCCTCGCGCCCGTGGCCCACGTTGACGTTCCAGAGACCGCTCAGGCCGTCAATGTACTCCTTGCCGGTGATGTCGCGCACGATAGCCCCCCGACCCTCGACCCAGACGATCGGTGTCTTGTGGGCGCTGGGGTGGTACAACGGATGGAGCAGGTGCTCGTGATCGGCGTGGATGGGGTCAATTTCGGTAGCCACAAATCCTCCTCGGTAGTGCAGGGACACAGTGGACTGCGTCCGCGCCGGAGTCGCCTGAGGTCAGGGGGGGCAGGCAGGCGCGCTGCGTCGGGATCGGCGTTGGGGAAACGTCAGTTCATCGGCGACGCGACAGCGCAGTGTTCACCGGGCCATGCCATGATGCGACGATTCTACTCGACTTCGAACCGGCGCGCAAGACGGTGGTCGGACTGTTGGGCTGCGGGGAAACCCGGTTTCCCCGCGCCCCCTCGAGAGCGACGTGGGAGGGCTGCGCCCTTCCAAACCCTCCCCGCTGGCGGGTTGCTTCCTGGCAGGGCTGCGCCCTCCCAAACCCTCCCCCGGGCAGGGGGATGGGGAAACCCGGTTTCCCCAATTCCGGAGGTGTTCATATGCGCATGGCTCTGATCGGCGCCGGCGCGCTGGGCGGAGTGATCGGCTTTTATCTGTCGGCGGTCACCGACGTTGTTCTGGTGGACCCCTGGGCCGAGCATGTGGCGGCGATGGCTGCCCACGGGCTGCGCTGCGAGCGCGATGGCGTCGAGGCCGCGCGCCCGGTGCGCGCTGTGACCGACGCGGCGCTGGTTGGCCCGGTTGAACTGGCTCTGGTTCTGGTCAAAGCCCGACAGACGCCCTGGGCCGCCGGGGTTGCCCGGACGGTGCTCGGCGGCAGTGGGGTGGCCTACACGTTGCAGAATGGTCTGGGCAATCGCGAGATCCTGGCATCTGTGCTGGGTGAGGAGCGGGTGGGTCAGGGGGTTGCCTCGCTGGGAGGCACGCTGCTGGGGCCGGGGCGGGTGCGCCATGCCGGAATGGGGCCGACGCTCTTTGGCGCTACACCCCATCGGACGCTGGCCAGGACACTGGCCGATCTCTTTACCAGCGCCGGCCTGCCCGCCGAGGTGCGTGATGATGTCGCGGAACTGGTGTGGGGCAAGCTGATCGTCAATGCGGGAATCAACGCGCTGACGGCATTGCTGCGGGTGCCCAATGGCGCGCTGGTAGAGACGCCGCCGGCGCGTGAACTGCTCGCCGCTGCGGTGCGCGAGGCCGCCGCCGTAGCTACGGCTCAGGGGGTCAGCCTCCCGTATGCTGATCCGGTCGAACACGTGCTGGCCGTGGCTCGGGCCACGGCGGCCAATCGCTCTTCAACGCTGCAAGATGTGCTGCGGGGCGCGCCGACGGAGATAGCTGCGATCAACGGCGCCATCGCTCGCGAAGGGGCGCGCCTGGGCGTGCCGACGCCGGTCAACGCCTTCCTCGCCGGGCTGATCGAGGCCCTGGAGGCGACGGCTCCGCAGCGGGTGAGGGGGTGAGGGTGATTTTTGATTTTAGATTTTTGATTTTAGATTTTGGATTGCCGCGCTGGGGAGCACAATGCCTGAAACCGCTTCAAGCAATGCGTTGTCATCAACGGTAATTGGTATAATTGGCTCTCACCTGACAGCTCTACAACTCCACAGCTCTACAGCTCTACACTTCCACACACCCTCACGCGGCTCGCTCGACCCGGGTAAGGAAATCGCGGACGGCCTCTTCGAGGCTGATGGCGCCGGAGAGGATGCGCTCGTGGTAGGCAGGGATGAAATCAAACAGGATCGACTGCCCGGTGCGGAGTTCGCGCAGCATCAGGTGGGCGTAGGACCCCACCGCTTCGAGCATGCCGCTCTGGACGAAGGCCTGTTCGGTAGCGCCGACATCGTAGCGCACACGAGTGATGCGCGCCTGCCAGCCATGGCGTTCACGAGTGAGCCGGGCATACGAGGCGCGGGTATCGCCGTCGAAGGGCAGACCCACCGAACCGGTATTCACGACCAGGGTTGAGTCCACCTGGCGCACCAGTGGAGTATGGGTGTGGCCGGCGCAGAATACCGCCGCCGAAGGGTCAATCTGCGCGCGTACTTCGTCGAGCGGCGCGCCGCGGTAGATACCGTCGCGGTCGTGGCGCACCGAGGCGTGGTAGATCGCCAGGCGTTCCCCATCGAGATCCAGGGTCAGGTGTTCGGGCAGTTCGGTGATCTGGGGGATCATATCGGCAACCTGGCTATGGGTCCAGGCTGCCATGCGGCTCACTTCATACTGCGGGCCGCTGGTTGGGAAGTCGGGGCGCTGGCGTTCCTGTTCAAAGACCAGGACGTAACGCTCGTGATTGCCGCGGATCACCTGCCAGCCACGCTCGTCACGCATGCGCAACACCAGTTCGAGGCAAGCCCGAGGAAGCGGGCCGCGCCCGACCATATCGCCGGCGACGATCACGAGATCGGGTGACCAGGACTCGACATCTTCGATCACGGCATGCAACGCTGCAGGATTGGCGTGAATGTCAGCAAGGACTGCGATGTTCATGCGTGGTTATGCAGCTATCTCGTTGCCTTCAGGCGCGCGGCTTACCTCGCGCAGGGTAGACAGGTCACGAATGCGTTCCGTGAACAGGATGCCGTTGAGATGGTCAACTTCGTGTTGAATGGCCCAGCCGAGCAGTCCGTCGGCGCGACGCAGGCGGAGCGACTTGCCGTTGAGATCCTGAAACTCCACCGTCACCCAGGTCTGCCGGGGCACCTGGCCATACCAGCCGGGCAGGCTCAGGCAACCCTCCTCGCGCAGCACCTCTTCGCCGCTGCTTTTAACAATTCGGGGATTGATCAACACAAATTGCTCTGCCGGAGCGACCTCAACGGTCGTGCCGTCCTCACGCTCTTCGATCTCGGGCGGCAGTTCAATGATACACAGGCGAATGGGCAACCCGATCTGGGGAGCTGCCAGGCCCACACCGTTGCTGGCGCGCATGGTCTCGAACATGTCTGCTACCAGGCGCTTCAGGCCCGGATCGGGCAATTTCACCGGGCGGCAGTGTGTTTTGAGGATCTTCTTGTCCTCTTCATTGTCAATGCGGTAAATGCGCCGTATGGCCATACTATCGTTCTCACTTCTGGTGGAGGAGGTAAGTGGCGCCACGTCAGAATTATAACATACCGGGGTAACCGGGTTGCCCCACGCTTCAACCGCTGTTGCGGTCGCGCGCTCTCCCCACAGGCCTTCGGAGAAGGACACAACATCCGAGCTGTCATAACGCCCCCACACTGACATGCCGCTGCGCGCGGCTCTGGTCTCCCCTCGACTCTGGCGCTCTGGAGGCCAGAGGAGGACCACAGCGAAGAAGGGGTATGGGAAAACCCGGTTTCCCCATACCTCGACCGCGATCCGGGGTCGCCTGGCGCCCCCGGAGGCAGGGGCGCGGTTCGACAAGCTCACCGCCTGCGGTGAGCTTGTCGAACCGCAGACGGGGAAACCCGGTTTCCCCATATGTTCACCTCAGTTGCCAGGGCAAGGCAGTGGTGAGCGGCAGGAAGACGGTGAAATTGGCAACGCCCGCGCCTGTCAGCGCGCCTGAACCGTGATTGTCGTGCCGATAACGCGGCCAGATGGCAGTGCCATAGCCTTGTAAGCCGCTGTTCTCAATCACGTTCAATGTCCCATCTGCCGCAAGCACGTAGATAACGCCATTATGAATCACCGGGCTGGCGGCGACCTCGGCGTTGGAGGCCAGCGCATATTCCCGGACGAACGAGCCGTCCGTTGCGTAGATCAAGAGCCTGCCGTTGACCGCGAACAGCACATACTGGTCATCGGCGAGCGTTGGGCTGGCATTAGACGTGACACCGGCGATCTGTGTCAACGTCTGATAACTGCAATCGCGCGCGATTTTCAGCAGTACCGCTTTGGAACTGCCGATACTAACGGGCAAATTGTAAGGCGCGTAGGCGTTGCCGTCCTTGTCAACGGTCAAAGCGCCGTAAAAGCCAAGCGGCCACGGATACGGGCCGGTATAAACTTCGACGCGGCACTGCTCTTCCAAATTCCGGTTGTAAAGAATGATGGGCGTCATCAAGCGTGAATCAGTCGGGCGGATATGGCGTACCCACACATCCTCCCCCATGCCCAGAACCGGTTCCCCAGCTACGGCATCTTCATCAGCGTTTCCATGCCCGAGACGATGGCAGCCTCTGTCACCCGGGTCCGCAGAAGCCAGAATATGCAGATCGGGGCTGAGTTTGACCGTCGAGCATCCGTAACGGTACACACTCTCATCTGTGCCGTAGTGCTGCGGCGAACCACCGACATAAATCGCTTCACCGTCTGTCACCACGCCGGCGCCGATCCAGCTCCGAAAGCCGTTATCGCCATTGTGGATGCTTTGCGTATTGATGCGATGAACGACATTCCCCTGCCAATTTACCGCAAATACCGCGCCGCAGTTCATCTTGATGGGGTTCTGACAGCTATTTTCCGGGGTGTTTATCGTGCCAAAATAAAACAAGCCATTGAGATAAGCGCCGGAAGAGTCGCTATTGACCATTTCACCAATCTGTGATGCGCCAATCGTCACCGTAGTTGTAAAAGAGCTGGCATCGAGCAGCCTGGCCGCGCCTCCGAAAGTGGTTGTCCAAAGCACCCGATCTTCCTGAGGTTGGTACAAAAGCGTCCCTTCGCCCGATGCGCCGTCGGCCAGTTCGTACAGCAGGCCATCATTCAGGTTGTAGCCAAATAACGTTTCCGCATACGGATCGCGCGGCTGGCAACCGTGTCCCTGATTATGCGCCGGATACACAAGATAGTCACCCACCACAATAGGCGTGGCGGTGATGTGTGTGCAGATGGTGGCAGGGATTGTGATGTACTTAACACCACTGATCACGCCGTAAGTAGCGTCAGGAATGACATCGAAGGCGGCAGATTGTGTTCTCAGCGGGGGGGTGGCGGAAGCTGAGATGGGCGCAGCGGCTTCGGTGGAAGCGAGGGGAACTGCCACGCCGAGCAGCGAACATGCCAGGGCTGCGAGAACGAGAATCGAGAGGAAGGTGAAGATGCGTTTCATGGGTTTTTCTCTTTTGGTAACGTGGGATGGATTCCGCGTTTAGCGGCACTCGTACAACGTCATCTGCTGCCCGCCCTGCGGTCCGTTTCGGGTGAGGTTGAAGCCTTCCACCACAGAGCAAGACGAAGCCAGCCAGTTGAGGATGTCCTGCCTGTTGCCGGGCTCGCCGCCGTAGAGGATGTAACGCAGTTTGCCATTGGCAACCATCTCCTTTAAGTTGTCCACCGTCACCACCTCATCCATTCCGCCAAAGCCGCCCATGTACAGCACGGGGCGCCCGGTCTCGATGACGTATGGCGCGCCCTGTTGAGACGAAGGCGCTGCCACCAGATATTTCATGCCTTGCGTGCTGGCTTGCAGGAAGTCGAGCAGTTCGGTATTTACGGCTCTTTTGCCATCATCCAGGTTTGGCGGAGGGCCGGCAGGAAAGCCGTCCTGTCCGCTGCGGTTTTGACCTTCGTAGGCGGTGGGCAGGTTATGGTTCGGGTTGTTGCTTACGGTCATCACGCTCCAATACGAGGGGATGATGAGCGCGGCGCTCAACATGACGGCGTAAGCCATGCGGCGCGAGAATGCCAGCAGCGCAATGCCCGGGACGAGCATCAGCCCCGCGCCGATCATCCACCATGAACATTCGTTGTATTGCGCCGCGGCGAAGAGTTGGAAAGCGAGCGTGGCGAGAACTGCCAGGAGCAAAGCGGTGGTGGCCCGGAGCGAACTTCTTCCCAACCGGTACAGTTGCGCGAAGCCGATGCCGACCATACCGCCCAGCGGGGGCGCGAGCATGATGGCGTAGTAGGCATGGAAGATGCCCGAAACGGCGCTGAAGAAGACCAGACACGTCAACAGCCAGCCGCACCACAGGAGTAGCGCTTTGTGGATGCTCGACTCAACCGGCAGTCGAATCCGCGCCCCGAAGAGGGCGACCACAATGCTGATAAGCGCAAATGGCAGCAACCACGACATCTGTTTGGAAAGCGGGGCGAGAAAGAAGCGCAACGCGCCAGGCGAACCTGTCTCATTCCTGAAAGGCGCGCCGCCGTTTTGTCCGCCTGGCTTGCTGTCGGGCTGACCATCGGGCGCCCGGGCGGGCATCAGCCTGACCGGGGCGCAAGCCAGCTCGGACGTATTCGGCGGCGTGATACATTGACCGTTGATGACGTTTCCGTTTGGTGCGGTGAACGAACACGGTGCACCCCGGGTTTGACTCGAACAGGCTTCGAGCGCGGCGGGAGGTGGTCCCTGGAATTGACCTTGCTGCGGTTGTCCTCCCCCGCTTCCAAGCCGCGCCGCTCCGTTATGCCCGAACATCAATCCCATGACGGTGTTGTTTCCGCTGGAGCCGATGTAGGGACGATGCTCAGCCGGAACAAGGTCAACCACAATCGCCCACGAGAGCGAGATGGCGATGAGCAAGGCGGTTGCCATGCCGAGGTTGAGAATTTTCTTGAGCCAGCCTTCCTGCGAGCCGAAGAAATAGAGCGCGTAGAAGGCGGGCAGGGGCAAAAAGGCTTGCAGCATCTTGATATTGAAGCCCAGCCCGACAAGGAACGCACCCAGCAGGAGCCAGCGCAGTTTGCCTGCTTCGGTTGCTTTGCTGAACGCCCACGCTGCCAGTAGCAGCGTAAAGACCAGCATCCCGTCCATGGTGTTGTTGCGGTTGGTGGCGAGGAAAACGGGCGTAATTGCCAGAACCAGCGCCGCCGTGACCCCCGCCAGTTCACCCATGTGTTTTTTGACCAGCAGATACAGCAAGCCAACGCCGAACACCCCGGCGAGGATGTTGGGCAGGGTTGTGCTGAAACCGCTCACGCCGAGGAAGTACGCGAAGACGGCTTCAATCCACAACCCTAGCGGGGGTTTATCCACCGTCACCGAGCCGCCCGGTTCCGCCGCCACAAAGAAGAAGTTGCTCCACGATTGCAGCATGGACTTGACGGCGGCGGTGTAATAGGCGTTGGCATCGCCGATGGTCTGGATGTTGTAGAGGTGGAGGGCGAGCGAAACGCCCATGATGGCGATGACAAGCAGCGCGCCGGTGCTCACGCCGGGCAACAGTTTTTTGCTGAGGGTGGAGGGTTGAGTGAGAATGGGGAAGACGGTCGTTGTCATAGTGTTTTGTATTGAGCATCACCTGATCATGCTTTACGTTTCATACACCACGCATCATACATCGTTTCCTCTCTCCTCCATGAGTGCCCCCAATCACAACTTTCGCTCCCCGCCCATGACGCTCGTCACAGGACGCGTGAAGGGATCGTGATTGCCGTCATGCCCTGCTGGAGCGCCTTTGTGATAAGATGAAGGCGTGAGCGCAACGGATGACTCCTCCCGCATTCTCCGCACTGCCGCATGGATCTGGCTGGCATTCTTGCTGGCGATGGCGCTGATGGACCTGGCGTTGTACATGCCTGCCGTTCAAAGGCTGTTCGGCGCGCCGATTCAACCGCTGCCGCCCAGCCCGTCCAGCCGTCCACTGCGCCACCCTCTAACGCCCGTGTATGCGTATTACGCCGCCAACGGCTGCGCCGCCCTGTTCTTCCTGTTTCTCGCCCACTGGGAGACGGCGCGCCAACGACTGGGCCGGGCGTATTATCCCTTGCTGCTGCTCATCCTCTTTGCCGTTCCGATTCTCATCAGCACAACGGTTGTGCCGCGCTTTCCGCCTGGTCCGCTCGCCAATGCCGAGGGCATGGCGCTGCGGCAACTGCCGGTTCTGTTCGTGGCGCTGGCGCTGGTCGCCTGGGAATATCGTTTCGCCCACGTGGCGTTGTTCAGCGCCGCCGTCACCAGCTTTGAGTTAGCGCTCCTTTTCCTCAACCTCTCCCAGAGCCGCGTCCTGCTCGTCTATTCCTTCATCGCCGTCATCCGCCTCATCAGTTTTCTGGCGGTGGGATATTTCATCAGCGCCCTGGTCGCGCGCCTGCGCCAACAGCGCGAATCTCTGCGAAAGGCAAACGCCGACCTGACCCACTACGCCTCCACGCTGGAACGGCTCGCTGTCAGCCGCGAACGCAACCGCCTGGCGCGCGACCTGCACGACACGCTGGCGCACTCGCTCACCGCCATCTCCGTCTCGCTCGAAACCGCCCGGGCGTATTTCGACCTCGACCGCGAAAAGAGCCGCAGCCTCCTTGATTCGTCTCTGCAAGCCACCCGCACCGGGCTGGAGGAGACCCGCCGCGCTCTGCGCGCCCTGCGTTCTTCGGATTTGGAAGACCTGGGACTGCGGCTCGCCCTGCAAAAACTGGCCCAATCCGCCGCTGCCCGCGCCGCTCTGGACCTCGAACTGGCGCTGCAAGACCCCTTGCCTTCTCTCAGCCCCGATGTGGAGCAAGCCATCTACCGCGTGGCGCAGGAGGCGATAGAAAACGCCGCCAGACATGCCCGCGCGAAAACATTGAGCATCCAGCTTTCTCACAACGAGCAGACCACGCTCATCGTCGCCGATGACGGCATCGGCTTCGATGTCAAAGTGAGCGCCTCCAGCAGTCATTTTGGGCTGATGGGAATGCGCGAACGCGCCACCCTGGCAGGAGGCAGGCTGAGCGTGGAAAGCCAACCTGGCAAAGGCACGCGGGTTGTGCTGACGATACAGGTACAAAGGTGAGGTATGAAAATCCTGATCTGCGACGACCAGGCAGTTATCCGCGACGGACTGGAAATGCTTCTCTCGCTCGAGAAGGATTTCCAGATCGTCGGTTGCGCCCGGGGCGGGCAGGAAGCGCTCGAACTCACCGCCCAGAAATCACCCGATCTGGTGTTGATGGATTTGAAAATGCCGGGCATGAACGGCATCGAAGCCACGCGCGAGATGCGGAAGAAATTTCCCCGCGCCAAAATCCTGGTCCTGACGACCTACGACGATGACGAATGGCTGTTCGACGCCATCCGCGCCGGGGCTTCGGGTTACCTGTTGAAAGACACCCCGCGCCAGAGAATTGTGGAAGCCATTCGCGGCACGCTGGCGGGCAAAACTTTCGTGGACCCGGCGGTGGCTGGCAAACTGCTTCAGCAAGTGGCGGGGCATCCGTCTCAGCCCGCTTCGCTGCTCGCCCAAAAACTCACCGAGCGCGAACTGGACGTGTTACGCCTGCTCGCCAGGGGCATGACCAACGCCGAGATAGCCGCCGCGCTGTATCTCTCTGAAGGCACGGTGCGCAATCATATCAGCGCCATTCTGGACAAACTGGGGGTCAGCGATAGAACGCAGGCGGCGGTGCTTGCGATTCAGCATGGGTTGTAAGCCTTCAGAATGGCTGGTTTAAGGGCGGCATGGCGGGAAGCAGCCTGCCCAGAATCTGACCATGCGGTGGATCCCCGCTTTGAAACACCGGCGTCCGCGGCGCTTTCACCCAACTGGTTCCTGACAGCTTCAGACTGCTGCGCGGGATCTGCGTCGCGTTCGCCTCCAGCACATACGGCTCGCACTCTGGCGCTTCCTGCAGGGTCTCCGCAGCATCGTCCACGACACAGCCGCCTCGCGATAGCGCCCCCGGCCAAACATCCGATACCAGGCGCGCCAAACGTTCTGTCCGCCTCTAAACTCCGCAGGCCGGGGTGTGGGGCGACCCGGTTGCCCTGCTCATAACCGGTGTGGCGGTCAGGTGCTGCCCTGAAGGGGTCGAGGGGTGGGGCAACCGGGTTGGCCTACCATTACAGAACGTGCACCGGATCAACATCAACGCTCCACCCATAGAGCGGCTCAAGCGCATCGAGGGCGGCGTTGATCGTCCGCTCGTCGGCCGGCGGCGCGGCGCGCAGAATCAGGTGCCAGCGCCAGCGCCCGCGCACGCGCTGAATGAAGGCGGGCGCCGGCCCGATCAGGCGCCAGTCTGCCAGTTCGCGCTGCTTGAGCAGGGCCTGCGCCCGCAGCGCCAGGCGTTCGGCCTCGCGCTGCGCGGCGCGTGGGTTGTCGGCGGCATACACCAGGCGCACCAGCCGGCTGAAGGGCGGGTAGCCGGTTGCGCGGCGGAAGGCGATCTCCTGGGAGAAGAAGCGCCTGTAGTCGTGCTCCTGGGCGGCGAGCAGGGCGTAGTGTTCGGGGTTGTAGGTCTGAATGAGCACCTGAGCGCCCTCAGAGCGCCTCCCGGCCCGCCCGGCCACCTGGGTCAGCAATTGAAAGGCCCGTTCGCCGCTGCGGAAATCGGGCAGGTGCAGGCCGGTATCGGCGGCCACAACGCCAACCAGGGTCACCCCGGGCAGGTCGAGGCCCTTGGCGATCATCTGGGTGCCGACGATGACATCGGCTTCGTGGCGCAGCAGCGCATCGAGCAGCCGCTCATGGGCGCCTTTGCCGCTGGCGCTGTCGCGATCCCAGCGGAGCACGCGGGCGGCGGGAAAGAGCGCCCGCACCTCCTCGGCCACGCGCTGGGTGCCGACGCCGAAGCTGCGCACGCGCGCGCTCAGGCAGCGCGGGCAGATCACCGGCAGCGCGGCGTGGGCGCCGCAGGCATGGCAGAGCAGCATGGTTCCCTGGCCCGGCTCGTTCCCGGCGTCCTCGGAGTGGTAATGCACCGTCAGCGGGCTGGAGCAGGCGCTGCAACTGGCCACGTAGCCACAATCCCGGCACATCACGAAGGAGGCTGCGCCGCGCCGGTTGAGGAAGAGCAAGGCCTGCTCGCCCCGCGCCAGGGTAGCGGCGAGGGCCTGGTGCAGCGGCTGGCTGAAGATCGAGGCGTTGCCCTGCTGAAGTTCGGCGCGCATATCCACGATCCGCACCGGCGGCAGCGGCAGGGTGCGCGAGCGGGGCAGCCCGTCGGCGCCAATCGAACTGCCCACGCGCTCGGGGAGTTCCAGCAAGCGGTAGCGGCCCTCCCGCGCGGCGTGGTAGCTCTCCACTGCCGGGGTCGCGCTGCCCAGGAGGGTGACTGCGCCGCTGAGGGCCGCGAGTTGCAGCGCCGTGTCACGCGCGTGGTAGCGGGGGCTGCCCTCGTGCTTGTAGCTCAATTCGTGCTCTTCGTCAACGATCACCAGCCCCACGCGCTCCAGGGGGGCAAACACCGCCGAGCGCGAGCCGATGGCCACTGCCGCCTCGCCGCGGCGCAGGCGGCGCCAGGCATCGTAGCGCTCGCCCAGGCTCAGACCGCTGTGCAGCACGGCCAGTTGACCCGGAAAGCGCGCGGCGAAGCGGCGCACCAGTTGCGCAGTCAGGGCGATCTCGGGAACCAGCACCAGAGCCTGGCGGCCCAGTCGCAGGGTGCGGGCAATGGCGCGCAGGTAGATCTCGGTCTTGCCGCTGCCGGTGATCCCGTGCAGGAGGAAGACCGGCGCCGGCGCGCCCCTGGCGCCGGCCGCCTCATCGCGGCTCGCGGCCTGTTCAAGGGCCTGGACGATAGCTTCGTAGGCCGCGCGTTGCGCCGGAGTCAGCGGCGGAGGCTGGTCGGGCGGCACGGCGACACTCAGAGGATCGCGCTGCACCTCGCGGGTTTCGAGCGCCACCAGCCCCCGCCGCTCCAGGGCGCGCAGCAGGGCGGCGCTTGCGCCGGTCGCGGCGTAGAGTTCCGCCAGGGGAAAGGCAGGCGACCCATGTTCTCCGGCTTCTGTGCGGCGCGCGGCCAGCCATTCAAGGACGGCGCGCTGGCGCGGCGCGCGACGCAGGGCCTCCAGCGTTTCCGGCAGGGTCGCCAGCGGGACACGTAGGCGCGCCAGGCGCTCGACGCGGGGGCGGACCCGGGGAGGCGTTGTGGTCGCGCCTGCGACGATCAAGCCCCGCTCGGCCAGCGCGGTGTAGGCGGCGCGCAGCTCGGCGTCGCTGCCGCGCAGCGCCCGGCGCAGCGCCGCCTCGTCCTGTTCGCCGCGGGTGCGCAGGTAGTACAGGATCGCCCGCTCACGTTCCGGGAGGGCCGGCAGATCGGCGTTGAGGCCGGTGGGGGTGGTGCGCCAAGTGGTCGCGCGTTGCTGACCCACGCCGGGGGGCAGCAGCAGGCTCAGCACGGCGTAGAGCGGCGCGCGGTAGGTGCCGGCAACCCACATCGCCAGGAGCAGGCCCGTCTCGGTGATCACCGCCTCAGGGTCGGCCAGGCCGATGATCTCGCGCAGGTGCTCGGCGGGCGCGGCGAGCGCCGTCAGACGCAGTACCACCCCCTGCACCTGACTGCGACGCAAAGGCGCCCAGACCAGTTGTCCGGGGCGCACGAGGCTCTGGAGGTGCGGCGGCACGCGGTACGAGAGCACCGGCGACGTTCCGCCGCTGGCGTTGAGGGCGATCTCCGCGACGATTTCGGCTGCCATAGGCGCAGTATAGCACCATATGCAGGCGCGCCTTGCAGAGACGCAGCGCCGCTGCGCCTCTACGCCCGGACCCTCCCCGCAGGCAGGGAGATGGAGAACCCGTAGCTATGCTACAATCCCCCCGCGTGATCGCTTCGTTCCGCGCACAGCTCTGGCGCGCGCCGGCGCTGTAGTTCAGGTCGGCTCTTCCAGCCTGAGCGTTCGTGGAATGTGAAGTTTCAAAGACCATCAGCCGGCAACGGTCGCCGCAACCTGTCACGCTGGTTTGAACCATGCCCTACCACGAACCCATTGTCGTGGAGCGACGCCAGCTCGGCGCCTTGACCCTGGCGCGCTGGCACGTTCCGGATCTGGCGCGCGCCATGCGCCCCGGGCAGGCCATGCTCGCCCGCTGCGCGCCGCCTGAAAGCGACGATCCATTGCTGCGGCGAACGCTATTCCCCGCCGATGCCGACCCGCACACGGGCGTGGTGGAGGTGCTTCTGGCGCCCGAAGAGCGCGGCCTGGCCTGGCTTGCCGCCCAGCCGTCGGGGGCGCGGCTCGATGTCTATGGTCCGGTTGGAAACGGGTTCACCCTCGCCGAGCAGACGCGCAACCTGCTGCTGGCCGGGGCCGGCCCCACCGTGCCGGCGCTGCTCTTCCTTGCCCGCGCTGCGGTGGCGCGGGGCGTTGCCGTGGCGCTGCTGGTGGCCGCTGCGGGCGCCGACGTATTGCCACCGCCCTTCCTGCTGCCCTCGGATGTCGAGTACCTGACGGAGGCGAGCGGCGAAGCAACCCTGCCGGCGCTGCTCGCCGGCGCCCACCTCGCCAGCGGCCCTGCCCTGAGCGGAGCGCCGCCGGGGTGGGCCGATCAGCTCTGCCTGGGGCTGACGGCGCCGCTATTGGCGCCGGTGATCGAACAGGTACGCGCAGGCACGTTGCGCTGGGAACGGGGCTTCGCTCAGACGGCCCTGGCAGGCGTGATGCCCTGTGGCGTGGGCACGTGCCAGAGTTGCCTGGTCGAGACCCGCAGCGGCGCGCGCCTCCGCTGCAAGGACGGGCCGGTCTTCGACCTGCGCGACCTGCGAAGCTGACGGGGTCAGCGGACCTCGCCCTGAATCTCGCGGTAGCTCTTGAGGAACCAGCGCGTCACGTTACGGTAGCGATCCTCGCGCCCGATGAGCAACTGGTGCAGGGTGCTCTCAGGGTCGTCAAGGTCTGTACCGTCGAGGGCCTCGAGGGCGGCAAAGCGGTAGAGCGGCTGGTAGAGGGTAATGCCCGGCGCCAGGCTGATCCAGCGCCGCTGGAAGGCGGCGTAGTCGGCGCTACGAGCGGCAAGCTCGCTCTCGACGCGGGCGCTGGTGAGCAGATCGTCAACCTGGCTATCGGACAGGCCGGCGTAGTTCAGCCCTGTATCGGCGCGGCTGGAGTGCCACAGGGCAAAGGGGTCAGGGTCAGGGCCAAGGCGCGTCCAGGTGTGCAGGGCCAGGTCGAAGTCGTGGGCGCGCAGGCGGGCCTGCAACGCCGGCCCATCGAGTTCGACCACACTGATGCGCAGCCCGAGCTCGCCCCACTGGCGAGCGATCTCATCGGCGACGGCGCGGCGCTTCGGCTCATTATCCACCAGCAACTCGAGGGTCAGGGCGCGTCCGGCGCGCCGGAGCGTACCGTCGGCACCACGGTCGAAGCCCGATTCGCTCAGGATGCGCGCGGCGGTGGCAGGATCAGGCGCATACCAGCGCGCCTGAGGGTCATAGGCCCACCAGCCGGGGAGGATGGGCGTATCAAGGGGCGTTGCCGAGCCATTCAGGGCGCGCTCGATCAGCGCGTCTTTGTTAAGGCCGTGGGCCAGGGCGCGGCGCAGGTTCAGATTGTCGAGCGGCGTGCGGCGCAAATTAAAACTCAGGGTGGTGTACTCATCGAGGGGCACAAGCGCTCCGCGGAGACCGGCGGGCAGGTCATCAATCGCGTCCGTTCCGGTCAGACGGGCGCCGTAGGCCGTCACATCGCCGCGGGCAAGGGCGGCGAAGGCGGCCTCGGGCGAGGCCATGAAGCGCAACTCGAGACGCTCGACGTAGGGACGGCCGCCGAAGTAGCGCTCATTGGCCGTGAGCACGGCGCGATCCTCGCGCAGTTCAACCAGGCGATAGGGGCCGGTGCCCACCAGCCGTTCGGCCAGTGCTCCGGCGACCCAGGCCTCCGGCGGGTTGCCGGCAAACAGGTGGGCCGGCAGGATCGGCACGCGGGCCATGCTCAAGAACGGCGCGAACGGCGCGGTCAGCGTGACGCGCACGGTATAGGCGTCCAGCCGGTCCACCAGCACATCTTGCCAGACAGCGGCGAGCGCCGGTTCGCCGGGCTGATCGATTACCTGCAACGCCCGCAGGGTAAAGACCACATCATCGGCGGTGAAGGGCCGGCCATCGTGCCAGGTGAGGGTGCGCCGCAGGTTGAATTCATAGATCGTACCGCTCGCGTCAACCTGGTAGGACTGAGCCAGCGCCGGCTCGATCAGCCCATCGGCGCCGATACGTACCAGGCCATCGAAGATCAACGCAATCAAATCGCGGCCCACCGGGTCGGCGAGCGGATCGTTGAGCAGGGGAACGGGGCGTACCGGGGCGCCAACCACGGCCTCGACGTAGGAACCGCCGACCAGAGGCGTCGCCACCGACGCGTTGCGCAAGGCCACCGCGCCGAGCAACCAGGCGATCAGCATAATGCTCAACGCAGCGATGACAATTTGCCAGCGAATGCGACGGGCCATCAGTGGTCCACACGCTGCTGATACGACGATGGAGAAACGGGGCGCCTCCACTCCCCTGCCGGCGGAGAGGGCCCGGGGGGGGCTGCGCCCTCCCGGGAAAACCCCCGGGTTCACCCTGTCGTTACGCAGCGCAGCTAGCCAAAAATCGGCAGGCTGGCGATCAACGAGAGCAGCAGAAACGACGTGCTCAGGACCAGGGTGGCCTGGTAGAGGGTCTTCTCCAGGCCCCGGCGCGTGCGGTAAATCGAGCTGGCGTCGCGGTTAGCCATACCCGGGCTGCGCGCCTGCAAGACCACCAGGGCGATCAGTACCACACTAATGATGATCAGGGCGATGTACAGCGCAATTTCCACAACGGCGCTCCTTCGTTCGATTGCAGATTGGTCGCAGCTAAAAGCGATCACCGTCGCGCTGATACGCCAGCGGGTTGCCTGGAAATGCATCAGGCGCCCATGCGGCTTTGTTGCGCGAATGTAAGTAAGCGCATCGGGCGAGTGTGGCGGCAGAGGTGAGCCTGCGGCAGCTTCGCTCCCACTGACAGCAGGACATTGTACCATATGTTCACATCCGACGGTCATGCGGCTGCGCCGCACAACCCCGGAATGAAACGTGTAGAGACGCAGCGCCGCTGCGTCTCTACGCCCAAACCCTCCCGCCAGGGAGGGGTGTGGGGAAACCCGGTTTCCCCATTTCCCAACCGCGGTTGGGAACGGCTGGCGCCCCACAGGCAGGGGTGCGGTTCGACAGGCTCACCGCAGGTGGGGAAACCCGGTTTCCCCGTATTTTCACCTCAGCCTTCATTCCGTCGTATCCGTTCAGGCACCCCCGGAAGGGAGCAGTTTGGGGGCAGGCTGATTCGCCCAATACGCGGTAACGGCCGCAATCAGGTAGGGAAAG
>FWPV01008871.1_pt1 | contig 17325 bp, 10 predicted proteins | sample 2228371 | NCBI WGS metagenome assembly FWPV01 (sample SAMEA103939776, study PRJEB20133) | metagenome | reverse complement strand
TGCGCAGCCGGAAGGTGTGCTCGCGACTGCGCACGGGCTGGTCGTCCAGCGGTTTGGGGACCTTCGCCGCCCGTTGCCGGGCCTGCTCGCCCTTCTCACGGATGAACACCACCATGGCGCGAATCTCCGATTCGCTCAGCATGCCCTTCCAAGGCGGCATCCCTTCCGACTCCGCCCCCTCCCGAATCACGCGCGCGATGCTGGCGTCGTCCGCGCCGTATTTCCAAACATCATCCACCATGCTGCTGGTCTGGCCCAACTCCAAATCGCGGCCGTGGCACCCGGCACAGTTCTCCGCGTAAAGCCGGCCCACCTCCCGGTTCTGGGCGGCCAACTGCGGCGCGGCGACGAGGCTTCCTAAAAGACCAAAAGTTGCTAATAGACCATTCAACATAATCTGCACCATTTCACGCATCCAAACCCCTGTCAAATGCGGCCCCGCTACCAGCCAGGCCCAGCGCTTGCCCCTGCTCCTCCGCTGCGGCAGAATGAGACAATGTCGTTTCGCGTGCCATGACCGTTTTTCTCAAGAAACCGGGGCGGCTGCTTGCCTGCGCGCTGCTCCTGCCCATTTTCGCCGCTGTGGCCGGCCCCGCCGGGCCCGTGTCGTGGGGAAGCACCGTGACCCTTGGCGGCGGCTGGGGCCGGATGGCCCGCCTGACCAACGGCCATTGGTTGTGCGTGACCACCCGCTACCCCGCCGGAACCAACAGCTACCTGCGCATCCACCGGAGCACCAACGACGGTCGAAATTGGTCCACCCTGTCTGAAGTTGCCGAGGACGGACGCACGCTCGACAACGGCGAGCTCATCGTCCTGCCCAACGGGACCGTCCTGCTCACCATGCGCTCGCTCATCCCGGACCTTTCCTACCGCCTGCCGGTCTATGCCAGCACCAACCAGGGCGCCACCTGGACCTGGCGCAGCAACATTGATTCGAGCGAGAACAACGGCGCCAAAGGCCTGTGGGAACCCGACTTCTGGGTCCTCGATGACGGCCGCCTCGTGGTCACCTACTCCAACGAAAAACACCCGGGTTACAGCCAGCTCATCTCCGAGCGCGTCTCCGATGACCAGGGCTTCACCTGGAGCGCCGAATTGTGGGCCGTGGCGCAACCGGGCGGCGGCAGCCTTCGCCCGGGCATGTCGCAAATGGCGCGGATGGCCAACGGCAGATACATTCTCGTTTACGAAATCGTCAACTAGGGCAACGCGGATGTTCACTACAAAATCTCCGACAACGGCGTGACCTGGCCCACGGGATTGGGAACCAGAATCCCGTGCCACCATTGCGGCCCCTTTATCGCCTCCCTCACCAATGGTCTGCTGCTGGTGAGCTCGTGCGAAAACCAGGTTTCGTTCAGTGAAGACTATGGCGAAACCTGGCAGAAGATTGATCCTCCCGCGTGGAACCTCGGCTATTATTTCTCCTGGCCGGCCATCTATCAAACCCGCTCGAATGAAGTTGCCGTCATGGTGGTCACCAACGGCGTCAGACTCCGCTTCGGCACGGTTTCCGCCCCGCCCCGCTGGCCCAACCCGTTCACGGACAACTTCGACACCGGCACGGACGCCGGGTGGGCGCGCTACGGAGGAAACTTCGCCTTCGAGTCGGGGGCCTACGTCCTGAACAATGAGGGCACCTATGGCAAGGCCCTCACGGGCGACAATTTCTGGTCGGCCGGCGTGCTCGAGGCCGATGTCATGCTCACTTCACCCGGCAACGCCGGCCTGCTGTTCCGCGCCACCAACCCCGATTACACCGGACCCGACGACCTCTCCGGCTATTATGTCGGACTCGACACCTCCGGCATGGTGATCCTGGGCCGGATGAACAACGCCTGGACCGCCTTGACCAACCGCCCCGTCGCCGTCCCCACCAACACCTGGCACCGCCTCAAAGTCGCCTTCCAAGGCAGCACCATCAGCGTTTTCGTCAACGATTTGCAGCAGCCCAGGTTTGTCCGCAACGACTCCACCTTCGCCCGTGGTCAGATCGGCGTCCGCGCCTTCCAATGCGATGCGCGCTTCGACAACCTCGTCTTTTCGAACACAGCGCCCTTGCGCCTCACCGTTTCCGGGAACCATTCCCAACTCAACTTTTCCTGGCCTGAATCTTCCGTCCTGCTCAAACTCCACGCCGCCTCCAACCTGCTCACCGGCTCTCCCCTGACCAACCTCCCCGTCAAGAACCAGCGGACTTGGAACCTGACCATCGAGCCTCCTCCCGCCCCCCTCCAGTTTTACTGGCTGGGCGCGCCATGAAGGCCCGGCATGTCCGGGCCGGGTGAGGGATGGCCGGATTCCGATTCAGCCCGAGCGCCTCACTCGACAGAGGCGAAGGCAACTCCAGGAAGGGGCGGCATGGGGAGAAGGTCATCCGGCCGCTCGCCATGGCAAGGTTCAGCGATTTCCAGCCGGTGTTCTCCGCGCCAGCCCCGTCTTGAATCATCCGCGGGCCACCTCGGTTCATTACCAGCTATCGAAACACCGAAACGCTGTCCCTTGGGCTTTGCCCCGGCATCCGATCCTTTTCCCCGTCCCGATCACCCCGCAATCCTGCAACTTGTGGCGGGCTCCTGGGATGTGTTAGAATGGATTTGATGAGCAGTTTGGCGGAAATCGAGGCTGCGGCGGACGCCTTGCCGTCCGAGCAGAAACAGGAACTGATGCTGTTCCTGGCAGCACGGCTGCGGGCGGAGCGGGGACGCGTCCCTGAGCCCCAAAACTATTCGCCGGAGCAAATCACGGCCTGGATTACCCGGGACGAGGCTGACTTGCAGCGCTTTCGCGAGGGGGCTTGAGACTGCTGCTGGATACCAGCGTTCTGTTGGCGGCCAGCGGTTCGCCCGCCGGCGCCTCGCGCGAGGTGTTTCGGCTCGCCCCGGCCAACGGGTGGGAGTTGCTCGCAACCCCTTATATCATCGAAGAGGTCATCCGCAACCTTGCGGCACTGCCGCCCGCCGCCACCTCAGCGTGGGCGGAATTGCGCCGTGCCCTCGCGCTGATGGACGACATCGTCAGCTTGGACCGCCCGGCGGTCTTCGCGCCCTCGAAAGACCGCCCTGTCCTTTTCAGCGCGCTGGCGTGGGCAGACGTGTTGCTGACGCTCGACGAGGAAGACTTTGGCGGTCTGATGGAGAAGACCTTTTACGGCCTGCGGGTGGTTCGTCCGGGCCGCTTCCTGGAAATCGAACGGGCCGCTGGCCGGTTGGCTGGGGAACAGGGCAAAGCATAGCGGAAGGCCCGCGCGGCGGCGTTTCCGGAAGCCCCCGCACTGAGCAGCCGCGCGCGGGCGGTTTCAGACCGGCCGGGGAGACGGACTCCGAAGAAGGGGTCAGGCTGGTGGGCAGGTGGCGGCTTACTGCTGCCGGGTTCTCGATCCGGCTGGCTGGTCCCGCGCCGCCAGGGCTTTGAACTCCTCGAGCCGCTGGTTCCACGCGCGCTCCAGCTCCTTGACCTTGGCCGGCCGCTTCAGGGCGAGGTCCAGGGTTTCGGCGCGGTCGGTCCTGAGATTGTAAAGTTCCCAAGGCCCTTGATGGTCGGCGACAAGCTTCCAATGGCCGACACGGATGGCCTTGTTTCCGTCATGGAACCACCAGAGGTAATCATGCTTGACGCTTCCATCCCGGGCAAAGGCCGGGACCAGGCTCCGGCCCGGCGGCGACGGGACCGGCTGGCCATTGAATTCCCCGGGCCATTTCCCCCCGGCCAGCTCGAGAATGGTCGGGGGCAGATCAATAAAGTGGCCCGGATTGTGGCGCAATTCGCCCCGGGCCCGGATGCCCGCGGGCCAATGGACGATGAGGGGCGTGCTGATGCCGCCCTCATGCACCCAGGATTTGTGGAGGCGGAAGGGTGTGTTGGCCGCCGTGGACCACCCCGGGCCGAGCGACAGGAACGTGCCGGCCGAGCCGGGAGGGCGGTGGGGGTCATGACGGTCGCCCCGAATGATCTGTTCGGCGCTGGCGCCGTTGTCCGAGGCGAAGAACACCACCGTGTTGTCCCACACCCCCATGCGTTCGAGCTGCGCCAGCACCCGGCCAATCTCAAGGTCCATGCGGTGAATCATCGCGGCGTGGAGGGCCATTTTGACCGGCTGGAATTGTTTCTGCTCCGCGGTCAGGCTGGCCCAGGGAAGCGCATAGGCCGCCTCACCCGGTCCGATCAGCTCGGCGAGTCTGGCGGGCGACAGGTTCCAACTCGGCGCGGTCTTCGGGTCCGGCGCGGAAAGCGAACAATTCACCAAGCCAAGCTGTTTGAGCCGTTCAAACCGTTCCTGGCGGACCCCCTCCCATCCGGCCGTGTAACGGTTTTGGTACAGGGCGAGGTCTTCCGGGAGCGCGTGAAGAGGGAAATGCGGCGCGGTGAATGCCAGGTACAGGAAGAACGGCTGGTCGCGGTGCCGGGCGTGGTGTTCGGCCAGCATGTCAATGGCATGCCGGGCAATCGCGGTCGTGGCGTAATAACCCTCTTCCGGTTTCGGCTCGGGCAGCGGCTGGTCGTCGAGAGTATGTTGTTTCGGGCCGAAATAGCGGTCGTGATCGTTCAGCGAATAGGAGCGCGCGAACCCGCCGGCCAGCACAGGGCCATCCACATGCCACTTTCCCGAATGATAGGAACGATAGCCCAGCGGCTGGAGCAGTTCGGGCAGCAACCGCGCCCAGGCGGGACGCCGGCCCTGTCCCCCGCCGCCCGCGCCGGGCATCGCATCCCGGCGCACCTGCTGCGCGTAGTAGCCGGTCAAAATGCAGGCCCGGGACGGCCAGCAGCGGGCGGTATTGTAAAACTGGGTGAATCGCAGGCCGTTGGCCGCCAGCCGGTCCAGATTGGGAGTCTGGATTTCACCTCCGTAACAGCCCGCGTCCGAGTAACCCATGTCGTCGGCGAGAATAACCAGAAAATTCGGCGGCGCGGCCGGCGCGGCGGCGCGGGCGCCGGGGTTCAACGCAAGGACAAACAGGGCGCACAACCCGGCGGGCAACAGGACTGAGCTTTTCATCTTGAAAGGGACCTATACAGGGCCGGACGTCGAAACACAACGGCACTTTTCGTTCCTCCAAGGTCCCCCTTTGCTCGCGACCCGGCACCAAGGGACGCCGCGCCGTCTCCACGGGCCGGGCGAGGCCCGCCCCCGGCTCAGCCCTGGACGCGCGTTTCGCCGGCTCCGCCCCCGCCCTGGCGGCCCGCGAGCAGGAGCATCTGGTCTGGCAGGAATCACCGGGGGCGAACGGGCCGGGGCAAGGCGACTTGGAGTTCCGGCTGCCTCCAGCGCTGGCGGTTCTCGCTCCGCATTCAGGGACGGGGAGGCGTGCCATTTGCCAGCCGGCAGGAAGACGGGTTCAGGCAGGCACCGTTTTCGACACAAAGTGTCCGGCTTTCAATCGCGCGCAGAGGTTGGCAGGGCGTTGGCCGGACGCCGCGGGCCGGATGCCGCAGAATCGGACTTGAGTTGGAGAGCGTGTTCCATGAGGGCCTCCTGGAGCAAGAGGTGAATGTCCAGAATCTGTTCGGGCGTCACGCGGGTGGCGCCAGGGGCCTCCGCGCCACACGGGCACACAAACTTGAACGCGGTGGCGCCGGACGCATGATACAGGAGCGCCACCAGGTCAAGAGCGGGAGGGGGATCGCCCCCATCGGGGCCCGGCTCGAAGGGCGGGACATAAGGCAAATCCGCCCTGGCAAGGCGCTGGACGTAACGCCGGGCCAGACCGCCCACCGCGGTTTGGACCTCAATTGGAACGTAGGCTGGCCGGAGCACTTCCGGGCCATACAGCGTGTGGTGGAGCGAGACCGCCCAATCCGGCGCCTCGTCTCGAGCGATCTGTAAAACGGCCCCCACTTCGGATGAGAGCCGGCCAAAGAATTCGTCCTGCATGGGATCAACGCCGGCATCATTAAAGTGGCACCCCCGAAAACTTTGACTCGGTGCGATCCCGCCCCGCAGGTGCCCGGGGTCGGGCGATTCCTGCGCGCCGGAATCGTCCGAGGTTCCGTGTGACCAATACCGCGCCGTCGCCGGGTCCATGCCGTAGGTCCAGCGAGGCTGGAACCGCGCCAGTCCGTCCGGATTCGCACACGGCAGGATCAGCAGCCGACAGCGTTCTCCCAAGGCCCGAAGCGTTGGTTGCTCCCTGCCGCGCAGGTCCACCCCCGTCTCCATCACCTGAATCAAGTTCACCAAGCCGGTCAACCCCTCCACCTCGGCTCCATGGACAGCTCCCAGCCACAACAGCACGGGCTTGTCGCGACGGGCCTTATCGCGACGGGTCGCAAAGTGGCGCCCCTCACTGGCAGAGCTGCCATTGGCCTCTTGCGGCAGCGCCTCCAGCTCCCCATAGGTGATCAAATGAAGAGGGCGCCCCCCCGCACTCACCCCGACAGTCTGCACTTTGCCCCGCGTGAGGCGGTTCCAGCGCTCCATCAGACCGTCCAGGTGCCCCACCCAAAAGGCAGGGACGGCCTGGCTCCAGTTGCGCGGCCGCCCGTCAGCCGGCTTCATCATCTCCGCCGGAGCAGACTCGTTACGCCCTGCCTCGGCCTGCCGAGCGGAGTGGTCCTTGCTTGGAATCCGGCCTGCCCGTCCCGGCTCCGCGGCCTGGTTTGTCACCACGATGCCCACCGTCTGAGATCGGGCCTGCGGCATCGAATCGTGGACCGAAACCGGCAACGGCTTTACCTCCGCCGCCCGCAATGCCACTCCCCACAGCACGAACGTCAAGACGCCGACCGCGAGCCATTTGCGCCTCCGTGAGGGCGAGCGGGATGGATGCCGCATGCGCATTCTGCCGGGTCAATTACGGTTCGAGCCGGGCGCGGTAGAAACGACAGCACTGGGTTGCGGGTGCCGGGTCCACAAACAAAAAGGGCAGCGTGGGCGGGCGGGTGGTGCAGAGGGTCACCCAGTCCAGCAGGTTCGAGGAAGTCTGGACCTCATAGTCGGGCCCTGCCGCGCCCGCAAGGAGAAAGGAGAACCTGCCCGCCGGGTCCAAACCCGGCGCGTGCAATGCGAGTGGAGGCGGGGGGAGCACCACCACCCAGAAACTTTGCGTGGCACTCAAACCCGCCCCGCCGCCGGTTACCACCTGCAACCGCGGTGCCTGGACCGGCTCACCTTCTCTGGCGGTGTAATACACCAGACCGTCTGCCGTCGTCTGGGTCGCATAAACCCTTACGGACAACCGGCCGTCGGTCTCCAGCGCGCCTCGGGCGGCGGCCGTGAGCGGCACAGCCGTCACTTCTCCGGCGCGGGGCGTCCAGGTGGCCAAGGGGGGGCCGGACGCTGGTTTGTTCGCCCACGTCAGTGTGGTCTCACCCCAAGCATTGCCCGCCACCGCCACCGCGTGGATGCCGGGGAGAATGGCGTCGCTGGAGTGCAGGCGGAGCTCCGCCCCGTCCACCCACCCCGGGATTTCGAACAGGTCAAAGCGCAGGAAACTTTCACGGCTCAGGCCCGCAGTGGCGCTCTGCTTCACCACAAGGTGGGGTTGGGTGCCATAATTGGCATTGGGATAACCGTCGAGAACATAGGCGTCCGCTTCGCATGGAACCTGGGTGTGCCACCCCTCCTGCGTGACCACCACGGTGAAGAGATTGCTGGTGCCGGCCATCTCGCGGGGCGGCCGCCACGACAGCAGGCCTTGGATTGGGTCCATGGCCGCGTCCGCCGGGGCGCTGGCGAGGCTGAACCGCAAGGACTGGGGCGGGACGTTCGGATCGAAGGCACGGTTGGTGACCCATAGCGTCGTTCCGGCGACGACCGATTGGCCGGCCACCGGCAGCAAACCGGGTGGCGACAAGAGGGGCGGGGCGGTGGCCGTGGCCTCGTTGCTGGCGGACGATTCGCCCGCGGCATTGGTGGCCACGACCCGATAGACGTAGCTCGATCCCGCCGTTAGATTCGTATCCGTGAAGAAAGAAGCATCCCTGTCCAGCATGGCAATTCCCAAGTAGCCCCCTTCGGCGGCCGGGCGGCGCTCGACCCTGTAGCCGGTCTCGTTGGTGGCGGGGTCGGCCCACCGTAATCTAATCTGACACGGGGGTGCCGCCACCGCCACCAAGCCGGTCGGTGCGGCGGGGCGGGTCTCGGGCGCGCTCACCATGACCCGCACCGGTTCGGAAACCGCCTCGGCGCCGAGTGCATCAACCGCCCTGGCCGTGAGAAAGTACTCGCCCGGCTCCGCGAGGTCCCACACCACGGCATACGGGGGATCAGTTGCCACCCCCAAGAAGGCGGTATTGGCAAAAAACCGGACCTGGCTGATGCCATCGCTGTCGGAGGCGGATGCGGCGACGGTGATGCGGGCGGGGGTGAAGAACATCGCGCCGTTGGGCGGGTTGGTGATCTGCACGGCGGGCAATTGCGCGGGAAGATACGCCCTCCGCAGCTCATTCTCGAGGGCCACCCTTTCGACATCCGACAGCGCCCGGCTGAAAATCAACACCTCGGCCAGATCGCCGGGGAAAAAGGTGCTGGCGGCACCCCGCCCGAGGTACGCGGCATTGACCGAGCCATTGATGGCGGGGAGTTTGCCGGGCACGCTCATCACCAGGCGGCCATCCACGTAGAGACGGTCCGTGGTGCCGTCGTGGATGCCGACCGTGAGCGTGTAACTGCCGCCGAGGCTGGCCGGGCGGTTGTATTTGATCAGGTTGCCGGTTTGGGTTGTGCCGAAGCGCATCACGACGTTGGTTTGAAACGGGCTCAGATAGGTCCAGCCCCAAGAGACGGTTTCATCCCAGAAAAGGGGGGCGTAATTGCCCTGATTGACGCCGGGGTCGCGGCTGGCGTGGTTGGCGGAAACGAGAACCATCGTCATGCCAGTCCAGCCGTTGATGGGGAGGGTGAAATTGAGGAAATCGTTCACCCCGTCGAACCGGACAACGGGCTTGCCGTTCAGCGCGTTGGGCACCCACGTGGGCTGGCTGGCGGCCGTCCCCTGGCTGGCATGGCGCTGGTGGCCGGATTGGTCCGCCCACTGCGACACAGCGCCCCCATTGAGCGTCACCCCCGCATCGGCCCGGACCCGGAAAGCCAGGTCTGGCGTGGGCAGCGTGGCGGCGGGCGTGGTGGCATGGACCGGCAGGCTCATTGGCGAATGGTTGCCGGCTGCGTCAAAGGCCCTCACGGTGTAACGATAGGTCGTTTCGGGGACCAGGCCAAAGTCCAGAAACGCCAGCGCGGCGGATGTGCCCACTTCCAACTGGTCGCGGTAAATCCGGTAGCCGGCCACGCCGGTGTCGTCCGTGGCGGGAGTCCAGCGCAACGAGACGCTTCGCGGCGTGGTGCCACTCACCTGCAGGCCGGCCGGCACGGCTGGCGCCTGGATGTCCGGGCTGGAAAAAGAAGCCGAAAGGTTTCGAATCCGGACGTTGCGGAAGCGCGCCACGGCCCCGGCGGGCCACTCCGCCACCGTCGAGTGCACCTGCAAGGCGATCCTTCCCGTGGGAGCAAGCCGGACCTGGCTGTCCTGGTAGTCTTTAATCTTGACACCGTTGATCCACGTGATGATGTGGGGCGGATTGTTGGTCACCTGGACGCGGACGGTGTTCCAGCCCGCTGGATTCCAGATGGCGGGCCAATTGCTGGCGTTGAAGCAGGCAGGATTCCCTTGAATGGAATTGGTGCCGGTTAGAGTGAAATCCCAGAACCCCTGGTTGCCGATGCCTTCCAAATAAATGCCGCCCATGGGATTGTTGGGCTGATAATCAATCGTGACCTGGTAGGCCCGGCCGCTGGCATCCGTGCGGGTAAAAAAGCCCGTATCCACGCCCCAATCCGGCCAGACCTCAAAGATGGCCTCAAAATCCCCGAAGCTTTGATCCGTGCAGAGCAGGCCGCCATTGCCGCTGCCCGGCGGAAGCTGCTGGCCGACGATGGCGCCGTTCTCGACCGTCCACAACCCGCCGGTGGCATGCCATCCGCTCAGGTTTGTGCCGGTGTCCAACCGGATCCAAACACTGTCGTTGCGCCAGAAATCGGCATGGTAGGTGGGACCGTCCTTGTTCCAAATCTTGCTCACTAGGTCCGGGTCCCCATCTCCATCCACGTCCCCCACACACGCGTCGTGCCACCCCGGATTGTCCTCCTGGATGACCCGCGGTTCAAACAGCGGGGGTGTCCCCCCCTGGTTCACCCAGATCACCCCCCGCTCTTTCAGCCCCCGAGGCTTCATCGGCAGCTTTCCCTGCGCCACCATGTAAGTGTCCGGGTCTTCCTGTTCTCCGGCAAAAATGTCCAAATCCCCGTCTCCGTCAAAATCCGCCACCGCCAGCGAGTGGAAGGATCCTGTCCCTTCCACACTGCCGGGAGAGGTTGGCGGGTCGGTCAGCCCGTAGCGCGTCCAATGGGTCCCTCCCCCATCGTTTCGCACCCAATAGACGTGGCTGTAGCCGGTGTCGCAGTCGCTGTACACGATGTCCTGGTCCCCATCTCCGTCCAGGTCCACCACCCAACTGCGAATGCTGGTGCCATAGGAGGCGTTGGGAATTTCCAGGTGCGGCCAGGGGTGGGCGGCCCACGCGCCCACGCCGGTGCCCGGATTGGCATACCACTTCCCTGCGATCACCAGGTCGAGGTCCCCATCCCCGTCCAAATCGCCCACGCCACGGGGTGCAACTCCTCCGTGATGCCCCACCCCCTGCGCCACCAGGTTGCTGGCCAGCCCCTGCGCCGAGTCGAACCAGGCCAGCGTGTTGCCATCAAACACCACGAGGTCATCCCGCCCATCTCCGTTCACGTCAGCGCCCAGCAGATCGTGCCCCGAGCCGCCAAAAGCATTCACCACCCAGGGGCTGTCCGGATTCTGACGCAGCGTTCCAGGGTTCTTGAACCACACCGAGCTGAACACCAGGTCAGTCCAACCGTCGTCGTCCACGTCCACCGCCGCCGCTCCCAAACCCTGCGGCAGTGCCGCACTGTCATTGATCAAGTGCGGGACCCACACCGCATCGCTGCGCCGCTCGTACCACCAGAAACCATGCGCGTCCCGCCGCGACAGGGCGCAGTCCCAATCCCCGTCCCCGTCCAAGTCTGCCAAGGGAATGCCCGCCGTTCCCCAGTTGGTTCCGGGCAAGGGGTTGCAGATCGAAAAATGGGTGAACTGGACCTCCGCCTTCAGCAGCATGCCGGCGCACAAAGAGACGCCCAAGACCAGCCACCTTGAAACCGAATGAATCATGTTCACGAGATTGCGTTCGAATCTGCCTTGTCCACGCGGGGCGGCGCCGGAGGCCGCCCCGCTCCCAGCCTTTGACACAAGCAGCGCCGCCCTGTGGGTGGCTCCGGCTGCTCCGAACAACCTGTTTCAACGTGTTGCCGGGCCGCCCCATGGGGCCGAATCCGAACGGGCTACTTCTTCAATCGAAGATACTTCGGCCCCGCTCAAGGGCAAGGTCACGGTCATCTGATCGCCGACCTGGACCGGTGTCTGGCTGACCGCTGACCAGGACGGCGCGTTCAGATTGTCGCACGATTCCAGCGTATAGTCAGTCGCGGCGGCAGGCCAGGAGACGATGACATTGCCGCCCTCGCGGGCCACCGCCAAGGCCGGCGGCGGCGGTGCGGTGGGATCACTCAAGTCCTCCCCGACCGCCAGGTAAAAATCATCCATCCAGAAACCGCCGTTGGGGGGATTGCTGACGGACTGCAAAATGGTGCGGATGTAGAGCCGGATCAGCGGGTTGGCGGCGACGCCATGGTAAAAGCTGAAGGTCATATTGCCTGACCAGTCCACCGGGGTGATGTTCGCATGTTCACCGCCCTGGATGTACATCTTCCATGTGTCGGTGGCATTGTTGACAACCATCCATAACTTGTACCACACGTCCGACCGGAACGCCTGGCTGTTGGTCCGAAGCGTCCCGCCATCCAAAACGGCGAGGTAGGGATTGGCGAGGTTGTTACCCGTGTAACGGCGGCCTTGCACCTCGAAGGCGCTCTCCTCGGCATACCCAAACGCCGGCTCATCCGAGAACCCGAACTTGATGTCATCCCGGCTCCAGGTGGTCGAGGCGGCGCGGAAAAACAACGTGCGGGTCTCGCCTTCGGGAACAAGGGCCGGGAAGGAAAGCGTCTGATTGGCCTTGGCCAGGCGGAGCACCTTGTTGGTGGGATTTCCACCGGCAAAGGTTGTGGGGTCCAGGCGGACCGAGTCATCGGGGAACGCCCCAGACCACTCGCCTTGGAACAGCAGCGGAGCCAGTTGGCGGCCCTCGAAGTTTTCCAGCAGCGTGAAGCCTGCGGCCGCGCGGCCAAATACGAACACCGGCGCCGAATAGTTGAACAACCCGTCATTGTCCGTGGCTTTGGCCGTGATCATGTGCGCGCCGGGTCCGACGTTGTTCCACTCCACAGTCCAGGGCGCCTCGGTGGCGGTTCCGATCAGGGTGCTGCCATCAAAGAACTCGACCTGCGTGATCGTGCCGTCCGCGTCCGACCCACTCGCCGTGAGGGTGAGGCTGGAGGGCAACACCAAGTCGGTGTTGTCGGCGGGCGTGGTGAGCGCCACCTCGGGTTGCGCCTTGGCCCAGTACTTCGCCTGCAGGTAGGTGTCCAGGTCTGCCAGTTCGCCGCTGGACAAGGCGTTGGTATAGACGAGAATCTCCTGAATTTCCCCGCGGAGATAGGTGTAGAAGCTGCTGAAGAACCCCCGGCCGATGTTCCCCCGATTCCCATCAATGCCGGCGGTCATGGGGGCCTTGCCGCTTACCGTCACCGCCAGCACGCCGTTGGTGTGGAGGGTCTCGGTTGGACCGTCCTTGACGACCACGGTGCGGGTGTAGTTCCGCACCAGGGAGGCCGGGCGCTGCAGCGCCGGTCCCGGATAGTTCGGGCTGCCGGACTGGCTGCTTGTCGTGCCAATTCGCCAGGTTGCGGAGTCTTGAAAAACGCCGAGGTTCATGCCGCCCCACCCCGCCGATTCGTTCCAGTAAAGGACGGCGCAACCTTCGCCCGCCGCGCCCGTCGTTTGGGGCGAGGTGTTGTTTCCCACCGCCACCAGCGTCAACCCGGTCAGGTCGTTGACCGGCATGGCGAAGGTCAAATGATTGCTGACGCCGTCAAAATAGAGGGCCGGCATGCCGTTGCCCCCGGTGATCAACCGGGGCCGCGCCGTGGCCACGGGCTGTACGGCATGCCGTTCGAAGCCGGACTGGTCGGCCCACACCGAGACCCCCCCCTCGGCGGTCGTGACCCCCGCGTCCGCCTTGTACCACAGGCCCAATCCGCTCAACACCGGCCCATCTTCTGGAGACGCATAGTTCACGCGAATCACCACGCGCTCCGATACCGCCCACGCGCCCTCGGTGTCCGTCGCCCTGGCGGTCAATCCGTATGCCCCGCCGGACACCCCGCTCCAAGTGACACTGTAGGGCGGAGTCGAGTCGGTACCGATCGGGACGCCGTTGGCGAAAAACTCCACCTGCGCAATACTGCCATCGTCGGCGGCGTCCGCCGTGACGGTGATGTCCGCCGGAGCGGTGAACACGGCCAGGTTGGCCGGACTCGTGATGCTCACGGTGGGCCGTTGATTGGCCAGGTATTTGTTGTAAAGATAGGGCGGGCAGACCTCCGCGAACACCGCCTCTTTGTGCCGGGCGGTTTCCCCGCGCAGGACGGGGCCGGCCGATTTGCCCTACCTCGGGCGGGGCTACAACACCTATTCCGCGTGTAAACCAGAACCTCGAGGAGGTCCCCCGCGAAATAGGTGTTGTAGCCCCGCCCGAGGTAGCCATTGTCCGCCACGCCGGCGAGCGGATAGTTCTTGTATTCCAGACGCAGGGCTTCCGCCCGGTCCACAAACAAGGTCTCCACCTCCGTGTTCTTGATAAGGGTGGTCAGCGTGGGGGCCGACCCAATCGAGGCCGGCCGCGCGTACCGGCAGTTGTTGCCGGAGGAGGTGGTGCCAAACCGCCAGTTGACATTGGTCTGAAACACACCGAGAAACACCCACCCCCAACTGGCCGTTTCATTCCAGAAAATGGCCGGGCAATCCGAATAGCTGGTGCCGCCATTCTGCGCCGCCGAATTGTTGTTGCCCACCAGAATGAGGCTTACGCCCTCCAGCCCGTTGATCGGGATGCTGAAATTCAGGAAGTCGTTGACTCCGTCAAAGCGGACGGCCGGTTTCCCGAGGCTGGAGGTGATCAATACCGGTTGATTCGGGGCGCTGTCCTGGCTGCTGTGATGGCTCTGGCCGGACTGGTCGGCCCAGGTTTGCACCCCGTCGCCGTTCAACGTCAGGCCTGCATCGCTCCGCAGCCACAGCGTCAGGCCGTCCGTGGGAATTTGGGCGCCGGCGCGGTAACTTCCGCCGAGAGCCAGCGCCAGGAGGCTTGCGAGGATGATTTTGGTTTTCATATCATAATGCAGTGTTGGTGTTTTGTGGGTTGATGCGTAACGAACTCAAAAGGGGCGCCGCCGGCAGGCCCGGCCCGTGAGGCGACCGGGGCCGAAACAAGTCCGGCTCGATTCAAGGTCAATCATGATTCAATCTGCCGCCGGCCGGCCGGGTGGCCGGAGCGGCTAGTTCTTTCTCGCGGTGGTCTGCTCCCACAGCCAGCCCATGTCATTTGGCGCCGATCCGCCCCGCGAATAGGTACCGCCCCGGTTCACCGGTTTGAGGGTGGCGGCATCCCGCCACTTGTGGATCTCCGCATGGCCGTCGGCGAAGGACAGTCCCCCCGCTCCCCCGTGATAGCTGGCGGGGCAGTCGTTGACGACGTTGTCATTGAGCATGCCGAAGAAACCGTCATTAATGCTGTCCTCCCGCTCGTCCAGGATCACCCACAAGTTCACCGGGGGAGGCCGGATGATGTCGGACAGTTTCTTGTAGCTGTAATAATCCGGTTTGTTGAAGCCCTCGTTGCCAGCGCCGACCACGTAGCTATTCATCGCGACACTGCGCACCCGCGGACCGAGACCCTCGACCACGCTCTGATCCGCGGGGCATTTGTAGATGGCCGGGCTCTTCGTATAAGGCCCCAGGACCGATTTCATCAAGAGCACAGTGTTGGTGTTGTCGCGGTTGCTGGCGTTGTAATCCATCATCCCGTCCACCCAGCCGTAGCCTTTCTGGCCGGCGGCGTTGACCCCCCACTGGTTGTTGGGCGGCAGCGTGCCATTGTGATCGTCCGCGTACAGGATCCAGGCGAGGGTCAGTTGTTTGAGGTGGTTCATGCAGTAAATGCCCTGCGCCCTGACCTTGGCCTTGGAAAGGACCGGGAGCAGCATCGCAGCGAGGATTGCGATGATTGCAACCACCACCAACAGCTCGATCAGCGTGAAGCCGCGCGGGCCCGCCCTCCAGACCCGGGTGCCTGAACGACCTTGGAACCATGTCTCCGGCCTCGAGACCGGTGTTAGACAACGTGTGAGTTTATTCTTTTCCATGATCGGCTCTTCTCATCAACCGTCATTTCCACTGTTTGGTGCCGGGCCGCCGGGGGCCCTCGTGCCGCAACCCGTAAGCCCCCGGCGAACCGCAGCCCTGCGACATCACTCTACCGTGCCAGCTTAGCGCCGGCCCGGCATTTGCCTAGCTCCCCAATCGGGGAGTTTCCAAGCCACCCCCGCGCGCCTGCGGCGGGCCGGCCCGGGGAGGGTCAGCGTGTCAAGGGCTGACCCGGGCGGCGGCCGGTGCTGCGCCCGTCCGCAAACACGATTTCTCCATTGACCCACACCCGCACAATGCCCGTGGAAAGGCGGTGGGGTTCCTGGATCGTGGCCTGGTCCGCCACCGTGGCCGGATCGAACAAGACCAGATCGGCCGGCCAGCCCGCTTGCAATCGGCCGCGGTTGGTCAGACCCGCCTGTTGCGCCGCCAGCCAGGTCATCTTCCGCACCGCCTCCTCCAGCGACAGCACCGGGCGCTCCCGGACGTAACGGCGCAAGACCCGCGGAAAGGCGCCCCGGTGCCGGGGATGCGCCATGACCAGCCCCCCGTCGGTGCAGACCGTCGCATGGGGCCAGACCAGGAGCGCTTCGACATCGGGCTCGCTCATACTGTGGCCAATGACGCATTCGCCGGCCTTGCCGGTGCGCTGCTGCCGGGCCAGGGATTCTTCGACCAACTCGATCAAGGTGGTGGCTTCATCCCGTTGCCGCTGGCGCGCGATCTCGGCGATGCTCATTCCAACCAGCCCGGGCTCGGCATCAAATTGTCCCAACACCAGTCCCGCCCCCGGCGCCACCTCCCGCAAGGCCAACTCGGCTGCCGCCCGGTTGGTGAAGTCCCGGTTCGGGAACAGAACCGTCAGGGTGGACTGCCAGTAGGTGTAGGGATAGACGTCCGCCGTGACGTTCACGCCCCCGGCGCGCGCCGCCTCCAGTTTCTTCAACAAGCGCGCACTCTGTCCCCACAACGAGCACATGCCCAGCTTGAGGTGGGAAATCTGCACGGGCACCTTGGCCTTGCGGCCAATTTCCAACGCTTCCTGCAACGCCTCCCAAAACCGCCGGTCCTCGCTGCGGATATGACTGACATAACGCCCCCCCGCGCGCGCCGCCACCCTGGCCAGTGCCACCAGTTCCGCCGTGTCCGAGTAAATGCCCGGGTTGTACTCCAAACCCGTGCTCAGCCCCAGCGCCCCCGCCCGCAGCTCCTGCTCCAAGAGGAGTGACATTGCGGCCAGCTCTGCCTCGCGGCATTGGCGTCGGATTTCCCGCCCCAGGACCCGGCGCCGCAGCGTGCCATGGCCGGCGAAGGCCGCCAGGTTGATGGCCGGCGGCTGGGTCCGCAAGCGCGCAAAAAAATCCGCCAGCGGGTACGGCGATTCGCCGTCCTGGCCCACAATGGCCGTCGTGATTCCCTGACTGACCGCCGCCAGCGCATCAGGTTGTTCGAGGATCAGCTCGTCCACATGGCTGTGCGCGTCAATGAAACCGGGCGCGAGGACCAAGCCATGGCCGGAAACCACTTCCTCGCCCGGCTCCGGGCGCAGCTCCCCCATTTCAATAATGCGGCCAGCAGCGACGCGAACACTCCCCTCCCGCCGCGGCGCGCCCGTGCCGTCCACCAGCGTGGCGTCGCGAATCAAGGTGGCCGCCACGACGGCCACCGGCCACAGCAAGGCCAGAGCCGCAGCCCGGGCGCGGCGCGGCGCGGAGACGGTTCCAGGGAAAAGAAGCTGTCCGGGTTTCATTCGGGTTCCATGCTCAGCGACCCCACCCGTCCTTCGGCATCCGTGACCGCTTCCAGACGCAACACCCCGCAGCACGCCGACGTTCGATACAGACGGCGCCGCACTCCGTCCCGCTGGGTGGTCTCGAGCAATTCCAAGCGTCCCAACGCGCCAAAATCCCGCAGGAGGGGCGGCAGTTTGCGC
>FWPV01005676.1_pt1 | contig 17325 bp, 14 predicted proteins | sample 2228371 | NCBI WGS metagenome assembly FWPV01 (sample SAMEA103939776, study PRJEB20133) | metagenome | reverse complement strand
CCGCTCCTGCGCCATCGCCCGCGGAGCCGGACAGCAGCCTGCCTGTCGCCGCGGCGAGCGAACCGGCCGTGGCCGACGAACCCGCGTCCTATGCGGGGCGCCGCACTGTCCGCATCACCTTCCGCTGCTGCCGCAGCCCGGAAGCCGACCGCAAACGCCTGGCGGAGTTGGTCAGCCTTCTCTGCAAGTATCCCGGCGAGGACCGGTTCGAGATCCTTGTGGAGGCCAACGGCAAGCCGCGCTATCGGCTGGACTTCCCGAACCACTCCACGCGCGTCTGCCGTGAACTGCAGGCGGAACTGCTGCAGCGGCTGGGGACAGGTGCATGGCAGGTGATAGGCTAGGCGCCGAGCCGCGCTGGCGACGATGGCTGCAATGGGTCGCCTGGCTTGAGCCGCTCTGGGTGCTGATCGCCGGAGGTGGCCTGCTCCTGCCGGCCCGCGTGATCTCCAGGGCAATCCCTGCGGCGCCGCCGCTCGGCCTGTGGCAACCGCTGCTGATCGGCTGTCTGTTGGCCTGGTGGCCGATTCGAGCGCTGGCGTACGGACGATTCACCCGGCGCACGCCGCTCGATTGGCCGCTGCTGGTGGTTGTGCTCTGGCTGCCCGTCAGCCTCTGGGCCTCGGCCGACAAAGCAGCCTCCTGGGAAGCCATCGGCTACCTGGTCTTCGGACTGGCTCTCTACTTCGCCCTGCTCAACTGGCCGCCTGCCCGGCGGTATCCGCAGATCATCGCAGCCCTCCCGCTGGCCGCAGGGCTGGGACTCGCCGTGGTTGCACCGCTGCTCACGCCGTTCACCCTGGCCCAATTCTCGCGCATACCGGGCCTCAGATCGGTCCTTGGGGGGCTGGCCGCCCAAAGACTGGAGGACGTCAATGTGAACGTCCTGGCGGGGGCGATTGCGATCGTGCTCCCGGCCTTCCTGGCATTAGCCATCTCACCGGGAGACAGGCCGGGGCGCCGTCGGCCGGTCCGGCAGTTATGTCGAGTGGTGGCGCTCGGGGCAGCACTGATGATGTTCGCCGTCGTGCTGATCAGCCAGAGCCGGGGCGCAATCGTCGGCGCCGCGGCAGCGGTTGCTGCCGTAGTGCTGTTGCGGTGGCCGCGCCTGGTCTATGCCCTGCCCGTTGCGCTACTGGCCGGCGGTATCGCGCTCTTTCGCGGCGGCGTACAAGCCACCCTGGAGATGATCAGCGCCGGCAGCGCCCTCGGCGGGCTCAGCGGCCGGCTGGAGGTTTGGAGCAGAGCCCTCTATGCGCTCAACGATTTCGCCATCACGGGAATCGGCTTCGGCACTTTCCGCAAAGTGGTTCCGATCCTGTATCCTTATTTCGCCATCGCTCCCGACGCGCAGATCCATCACGCGCACAACCTCTTCCTGCAGGTCGGCCTGGATCTCGGCATTCCCGGCCTCATTGCCTATGTCGCCTTGCTCCTCAACACGTTCGTGTTTCTCGGCAAGGCCCTGCGCCGGCGGGATGACCCCACGCGTTGGGGGCTGGCTGCCGGCGCCACCGCCGGCCTGATCGCGCTGGTTGTGCACGGCCTTTTCGATGCCGCGCTGTGGGGCGCAAGGCCGGCCTTTCTTCCGTGGCTCCTGATTGCCCTGGCGATGCAGTTGGGCTTGCAGGCTGCTGAGGCCCGCTTGCCGCGCAAGAGAGCCCCGCTCCCGTAACGCATCTGCGCAGGGCACCGGGCCGCAAGCGCCCGCACCCAACCCGGGACGTCAGCCTGCAGCCCGCAAGGGCGCCAGCCCCATCCGCTTCGCGGCCGCGATCTGCACGACATTCATGACATAGTGCGCTGCCACCGCGGTCCAGATGCTGCCGGTGGCCAGGAACAGCAGCGACAGCGCAATGGCGGCAATCGCCGTGCCTACCACGCCCCAGCCACCCTGCGGCCAGTGCAACGACCCGAACAGGACGGCCAGCGGCCACATCAACCACCACGGCGGCACCAGCCATCCCAGCCCGCCCAGGGGCAGGGAGCGGAAGAGCAGTTCCTCGACCGCAGCCGCCGGGAGCAGCGCCAGGAGCAGCCCGACCCACTCCCTTGTGTTGACGGGCAGCATGCACTGCAGCAGCCTCGTGGAGTAGACTCCCGGCCCCCATCTCTTGACCGCCGCCTGCCCGCCCAGATTCAGCCCCGCGGCCAGCACCAGGCCAGCGAGGCCGCCCAGTGCCAGGTCCTGCCCCAGATAGGTCGTGCCCCAGCCGAGAGCCGCCGGCCCGGGTCCGACCGTCACCCCAATCGCCAGGCAGCATACCAGCACCAGCAGGCGCGCCAGGTTATCGGGCAGACGCAACATGAGATTCGTCGGCGGCAGCCAGGTCCGCAGCAACAGGCCCGACCGCTGTGCGGTGAACCATAGCATGGCCATCAGGACGGCAAGGCTGGCGGCGAAGATGCAGTGGTCGGCCACGACTCGTTACGGCGTGCTGAGCGCGTAGTTGTACGATGCCGGCTCCGTAGTGACCGGCGTTAGGGCGGAGATCACCAGCACCGCTTCCTGCAAGCCCTTGAGGTCGCGTGTGGTCAGCCTTCCGCGGCCGTCCGCGCCGATCTCCATCCGCTGGACGACGATCTCACCCTGTCCGATCTCCAGCAGTTGGACAAGCCATCTCTGCGGCAGGGTGTTGTCTGTCAAGATCCAGCCTTCAGCCTGCCAGCCTGCGGCTCCAGTCTCTCCGTCATACGCGTAGCCCAATTCAGGGATCGCGATGTCGTCCAGGAGCACCCCGGGCTCGTTGACGGCGTCATCGGTAACGTACTCGAAGCGGATGAGAACCTCCTGGCCCGCGAAGGGAGTCAGATCCACCTGTTCCTCAATCCAGCGGGGCGCGCTCCCGCCTCCGCTCACGCCCGTCCAGCCGGGGCCGAAGGCATTGCCGACGGGGTTCTCCTCGGTGGTCGTTCGCGCGGGAAGGATCTGCCAGCGCTTCCCGCCGTCGGTTGACACTTCCACGTAGGCGTAGTCCCAGCCTTCCTCGATATCGTACCAGATCGAGAAGTTGAGGGTCGCGGCGCTCACTCCTCTCAGGTCGAAGGCGCCCGTCAGGGTCGCGTCAGCGTCGTCCCCGCGGTTCGACCACCAGGAGTAGAGGCCTCTGGTCTGGGCATCTACCAGTTTCACCTGCGACTGTCCCTCGAACTCCACCGTGACCGGCTGCCCGCCTCGGAGCCGGATGTAGTCGGCGCCGTACTGGCTCACCTGGGCCTTGCCCGAGACAGGATATCGGCGGTAGTCTTCCATGGTTACGGGCGCATAGGGGTCAATCTCCTTGTACCCGTAGCGCCCATCACGGAAGTCCGGCTGGTCAACGTAGTTGGCAATCAGCCAGTCGGCGAAGACATCGTCGAAGCGCTCGGATCGGCCCGCAGCCTCGAGCGCCTCGTCGAAGCCGGCGGCCCCGTTCCGCGGGGAGGCAACGACGGCCTTGGTCAGGTCCTCGCCAAAGCGATCCAGGAAATAGGACACAAAGAGGTAGGAGGCTCCGTAATGTTCGGCGTTGCCCTCGGCAGGATCGGCCCAGGTGGTCAGTTGGGTGTCGGGCTGTTCGCTGTACGCGATGTCGAAGCCACCCGGGTCGAATCCGTTCAGGAAGCCGGCCAGTTCGGACATGCCCTCGTTGACCCACGAATCCTCGTTGCGGTCATGGTACCAGTGGATCATGTGCTGGAACTCGTGGGCCAGGGTCCCGTCATAGAAGGGGGTGTTCGGCCTGGCGCTGTCCGAGTCGGCGGAGATGTAGAACATTTCCTTCTCGTTGGAGTAGGGATTCACCAGGTTGGAGAACTCGTCCGCCGACGAGTAGTAGCCGGCTACATTCCGGCCCAGGTCGCGGGCGTGCAGGATGTTCAGGCGCACGTCGTTATCCACGCCGGGCGTCCATTCACTGCCGAAGAACTCGCGGTTCGTAGGATACGTCTTCGTGGCGAAGCGGTCGGCCGACTTCTTCAGATCGTTCCGGTTCAGGTTCACGCCCTGTTCCACCCAGACATTGACCCGATCGTTGACGTAGCGCAGGATCGCCGTGATCTTGCGGTGCTCCATCGTGTCGTTGTTCGACACCCAGAACTCGATGGCGTCGCCCTCCCGGTAGGCGGGGGGCGTGGCGTTGACGACAATCGGGATATCCGTCACGCCGGGCCTGAGCCTCAGCGCCAGTTCCCTCAGATCGCGAGCCGGCATCTCAACCCGGACCTCGGCAATCTCGGCGTCCGGGCCGCCCGGCCCGGGGGATGCGGCAGCCGCCGGCTCAGGCGTGGCGGGGGGCGCAGCCGTTTCCGGCGCCGGCGCGGTCGAAACCGCCGTGGGTATCCGGGTGGCCGGCGTCGGGGTCCCCTCCTCGCGCGCGCCGCCGAAGTCGGTCGCCCGCGCGGTCGGCGTCACGACGCGGGTGATCACCGTAACGGGCACTTCCACCTGGACCTCATGACCGGATACCCGGTCGCGGAGGAACGAGTAGGCCGGCACCAGCAGGCTGCAGGAAGCCGTGCAGCAGCACAGGAGCAGCGCCACGCCGACCAGGATCAGGATCAAGTTGCGAGTCTGTATCGTCATCGTCTTCCTTATCGAGGGATCACTCCCAGCACGAATCCCCCAGCGGCACGACGCCGCCGTCCGTGCTGTGGACGCCTTCCGGCGCCATGTCCAGGTACATGTGCCCGGTGGGCAGATAGAACACCGTGTAGGTGGTCAGACACACTCTCATCCCGGGCTGCCCGTCCCGCCGCGGGCGGACATCCTCCAGGCCGACGCGCAAGACCGGCAAGGGCGCCATCTGGTCGTACATGAAGACCTCTCGCCGGGCGTTGATGGCAACGCGCAGCGGGTCACCGCGCACATGCGCCTCCGGCGGCGGCAGATAGAGAGGCGCCAGGGCCAGCGGGAGGACAGTCAGCGCGGCCGCCAGGACCGCGCTGCCCAGGAACCCGCCGGAGGAGTGCCCCGGGCGCTGCGCCTGGGCATATCTTGCCCGGGCCAGCACGCCGCGCACCAGGCCGCTCCACGCCAGCACCAGGACCAGATACACCGCCGTATTGAGCAGGAACATCCCGGGGAGAAAGCCGCCCCCGGCCGCCTCCCCGCGATACGTCGGCAGCGGTGCCCCGCGGTAGCCCGGGCAGAGCCCGTCGCAGCCTGCCCGGTAGTCGGCGACATGGAAGGCCACGCCAGACCACCAACTGAGCAGCAACGCCACAACCAGACAGAGCGCCACCACAAGGCCCCAACGGCCTGACTGCTGGCGCCACCAGATGCTCAGCAGAAGGGACAACGCGACGAGGACGATGCCCAGGAGGGCAGCCTGCCAGGGGTTGAGCGTGAACATCGGCCGGTAATCTTCAGCGCGTTATGGCACGCACCCCTGCACCGGTTCATCCCGGATCGGGAAGAGGGTGCGCGCATCGGTTCCGTGCGTCCAGATGGTCGGGTATGTCTCGATACCGTCCACCGCGACCCACAGATGCAGTTTGTTAGCCGGATCTGTGGCCCTGGCAACGGGAATGTTGTTGAACTCCCAGGTCGGATAGGTGATGGCCCCACTCCTTCGGACCTGGACGACGGCCTCGCGAGCCAGCGGCTGGCCGATTTCCTGATTCCACGCGCCGTAGAGCGTCACCCCCGGGGGCTGCCACCCCACCGGAACGGAAAGCCGCGTTCCGTGCCGGAAGAACGCCACCGACACGTTGATCAGGGTGGCCTCGGCGGCGCTTCGGCCGGCCCCCGCCTCATCGTGCGGCCAGACAATAACGATGCGAGCGTCCAGGGCATCCATGTCGCCGGTGGCCGTGCCGCTGGGCACGTCGGGATAGGGATAGAAAGTCCGGGGGTCGGCGCCATGCGCCCACACGCTCGTGGCGGTCTCGCTGCCTGTGACCCGAACCATGTAGTGCAGGGTGTGCTGGGGATCGTTGGCGAGCCTGACATCCACGTCGTTCAGTTCCCACGCCGGGAAGGGCTGCCCGTCAATGGCCCGTTGCTGCGCCTCCCCGATCGGCACGGCCGGATCGTTGTCCACCGCCTGCCACACCGTGACCTCGGGTTGCCAGCCGCACGGCGGCTGCAACAGGCTGTTCGGAGCAAACAGCCGCAATGCCAGGTTGGCGAGCCGCGCCTCCGTCACGGGCGCGCCCCCGTGCGGCCAGACGGCCTCCACCCGGGCATCCACCGCAGGCGGGGCCGGTGACGGGCGGGCATTGGCCCGCAGCGCCCAGACCCCTGCGGTGGCCGTGCCCAGGAACACTCCGCCGGGGGTCGCGTGGTCAACGGCCAGGGCCTGCACCAGGTTGTCGCCGATGCTAACGCCGGCGCCCTTCGAGGAGGCCTCACCGGAAGCCGCAATGCTGGTCACGTTTGACCAGGAGGCGCCGCCGTCCGCGCTCCGATAGATGCCACCGCCGTCGAGGCTGGTCCACAAGGCTCCCGCCTGTCGCGGGTCGGCCAGGAACGCCAGAGGCGTGCTGCCACCGGGCAGGTCGCCCGACAGGCTCTCCCAGGCGCGGGCCACCGAATCCCATCGGTAGATGCCCTCATTCCCCACCCCGGCATAGAGGGCGAACCGGCCTGGCGACGCGGCAGCGCCGGGGACCGCGCTCAGCCACCGGACCGACTTGCCGGGCAGTCCGCCGGGCTGCCAGGAGGCGCCGCCGTTAGTGCTTTCGTACACCCCCTCGCCCTCGACAGCAGCCCACACGTGCATCGCATCGGACGGGTCCACCGCCAGCCCGATGATCTCGCCCGCGGCGCCGGGGGCCACCGCGGAGAGGGACTGCCAGCTCAGGCCCTTGTCGGCGCTGCGGAGGGGCGGCGTCCCGCCCAGATACAACACGTTGGAGTCCGACGGGGCCACGGCCAGCGCATAGTGCCCGCCGGGCTCCAGCGGGATCGTCTGCCAGTTGAGCCCGGCGCTTGTGGTCCGGAAGAAGTGCGCCCGGGAACTGATGAAGAGCGTATTGGGATCGTTGGGGTCCAGGGCCCAGGCCATCGCCGCGACATCGGGCAGGCCCGGCGATGCCGTTGCCCATGTCCGGCCCCCGTCCGTGCTGCGCAGGACCATCGGTGGCAGAGGCTCGGCCGGGGGCGGGGAGAGCGCCTCCGCGCCCGGGTGCGTGGCGTTGTTGATCAGGTAGATGAGTTCTGGCCGGCGGGCGTCCGTGAGCAGCCCGTAGATGCTGCTGTTGTGCGGCAATCCGCTCCCGTACGGTTGCCAGATGGCGCCGGCATCGCGGCTCAGGAAGAGGCCGTAGCCGGTGGCAGCCAGGACGGTCGCCAGGGGGCGGGAGCCGGAGAGCACCAGGAACGCGGCCGCATCGCCGTTGCTCAGCGGGCCTTCGAGCAACTGCCACGTGTTGCCGCGATCTGTGCTGCGATAGGTGCCAACGCTGGTGTTGAGCAAGAAGATGCCCGCAGGCAGCGCGCTCAGCGTCTTGGGTCTGCCCCCAGCAGGCAATCCCGTCACAGCCACCCCCGACCAGGAGGCTCCGCCGTCGGTGCTCCGCCTCACCGACAAGGTCGGCGCTGCGGTCGCGCCCGGGCTGGAGGAGGCGCCCGTCGTAGCGGCCTCTTGCCGGAGGACCAGCATCAGATCCGGGTTGTCAGGGGCAATGGCCAGGTAGGCCCGGCTGGTGTCGGCGCTCGGCACCTCGCCGGAGACCCCCGAGGCCCCGGGCGGCTCGGACGCGGCCGCCGTCGGGGTGGGCTGCGGCGATTCGCCAGGCAGCAAGCGCCGCCAGGTCTGCCCGGCATCGTCGCTCTGCCATAACTGGCCGCTGTCCGTCGTGATGAACAGCCGATCGGGCTTCGTTGGATGCGCGATGAGATCGGCCAGGGCCCCATCCGCCCCCGGTTCCGGCGGTGGGGCGCGGAACGACTCCCAGTCAGGGCCGCCATCCCTGCTGCGCAAAACGAGGCTCTCCCCGCTGCCGCCTTCACCCGGGCCCTGCCCGGAAGACGCTCTGGCGCCCAGCAGGAGGTAAGCGCCGTTGGCCGTGCGGGTGATCCATCGCACATCGAGATCACCGCGCCCCAGGCGCACCCTGACCCAGTGGCTTCCCTGGTCGTCGCTCCTCCACAGGCTGCCCCCCTCGGACGGAGAAGTCGCGCGACCCTGCACAGCGGCATAGAGGACGCCGGTCTTCGAGTCCACGTAGAGGGCTGTGATCCGGCCCGGGACCAGATTATTGGTGGCAGGCTGCCAGGTCAGGCCGCCGTCGGCGCTGCGATACAGGGCGCTGCTGCGGATCAGGCTGCCCGCGCGTTGCCACAGGGTCTGGTCGTCTTTGCGACGCGCGGTGATGTCCATCACCGCGTAGAGATGGGCACCGCCGGGTTCGGCAGCAAGGTGGCTCACGCGCCCGATCGGACCGCCCAGGGGCTGCCAGCCGAGCGCGGGTGCCGCGCCGCTGGCTGCCGGGGTCCTGCCGATCCCCCACCACAGCAGACCGCACACGGAGGCCGCCGCTGCTACCCACCGGAGCGCGCCGAGCAGACTGCGCGCACCGCTTCTCACCGGGGACATCCCCATCTCCATCGCCTGTCAGATCTGCCGGTCTCGGCTCGACGCACCGGCTCGCCCATTCTATCACAGAGAGGGGCAACTGCGGAAGCGAGGGCAGCACCTCTCCAGGGCGTGGACCCGGGCCGCAAGAAAGAACGTGCGGCACACCGGTCGGGTGCGCCGCACGCTCAATCTGGTCATGCCACGGTTGTGTCGTTACCGAATAGCGTACACGATTTGCACCTGGGTGGAGAAGGTGATCTCGCCCGGTTCAACGGGCGCGCCTCCGCCCCCCAGACCTCTGGCGGCTGCTTCGGCGAACATGAGCCCCGGGGTGCCTCCGATCACTTCGCTGACGGCAATCACCTCACCCACGCTCACCCCGGCCAGTTTCGCCAGGCTCTCGGCGCGAGACCGGCCGTTCGCCACGGCCTTCTCGCGTGCCTGGGCCTCCAGCGCCTCCGTGTCGTCCAGGCCGAAGGAGACGCCCCAGACGTTGTTGGCCCCGGCCCGAACGGCTGCATCGAGCACATCGCCCACCTTGTCAAGGTCTCGAACGGTTACCTGCACCATGTTGCTCACGCGGTAGAAGCCGGCCGGCGTTTCCTGTCCCGCCCCAGCACCCGGAGTGCCCTCGACCGCCGGCAACGCGATCGGCCCCTGCCGCTCGAAACTGATCGAGAAGTTGCTGGTCTGGATATCTTTCTCCGCGATCCCGAGGCCCTTCAGGGTCGTGAGGATCGCCTTCATGCGCTCCGCGGCCTGCCCCATAGCCTCATCTACCGTGGCGGCAAGGACTTCCACACCCAGATTGACGGTGGCGATGTCGGGCTTAGCCTTGACTTCGCCGCGACCGACTACAGTGATCGTGCGCGCCGGGCTCTCGCCCGCCGGCGTAGGCGCGGCGCTAGCCGACGGGAGGCACCCGCTGAGGGCCATCGCAGCCACCGCCACCAACAGAAACAGCGCCAATACTTTCCCCGAACGACGATCAAACATGGTCATCCCTCCTGACTGAACTCCGAAACACCTCGGATACGACCCGGCAGCCCGTGCGCTGCCATCCATCTCAGGCCGAGCGGCCTTCTGTGGCCGTTGTCAGTCAGGTAGACGTGGCCCTGCTGCCGAAGGTTCCATCACGGTCCTGGTCAGTTGGTCCGGGGTTCCCCGGCGTGCACCTGGTCAGGCCCGTGCTGCACCTCCCACGGGTAGATGATGAAGCGATCGGTCAGCGCGGCATAGTGATCGGGGCCGGCCGCGCGGAACAGGCTGGTGCCGGGCTTGTAGTGCAGGACGGCCGTCTCGGGCAGGCCGCCAGCGGCCTGAACCCGCCCTCTGACCGTGGTGATGGTGCGGCCGTTGGCCCAGATGTCATCCGTGATCAGGACGCGCCTGCCCCGGAGCAGCGTATCCTCGGGGAATTGCAGGAAGGTGGGCCAGGCCAGCCGGCCCTGCTCACCGGAAGGGAACTCGACCGCGGCAGTGAGTATGTATCGGATATCCAATGCCTCGGCAATCAGCCCGCCCGGCACGATACCGCCGCGGGTGATCATCAGCAGGGCATCGTAGGGGCCGCTCAATTGCGGCAGCAGGTGACTGATCAGCCTGTCCACGTCCTGCCAGGTCAGGAACTCGGGCGCGGATGACAATTGTGCGATCTGCATCACATCTCCTCCTGCAACGTCGAACGCAGCGCAGCCTGCAGTTCGGCGAGTTGGGCCGGGTTCAGCGCCACCTGCGGCGGCCTGACGGTTGTCGGAGGCAGGCCCGCGACCCGCACTAACACGGCTTTGGTCACCGCCTGCAGAGGGTAGGCTTCAAGCAGTGAGCGCACTGCGCTGAGCCTGGCCTGAGCCCGGGATGGATCGCCCTGGCCCGCGGCAGCCCGCTGAACCGCCGCGACCAGTTCGGGAAAGACGTTGGCGCAGGCGGTGATCGAGCCGGCAGCGCCATCCAGGGCTGCCTCAGCGACGCGATGATCGTTCCCGGCGTAGTAGGCCAGCCGCGGGAATGCCTCGCGAAAGTGCCGGCCCTGCGCGGCGTCCCCGCTGGAATCCTTGATGCCGTAGAGGATCTCGCCGTGGCTCTCGAGCAGAGCCCCGATCAGGGCATCTGTGATGGGCACCCCGGTTGTCTGGGGCAGATGGTAGAGCAGCACCCTCCCGCCAGGCGGGGCCGCTGCGTCGAACAGGCGCTGGTACCAGGCCGCCACGCCGGCCTCGGGCGGTCGCTTGAAGTAGAACGGAGGCATGACCAGCACCGCGGCAGCACCGACGGAAAACGCATGCCGGGTCAGCGCAATGGCATCCGGCAGGGCGGCGGCCCCCGTCCCGGCGATCACCGGCATGGCGCCGGCCGCATCCATCGCGGCCTCGACCACTCGCTGGCGCTCGGCGACGCTGAGCGAGGCCGCCTCTCCGTTCGTGCCACAGGGGACCACGCCGTCACAGCCGCGCGCGCGAAGGTAGGCGAGATAGCCCCTGATCCAGGGCAGGTCCACCTCGCCGTCGGCAGGCCGGAAGGGGGTGACAATGGGGGCGAATACGCCGCGCAGTTCCGCCATGTGCGTTCGACTCCTGACCCTCATGGGCTGGGATTAACTGAACTATTCTACCACGGGCGCACAGCAGCGCCCAACAAACCGGGGGCGGACGCGGCGTCGCGTGCCCTTCGTCGCCGTGTTCCGCGGCCGCGCGGCGGCCCGGATGTGGTACAATGGATGTGGCGCTCCGCCCCACACGCGGGCGGGACCGGAGCCGACCGACCTTTAGCCGATGCACGGGAAGAGGAGGCTGTGATGGCCGACAATCGCAGGTGCCTCGATTGGCCGATGCTGCCGCGCCGCCTGGCGCGGCTCCTCCCGGACGATTTCCGACGCCACCGGCGGGCAGCGCATCGGGAGCGGCTTCTGGGCATGCGCAGCCTGCTCGACGCGGCGATCGAACGGCTGGGGGAGCCGCCGGCGGAAGCCGGCCAGACGGCCGCGCCGGCCGCGATCCCGGACGCCTTCTGGGCGCACTGCCAGGCCGCGCGGGAGGAAGACCTCCTGGCGATCCGCAGCCTGGTGGACGCCGCACTGGCCTGGCTGGAGACCTGGCTGGAAGAGCCGCCGCCGAGGGAGGCGGTGACGCGGGTTCAGGTGGAGTGAGGGGAATGGCGGGTTGCTGACGGCCGACGGCGGCTCACGCATCGCAGATGAGCCTCGGCCGCTCGCTCGCGGCCGCTGAACAGGGACGAGAGATGCGGATCATTCTGTACACGGGGAAGGGCGGGGTCGGCAAGACGAGCACCGCGGCGGCGACAGCGCTGCGCTGCGCCGAACTCGGCTATCGGACGGTGGTCTTGAGCACGGACGCGGCCCACAGCCTCTCCGATTCGCTCGAGGCCGAACTCGGGCCTGAGCCGGTGCCGGTAGCGCCCAACCTGTGGGGCCAGGAAGTGGACATCTATCACTCGATTGACAAACACTGGGCCATGCTCCAGCGCTACATGGCGGCCGTTTTCTCGTGGCGCGGCGTGGATGGCATGCTGGCCGAAGAGATCGCCGTCATCCCCGGCATGGAAGAAGGCGCCAGCCTCCTGTGGGTCAACCAGCATTACCAGGACGGCAACTACGATGTGATCGTCGTGGACTGCGCGCCCACGGCCGAGACGTTGCGCCTGCTCGGCCTCCCCGATGTCGGCCGGTGGTGGTTCCAGCGGCTGTTTCCCATCGGGCGGCGGGCCACGCTGGCCCTGGCCCCCATCGCACGGCCCCTCCTCGACAACATGCCCCTGCCCGACAACGAGACCTTCGAGGCGGCGGAGAAGTTGTTCGCCGAACTGGACAAAATCCACGCGCTCCTCAGCAACCCGGAGATCTCCTCGATGCGCCTGGTCGTCAACCCCGAGAAGATGGTCATCATGGAGGCGCAGCGGACCTACACCTACCTGAACCTGTACGGCTACGTGACGGACGCCATCGTCTGCAACCGCGTGCTGCCCCCCGCGGCGATCGGCGACTACTTCACGGCCTGGCTGGGCCAGCAGGAACGCTATCTCCAGATGATCGAGGAGGCGTTCGCCCCGCTGCCGGTCTACACCGCGCCCTACTTCGAACAGGAGGTGGCCGGCATCCCGATGCTGCGCCGGCTGGCGGACGCCCTCTTCGACCAGCGTGATCCGGCCCAGGTGTTCTTCCGCGGCCAGGCCTACCGCATCGAGGGCAGCGGCGACGCCTACGCCTTGATCGTGCCCTTGCCCTTCACGGAGAAGAAGGACATTTCGCTGCTGCAGCGAGGGAGCGAACTGACGCTGCAGGCCGGCACCTACCGGCGCAGTTTCGTCCTGCCCCGCGCCCTGGCCGAGCGGCGGGTGCTCGCGGCGAAGTTCGAGGACCACGAACTGCGGATCGAATTCGGATAGGAGGTCATCATGGCAGATCGCAAGAAAGTCGTGACCTTCGGTGAGATCATGCTGCGGCTGTCGCCGCCCGGAAGACTGCGCTTCACCCAGGCGCGCTCGTTCGACGCGATCTACGGGGGCGGCGAGGCCAACGTCGCCGTTTCGCTGGCCAACTTCGGCGTGCCCGTGGATTATGTCACGCGCCTGCCGGCCAACGACCTGGGCGAAGCCTGCATTCAGTTCCTGCGCCAGTACGGCGTGGGGACTTCCAAGATCGTGCGCGGCGGCGAGCGGCTGGGGATCTATTTCCTGGAGATGGGGACGGCCCAGCGCGGCAGCGCCGTGATCTACGACCGCGCCCACTCCGCCATCGCCGCCATCCAGCGCGGCACGATCCAGTGGGAGCAGGTCTTCGCCGATGCCGACTGGTTCCACTGGACCGGCATCACGCCCGCCATTTCTCAGGGCCTGGCGGAGGTCTGCCTGGAGGGGGTGCAGGTCGCGCGGCAGATGGGCCTGACCATCTCCTGCGACCTCAACTACCGGGCGAAGTTGTGGAAGTGGGGCCGGCCCGCCGGCGAGGTGATGGCAGAACTGGTGCCATACTGCGACATCGCCATCGGCAACGAAGAGGACGCCGACAAGGTCTTCGGCATCAAGGCGCCCCACGCCGATGTGACAGCCGGCAGGGTGGAAGCGACGTCGTACCAGCATGTCTGTCAGGAACTGACCCGCCGCTTCCCGAACCTGCAGTTGGTCGCCATCACGCTGCGCGGATCGCTGTCGGCCAGCCACAACACCTGGTCGGGTGCGCTGTGGGATGGCCGCGCGTTCTACACCGGGCCCGTCTACGACATCGTTGACATCGTGGACCGGGTGGGCGGCGGGGATGCGTTCGTCGCCGGGCTGATCTACGGCCTGCGCACCTACGGAGAGGACCGCCAGAGGGCGCTGGACTTCGCCGTGGCGGCCTCGTGCCTGAAGCACACGATCTTCGGCGACTTCAACCTGGTCAGCGTGGCGGAGGTCGAGAAGATCATGGCCGGCGACGTCTCCGGCCGCGTCTCGCGATAGCATTCCGTAGCCTGGGGCCTCGTGCCCGTTCATCACACAGGAGAGGATCACCAAAATGGCTCGTTTCTCCCGCCTCGAAGTGTTGAACACCGTCATCCGGACCGGCCTGGTTCCGGTCTTCTACCACAGCGATCCGGAGGTGGCCCGGCAGGTGGCGCGCGCCTGTGCTGCCGGCGGGTCAGCCGTGCTGGAGTTCACCAACCGCGGGGACTTCGCCCCGGAGGTCTTCAAGGACCTGTCCCGCTACCTCGCCAGCGAGGCGCCGAACGTCATCCTGGGGGTCGGCTCGATCGTGGACGAGCCCACCGCAGCGCTCTACGCCGCCTACGGAGCGAACTTCATCGTCGGGCCGCTGCTCAATCCCGCGGTGGCTCGCTTCTGCAACCGGCGCAAGATCCCCTACATGCCCGGCTGCGGCAGCGCCACCGAGATCGCCGAGGCGGAGGAACTGGGCGTGGAGATCGTCAAGGTGTTCCCGGGCGACTCGGTGGGCGGGCCTAATTTCGTGAAGTCCATCCTGGGGCCAACCCCGTGGACGCGCATCATGCCCACCGGCGGCGTCGAGGCCACCCGGGAGAGCATCGAAGCCTGGTTCAAGGCCGGCGTGGCAGCCGTCGGCATCGGCTCGAACCTGATCCGCAAGGACATCATCGCCGGCGGGAAGTGGGACGAACTGGCGGCCACGACCGCTCAGGTGCTCGCGTGGATCCGGGAGGCGCGCGGCGGCCAGCCCCCATCGCTCGGGCTCTGAGCACACCGGCCCGGCCGAAAGCGTCTCGTCCCGGCAACCGCAGGATGGCGCCGCCGCAGAGACGGCCCCTCGCCTGACGGCCGTGCCGCAAGGAGCGTCTGCATGTTACGCCTGGTGGACCTCACGTTCGACATCTACGACAGGGCGCCAACCTTCTGGACCGATCCCAAGACGGCGGTGATCGAACACTTCCGGGTCGAGCACCTGGGCTACAATCTGACGCAGCTCGTGATGGGCACCCACACGGGCACGCACCTCGACGCGCCGCACCATTTCTTCGACGACGGGCGCACGGTGGACCAGCTCGACCTGCGACGCGGCTTCGGGCTGGCATGGCTGCTGGACTTCCGCCACAAACGGCCGACGGAGGAGATCGCCATCGCCGAGCTCGAACCCTATAGCGAGGCGATCCAGCCCGGCAGCCGCCTGATCTTCCACACCGGCTGGGACCGGACCTATCCCGAGCCGCGCTATTTCACCGACATGCCGGCCCTGTCCGTCGAGGCGTGTCGCTATCTGGCGCAGCGCGGCGTGGCGTGCGTGGCGATGGACACGCCGAGCGTGAATGCGTCGGACTACGTGGCCGCCCATCGGGCGCTGCTCGCCAGGGACGTAGAGGTGTTGATCGTCGAGGGGCTACGGGGGCTCGAGCGCCTGCGAGGGCCACAGGTCATCCTGCTGGTGCTGCCGCTGCGCATCCGCGGGCGCGACGGCTCCCCGTGCCGCGCCGTGGCCATAGACGGCGAGATCGGGCCGCTCGCCCAGACGCTGCAGCAACTGCAATACCCCGCGGAGTGATGAAGGGCGGCGGGACTGAAGCCCCGCGCTGAGAGAACCAGGCCCTTCGGGCTACTTCTCGCCGTCGTCCTCCGGCCAGACCGGGTGGTACATCAGCCACTGTTCGGGCGCCTCGGCGATCCACTTCTCCAGCACCGCCAACACCCGCAGGGCGTTGTGCCGCACATCGGCGGCGCGATCGCCGGTCAGTTCCAGTTCCATGGCGGGCGCGAGTTGGGCATAGTAACCCCGCTCGGGGCTCCAGCGGAAGGTCACCGGCAGGATGAGGGCATTCGTGCTGATGGCAAGCCGGATGTGGCCGGTCGGCAGGTTGGCGGGCCGGCCGAAGAAGGGCAGCCTTTCCTCCGGCGGGACGGGGCACCGCCAGTCCGCGCCCGTCAGGGCGACGCCGCCCTGCCGCAGATAGGCGATCGCTTCGCGCAAGGCCGGGCCATCAATGGGGGTCTCCTTGATCAGGCCGCGGGCGCGCATCTCGTGCATCACCTGGAAGCCGCCTACCGGCCGGGCGGAGGAGAGCACCTGCAGCGGGATGCCCTTCGACGCCAGCGCCAGGAAGCCCAGGTTGAAGTTGCTCAGGTGGCCGCCGCAGATCAGCACCCCGCGGCCGGTGGCGCGGGCCGCGTGGTACTCGGCCATGACCGCCGGGCCGAAATCCACGGCGGCCTGAATTGCCGCGTCTCCGCGCGCCGCCAGGTACATCAGGTCGAAGGCAGTCATCCCGGCATGCTGGAGCACGGCGCCCACCGCCCGGTGGATCTCCTCTGGGCTGGCCCATGGGCCGAGAACGCCCGCCTGGTTGGCATACAGGATCCGGTAGAGGCTGCTGTGGCGGCGCCGCCAGAGGATGCCGGTCACCGCGCGCCCCAAGGCGCGGCCAACGGGCAGGGGCAGCCAGCGGCCAAGCGCCCTCCACAGCCGGGTGCCGAATTCGGTCGTGACGAACTGCTGGAAATTCACGTCAGATTCCTGCACAGATCTCCGCTTTGGCCATGTTTCTCCCGTTGCCCCAGGGCCACCTCAGCGCGTCGCGAAGCCCCGGGCTAGACTCATTGCTGGCCCGATCCACCGTACCCGGCAGACGCCTCCAGTTTAGAGCATCGGTGAGCGATTGTCAATCCCATTTCGTCGCGCAAGCGGGATATGATGGCGGCCTTTGTGATGCGCGGCGCCAGTGGTAGAATGGGAGCCATCATGCACCACAGGCAAAATCCGTGACGGTCATGAGTCCTCGAGCCCGCACCGCAGCCGGCGCCTTCCGGCGCATCCTAGCCTGGCTGCTGGAACTCGACCGGCCTGTGCCGCAGCGCAGCCAGGCCGAGATCGCCGCCGAGGTGGACCGCAACTACCGCTGGAACTTCACTGTCAATCTGCTTGAGGCAACCTGTTTTCTCCCGGGCGCAGCGTTCATGTCTTCCGCGGCGATCCTGCCGCTCTTCGTGAGCAAACTGACGCCCAGCCCGCTGGCGCTCGGGCTCTTGGCCATGACGGCGCAGGGGTCGTGGTTCCTGCCGCAGCTCCTCACTGCCAACGCGGTCGAGAGACTGGCCCGTAAGAAGCCGGTGGTCGTCAACCTGGGCTTCTTCCTGGAACGCTTCCCGATCTGGTTGATGCCGCTGGCGGCGCTGCTGGCACTGCGGGCGCCGGGGCTGGCGCTGGCCCTGTTGCTCGGCGCCTATGCCTGGCATGGCCTGGGCGCCGGCGCGGTCGGGCCGGCCTGGCAGGATTTGATCGCCCGCTGCTTCCCGGTGGAGCGCCGCGGGCGCTTCTTCGGCACGGCCATGTTTGCCGGGACGGCGGCCGCGGCCCTGGCCACACTCC
>FWPV01008870.1_pt1 | contig 17329 bp, 16 predicted proteins | sample 2228371 | NCBI WGS metagenome assembly FWPV01 (sample SAMEA103939776, study PRJEB20133) | metagenome | reverse complement strand
GCTGCGCGCACCGAAAGCCGCTCGGGGTCGCCCGCATACACCCCAGACACGAACGGATCGATCGCCCAGTCGAGGAACTCCTGACCCAGCCTGCGACGGACGAACCCGGCCACGCTCTCCTTGTGGTCCGCCGGCTTGATGAATGGCTCCGCGAGCAAGCGCAGCTTGCCCCTGAAGGAGAACAGCCGCGTGGTCAAGAAGGCCGGCGGCGAGCCAGGCAGCGGCACCGCCCGGCCATCGCGCACCACATAGCGCCGCTTCGCCTCGCGGTTGGCCTCGCGCACGACCTCGCGCAGGCCAAGCCCGTCGATCAGCCGGCGGATCGCCGGATGGTTGTCGAGCAGGGTGTTGGGCCCCGCCTCAAGCAAGTAGCCGCCATGCTCCTCCGTGCGAATGTTCCCCCCCGCCCGCGGGGAGGCCTCGACCACTGCGACATCCATGCCCCGCTGGCGCAGGAAAAAGGCCGTCGAGAGACCGGAAATCCCGGCCCCGATCACCAGCGTCTCAACATCCCGACCCATGCCCCTATCCTCCCAAGTTGAATATCGCGCCCCTGGGCCAGCAGCAACCCGCCCAGGACCAGTGCCGTGCCAAGCATCGCCTGCGGCGGGAGCACCTCATCCTGCACCACCCAGCCGAGCCACAATGCCAACACCGGGGCCATCAGGGTGATCAGCCCCATCAGCGACGCCGGCAAGTGTTGCAGGGCAAAAAAGAACAACATGAAACCGAACACCGAACCAAAGACCGCGAGGTAGACGATTGAACCCCAGGTGCGCAGCCCCGCATGCTCGGGCCATTGCCCGTCGAAGACCCACCAGACGACGACATACAGCAGCGCCGAGAGCCACAGTGCACCGACACTGATCACGCCACCGGAGATGGGGGCGTGCACCTTCTTCACCAGCACCGTGCTTGCGGCATGCATCAAGGCACTCGCCAGCATGGCCAGCACGGCCAGCCCACCGACGCTCTCGAGCGAAATCCGGTCGTGGAAGATCAGCGCCAGCCCGCCAAAAGCCACCAGCATCCCGACCACGCCATACCAGGTCAGGCGCTCCCCAAGCCACCAAGCCGCAAGCAGGCTGGTAAAGATGGGCGCGGTGCCGAACAGCACCGAGACCATGCCGCTCGGCAGGAACTGCGCGGCCCAGTAGGTGGAGAGCATGCCGCCGAAGATGGCGAGACTCCCCGCCGCATAGGCCAGCAGGGCGCGCGGGGTGTAGACCATGCGCAGCCCAAGCAACCGCAGCACCGGGATGGCGACCAGTGCGCCGAGCACCATGCGCGCCATCACCCCAAACAGGAAGCCGGCCTCGGCGCCGCTCCACTGGATGCCAAGCGGCGTGGTGGCCCAGATGACGATGACCGTGACATACGCCAGCATCAAGCGGCTGTGAGAGGGAGACAAAGGCAAGGCAGTTTCAGGACATGCAAAACACAGGATTTTGAATCATCTCCCGAAGCACAGATAGCCCGGATGGAGCGAAGCGCAAGCCGAGGAAACCTTATCTCCGAGCCCCCCGGATGCCGGCCTTCGACCTTCATCCGGACTACGCGGCTGTAGGAGGCCCGCCCTCGGGCCGATAGGCTGCACCCGTATCGCGACGAGGTCGTCGCTCCTACACCCCCAGACCGAGCACCGGAGCCCGGATGGAACGCAGCGAAATCCGGGAAAATCGCGCTCCCCCCGGATGCCGGCCTTCGGCCTTCATCCGGACTACGCGGCTAGCTGTAGGAGGCCCGCCCCCGGGCCGATGGTCTGCACCCGTATCGCGACGAGGTCGTCGCTCCTACACCCCCAGACCGAGCACCGGAGCCCGAATGAAACACAGCGAAATCCGGGAAAATCGCGCTCCCCCCGGATGCCGGCCTTCGGCCTTCATCCGGGCTACGCGGCTGTAGGAGGCCCGCCCTCGGGCCGATGGGCTGCACCCGTATCGCGACGAGGTCGTCGCTCCTACACCCCCAGACCGAGCACCGGAGCCCGGATGGAACGCAGCGAAATCCGGGAAAATCGCGCTCCCCCCGGATGCCGGCCTTCGGTCTTCATCCGGGCTACGCGGCTGTAGGAGGCCCGCCCCCGGGCCGATGGGCTGCACCTGTATCGCGACGAGGTCGTCGCTCCTACATCCCCAGACCGAGCACCGGAGCCCGGATGGAACGCAGAGGGAGCGAAAAATTTGATCCAGACCTGCCTTAGCCGATCCAAAGGGTCTTGATATTGGTGAACGCCCGCAACCCCTGCACGCCCAGCTCCCGCCCAAGCCCCGAGGCCTTCATCCCTCCGAACGGCAGGCGCGGATCGCTCTTCACCATGCCGTTGACAAAGGCCGCGCCACACTCCAGCGCCCGCGCCAGCCCCTCGCCGCGCACCACGTCGCGCGTCCACACGCTGCCACCCAGACCGAAGCGACTGGCATTGGCAAGCGTCAGGGCATGCATATCGTCCTGCGCGACCGTGACGCTGGCCACCGGGCCAAAGATTTCCTGGTCGAAGGCCGTCACCCCCGGCGTGACGTCGGTCAGAAGGGTGGCATGCATGCCCGCATGGGTCCCCTGGATGATGGTTCCCCCGAGACGCAGGCTGGCCCCCTCGCGCAGGCTGGCCTGCACCTGGCCGATCACCTCGTCGCGCAGGTCCGCACGGGCCAGCGGCCCGAGGTCGGTCTCCTCCGACAGCGGGTCACCGAAGCGCAGGGCCGCGATACGCTGCGCCAATCCATCGCTGAACGCCTCCGTAAGCGAAGCGTGCACGATGAAACGCTTGGCGGCGATGCAGCTCTGCCCGCCGTTCTGGAAGCGCGCGGTCACCGCCTGTCCCAGGGTGTACTCGAGGTCGGCATCCTCCAGCACGAGAAAGGCATCCGAGCCGCCCAGCTCCATCACCACCGGCTTGAGCGCCCCGCCCGCGATGGCTGCCACCCGGCGGCCTGCGGCCTCACTGCCGGTCAGGGTGACACCGTGCACGCGCGCATCCTCGATCAGCGCTCCGACCCGGTCCGCCTTCACCAGAAGGGCCTGGAACACCCCCTCCGGCGCACCGGCGTCGCGGAACAAGGCCTCCAGCGCCAGGGCACACTGAGGCACGTTCGATGCATGCTTGAGCAGGAAGGTGTTGCCGGCCATGAGGATGGGGGCGGCGGCGCGGAGCACCTGCCAGAACGGGAAGTTCCACGGCATGATGCCGAGGATGGCGCCAAGCGGCTCGTAAACCACCCGGCTGTCCGCCGCATCGGACGGCACCGGCTCGTCGGCCAGCCATCCTTCGGCATGCTCGGCATAGAACTCGCACCCCCAAGCGCACTTGAGCACCTCGGCCCGCGCCTCGCGCACCGGCTTGCCCATCTCCTGCGCCATCAGCGCGGCATAGGCCCCCTGGCGCTCACGCAGCAGGCGGGCCACCGCCCGCAGCACGGCCGCACGCGGGGCGAAGCCGCCCTCGCGCCAGATCCGCGCCATGCCGGCGGCACGCCCGAGGGCCCGCTCGACATGCCGGTCCTCATGCGCCGGCAGGGCGGCCAGCCGTTCACCGGTATACGGATTGATCGAGAGGAATTCCATGTGCCCTCCAGAGGCTGGACGTCGGGACAAGTATACGCTGGGGCCTTGGGGCTCCCGCTAAGGATCACCCCGTAGGCGCAACAGCGTAGCGCATTGCACCGAATGCACTGAGCCACACATGAAAAAGGCCGGGGTGTCCCGGCCTTGGCTTTAGCCGATGTGAATTCAAGGATTCACAGCTTAGCGGGCAAATGCTCGCGAATCTGCTCAGCCGGGAAGTGCGTGAGCTCCTTGTGGAACTCGCCCGCCAGCTTGGCATGAACAGCCTTGTCGGTCGCATCGCGCAACAGCCCCAGGAAATGCGGCGGTGCCACCACGTAGAGGCGGTCGTACTCGGCCAAGTCCGCATGCAGGGTTTCGGCCACCTCCTTGGCGAAGCGGATGGCCTCGGTCTCCTTCGGCGGGACCTTCTCATCCATGCCGAACTTGCCATGCATGCCCGGCACGCTGCTCATGCCCGGCGCATCCGAGGCCATCTCGCTCTCCTTGCGCAGGGATTCCGGATGGCTCAGATCCTTGATCTCGACCAGGGCACCGACCAACGCCTCACCGGAAGGCGCATACTGGGAACCGCCCTGTGCGGAAGCCTCTTCATCCACGCGGAAGAAGCGTGCGCGCGCAGCATCGGCTACTACGACCCAAGTCTTCATCGTCTCGCTCCCTTTCTCTTGTTGGGCAGTTCCAGCATAGCGCAGAAGGACGGGTAGAGCGAAACGCGATCTGGGATCTCTTGCAGAGACTCCAGCCTTCGGCCGCTATCCGGGCTACGAAAATTGACGCAGATTAACCAGGTGGCGCTGGCATCAAGGCATAAACAGCCCGATCAAGATGACCACAGCAAGGCCAATGAGAAGCCCCCTCATCCACTTGAGCAGGTTCAAATCGGCGCGCACCGGCGCGAGTTCAATTTGCAGGTCTTTGCGGGTGACCAGCTCCGACTCATCCATGGCCGCACGCATCGCCTACGTCAGCGCCTCGGCTTGTTTGGGTTCAAAACCCGCATCCTGCAGCTTGCGGACAAACTTGTGCGTATTGCAGGTGGGCGTGGCCGTGTTGTCAAAGACCCCGCTTGTGTCGTACCCGAAAATAACAGCAAAGGCAGAAATCAGACAATAAAAAAGGCGGCCCGGAGGCCGCCTTGTGCAGGCTCAATCTCAGTGGAGATTAGAAGCTGTGCTTCACGCCCACAGAGATGGCAGAGTTGTCATTGCCAGCGATGTCACCCTTGCCGCCGTGACCGTCGCCAACGATGGTGTAACCATCCTTAGCCTGACCGTAAGCAGCGTAGACGGTGGTCTGCTTGCTCATCTTGTAGTCGTAGCCCAGGGCCCACATGGTGGCGTCATCGCCGTCAGTGGAAGCGGTGTAGTACTGGCCCTTGACGGTGTTGTTGCCGAAGGTGTAGGCAGCGCCCAGACCGTAGATATCCAGGTCGCCAACGGCGTCTTTATCCGGCTTCTGATACAGGGCGTTGACCTTCAGGCCGCCGAACTTCACACCAGCGCCGATCATCCAGTCGGTGTAGGTTTCGTTGGCGAGATCCCAGCTCTGGTATACGCCGTCGATGGTGAAGATCTTGTGCTCGTAGCCCAGCTGGACGTTGTAGGCCTGGTTGTCGTTGTTGTCGGAGTTGTCGCCGTTCTTGAAATCGCCGTTGTGGTCGGCAACGTAGGCAACAGCACCGTTGAAGCCGCCCAGGTTGCTCGGCAGCATGTAGGCAACGACGTTCGGAGCACGGAAGTTGTACAGGGTCGCGTTGCCGTTGTCGCCGATCTGGTCGCCGAACAGGTCGTATTTGGCGATGGCGAGCTTCATCGGGGTGTCGTGACGGCCGGCCACCAGGGTACCGAAGCCACCGGTCAGACCGACGAACTGGTTACGAGCGGTGAAGTTCTTGTCACCACCAGCTTCATCGGTCATGTTAACGCCGAACTCCATCTGATAGATGGCAGACAGACCGTTGCTCAGCTTCTCGGTGCCCTTCACGCCCAGGCGGGAGGAGCCGGACTGAACATTCAGGTTGCTGTCGACGTCGTTGTCAACGTAGTCAGCGGAAACGTGGGCGATACCGTACAGGGTGGTATCGGCCATAGCAGCCGGAGCAGCAACGGCGGCAGCTACGGCAACAGCAATCAGATGCTTCTTCATGGATTTCTCCTTGGAGGATTAAGGACATCCCGGTCTAATCCGGGGCCACGGAGTGATTTGTACACGATGCCTTGGCGGCGGCGCAACGCGCACGTTGCTGTAGTGCAACACCGTGCGCTGCTCGGCGTTGTTTTTGTGCACTTTGACCCCTGCCTTGGGCTTGCGGGAGCTGCGTGTCGCGGCGATGGGGGAGCGTGGGAGGTGCACATGGAAAGCCCCTCGACGGGGTGAGGGGCTTGGATGCTACAGCCGGCTCCGTCCCGAAAGACGGGCCGCCGCTTGCGGCTTAGTCGTAGAACTTGCGGCGCGGGCCGCCCTGACCCGGGCGACCGGCGGGCTTGTCGCCGAAACGGTTGCCGCGACGCTCACCGTGGTGTTCATGACCATGGTTGCCGTGGCCGGCATGGGCATCCTGGCCGACGCGACGACCGTAGGGCTTGCCCTCGCCCGCCGAAGCGCCGCGATAACCCCCACCGCCGTGACCGCCACGGTAGCCGCCACCCGGACGACCACGACCGCGCGGCCCCATGCCGCCACGGTCGCCTTCCTGCGGCTTGAAGCGGGCTTCCATGCCTTCAACCTCGGTCACGCGCACCTTCTCGCCCACGTAGTGTTCGATGTTGCGCAGGACGCCAAGGTCGCGGCGGCTGACGAAGGAGACGGCGGTGCCGGTCGCTCCCGCCCGCCCGGTGCGGCCGATGCGGTGGACGTAGTCCTCCGCCTGGCGCGGCAGGTCGAAGTTGAATACGTGGGTGATGCCGGCGACGTCGATGCCGCGGGCAGCGACGTCGGTGGCGACGAGGATGCGGCAACGCCCCTTGCGCAGGTGGTCGAGCATGCGGGTGCGCTGGCGCTGGTTCAGGTCGCCGTGCAGGGCGGCGGCGGCCTGACCGGCCTGTTCCAGTTCGGCGGCAAGCTGGTCGGCGTCGCGCTTGGTGGCGGTGAAGACGATGGCCTGATTCACGGACGCATCGGCGAGCAGGTGGTTGAGCAGCTCGCGCTTATGGTCGACGTGGTCGACATAGATGACCTGCTGGTCGATGGCATCGCGACGGGCCTCCAGCGGAGCGACCTCCAGTTGCCGGGGGTTGGTCAGCAGGTCGCCGGCCAGCTTGACGACGCTGGGCGAGAGGGTGGCGGTGAAGCACACGCTCTGGCGGTCTTCCGGCATGGCGGCGGCAATGGCGCGCATGTCGTCGGCAAAGCCGAGGTCGAGCATGCGGTCGGCCTCGTCCAGCACCAGCATTTCCAGGCGGTCGAAGCGCACGCGGCCGCTGTTCATCTGGTCGAGCAGGCGCCCCGGGGTGGCGACGAGGATGTCGTACGGCTTGGACAGTTCGCGGTTCTGGATCGGGTACGGCTCGCCGCCGGTGATGCAGACGACGCGGGCGTGGCGCAGGCCGCGGGCGAACTGGATGGCGGCTTTGGTGACCTGCTGCGCGAGCTCACGGGTCGGGGCCAGAACAAGGATGCGTGGGCCGCGACCTTCGTTCTCGGACGGCTCGGCCAGGCGGGTCAGACCTGGCAGCAGGAAGGCCGCGGTCTTGCCGGTGCCGGTAGGGGCCTTGGCAATGAGGTCACCACCTGCCAGCAGCATGGGAATGGCCTGCGCCTGCACGGGCGTCGGCTGGGTCAGGCCCAGGTCGGTCAGGTTGGCAACGAGTTGGCTATGGATGCCGAGGTCGGCAAAAGTGGACTGCGTCAAAGGATGTTCCTGTGGGCAAAGACAATGGACTCTCGGCAAAGCGGCTTGGCTTGCTACGCGTTGGCAACAACTTCAGGCATCGAAGCCAACCAACGAAAGTCACATCAAGTCTTTACGCACCGGGATGGCGCGGGGACCAGGACAGGAGGGTTCGATTTCGATGACGCCCGGATCATTCCGGACCGAGAGAGTAATGAGTGGCGTCCCCACGGGGATTCGAACCCCGGTTACCGCCGTGAAAGGGCGATGTCCTAGGCCTCTAGACGATGGGGACGCTGCAGAGGCAGTCAGCGTTGCTGACGGATGCGCATTATAGAGAGGTTGGACTCGCTGTCAACACCCTTGTGAAACTTTCTTTGCAGGGGCCTGCGCAAGGCGGCTCGATTGACCCTACGATGCCCTTCCTATGGCCTTATATAGAGATGACATTTGTGTGCTGCAACCTTTGGGCGCAAAATGAGGCGGATTCTTTTGACCCAACGGCAATCACGGCGCAATGACGGCTCAGAACGTCTTCGAGCACCCCCTCAACGAGCGCATGCGTGCCTTCCTGCGCCTGAGCGAGCTGTTCGCCCGCGCGCAGCACTTCCTGGCCGGTTCATCCGAGCAGGACTCCCAGTGCGCGGTGCTCACCCTGCTCGAGCTGACCGAACTCACCGGCCGGGTGGACATCAAGCGCGAGCTGATGAAAGAGCTGGAGCGGCAGAGTGCCAATCTGACCCGTCTGGCCGAAACGCCCGATGTCGACACCCTCAAGCTCAATCAAGTGTTGGAACAGCAAAAGGCCTTGATCCAGCGCCTGCATGCGCAGAGCGGGCCGATCGGCGCCGCCATCAAGACCAACGAGTTCCTCTCCGCCATCCAGCAGCGCGGCCGGATTCCCGGCGGGCTGTGCGAGTTCGACCTGCCGATGTTCCATCATTGGCTGCGCCAGCCCATCGAAGACCGGCGCGACATCCTGCGGGCCTGGCTGATGCCGTTTGCCGTGGTGCAGGAAGGCATTGAGCTGATTCTTGACCTTGTGCGCAAGAGCGCTGCTCCTTCCGCTGCGGTCGCCGAGGGTGGCTTCTATCAGCAGGTCCTGGACCCCTCGCTCCCGTTCCAACTGATCCGGGTCACCCTGCCCGAGGACGCGACCTGTTTCCCGGAGGTAAGCGCGGGCAAGCAGCGCTTCACCATCCGCTTCCTTGAACTCAACCTGGACGACGGACGCACCAGCCAGAGCACGGAGGACATCGCCTTCGGCCTCGCCTGCTGCGCCCTCTAAACACAACCCGATCATGGCTGACCCGACGGATACCGCCTTCGTACTCAAGGGCCGCATGCTCACCCTGATGGTGTTCGAGCTGCACAACCCCAACATCGTGCAACTGGCCATGCGCCTCAAGGAGCACATGGCCCAGGCCCCCAACCTGTTCAAGAACACCCCACTGGTGGTGGATCTCTCCCCCCTGCAGGACGGCTTCAAGGTGGTGGACTTTCCCGCCTTGGTCAGTCTTTTGGACAACCACGGTCTGACGGTGGTCGGCGTGGTGGGCGGCAACGAGCAACAACGCACCGCCGCTGCCCGCGCGCGCCTGGCCTTGTTCCCGGACAGCCCGGGCCGGGCGGTGAGTGAGCCCCCCGGAGCGACCACGGACAAGACCGAGGAAGCATCGCCCGCCGAAGAGGCTCCGCCCGCCCCGGCGGCCAGTGACCTCGTGGTGCGCCTGCCGGTGCGCGCCGGCCAGCAGCTCTACGCGCGCGGCGGCGATCTGATCGTCGAGTCCTCGGTCAACGAGGGGGCCGAGGTGGTGGCCGATGGCGACATCCACATCTATGGCGCGCTGCGCGGCCGGGCCCTGGCGGGTGCGCGCGGCCGCGGCGACGCACGCATCTGGTGCCAGAGCCTGGATGCCGAGCTGGTGTCGATCAACGGCATCTACCGCACGCGCGACGATATCGACCCCGCCCTGCTTGGCCGGCCTGCGGTCATTGAGATCCTGAACGAAAAAATGATCATCCGTGCCTTCGGCTGAAGGCTCGTCCACCATGCATAGAGGAAACATCCTGTGACGAAGATTCTCGTCGTGACTTCCGGCAAGGGCGGCGTGGGCAAGACCACCACCAGTGCCTCGATCGCCACGGGCCTGGCCCTGCGCGGCAACAAGGTCGCCGTGATCGATTTCGACGTCGGCCTGCGCAACCTCGATCTGATCATGGGCGTGGAGCGCCGCGTGGTGTATGACTTTGTCAACGTGGTCAACGGCGAAGCCAGCCTCAACCAGGCGCTGATCAAGGACAAGCGGGTCGAGGGCCTGTACGTCCTGGCCGCCTCCCAGACCAAGGACAAGGACGCGCTGACCGAGGAGGGCGTGAAGAAGGTGCTGGATGACCTGAAGGCGGACGGGTTCGACTACATCGTCTGCGACTCACCCGCTGGGATCGAGAAGGGGGCCCAGCTGGCGATGTATTTCGCCGACGAGGCGATCGTGGTGTCCAACCCGGAGGTCTCCTCGGTGCGCGATTCCGACCGCATGCTCGGCCTGCTGGCCAGCAAGTCGCACCGTGCGATCAACAACCTGCCTCCGATCAAGCAGCACCTGCTGGTCACCCGCTACTCCCCCACCCGCGCCGATGCCGGCGAGATGATGAGCGTGGAGGACATGCTGGAGATCCTGGCCGTGCCGCTCTTGGGCGTGATTCCCGAGTCACCCGCCGTGCTGAATGCCTCCAACGCCGGCCAGCCGGTGATCATGGACAAGGAATCCGACGCCGGCCAGGCCTACGAGGATGCCGTGGCCCGCCTGCTCGGCGAGGAGCGTCCGCTGCGCTTTATCACTGCCGAGAAGAAGGGCCTGTTCAGCCGCCTGTTCGGGAAATAAGCCATGAGTCTGCTCAATTTCTTCCGCGGCAAGAGGGAAACCTCCGCCAAACTGGCCAAGGAACGCCTGCAGATCATCATCGCCCACGAACGGGCGCAGACCCGCGGCGGACATGATTTCCTGCCTATGCTTGAGAAGGAACTGCTGGAGGTCATCCGCCGCTATGTCGCGGTCAGCGACGAGGCGGTCAAGGTCAAGCTCGACCGCGAGGACGGTGTCGAGGTGCTGGAACTGAACATCATCCTGCCGGATTCGGAAGCCAGGGACTGAGCCTCTCTCGCGACGAGGGCGTCGCTCCTACAGGGTAGGAGGCCCGCCCCGGGCCGATCCGAATTCATCGCGGCGATACGCCCCCTCCCCTGCGCTGGCCGCCTTATGCGGCCATCGGCATTTTTGCTTTCCGCCGTACCCGACCTTTTTCCTAAACTTCGCGGCATGATCGCAACCGCTACCATGCCATGACCACCGCCCTTCTCTGGAACGCCTACCTCGCAGGCATCGCCATCGGCCTGTACGTGCTGCTGCAATACTGGCTGACCGGCCGCCCGCTGGGCTGCTCCTCGCCGCTCGGCCAGGCCTGCGCCACGGTGTCGCGCCTGCCCTTCTTCCAGGGACGCGAATTCGCCGCCAGCGAGCAGTGGCGGCTGTGGTTCATCGCCGGCCTGCCGCTCGGCGGGCTCTTCGCCGCGCTAAGTGCCGGCCAAGTCGGCTGGGTGCTGGACATGGGCACGGCCTACGAGGCGATGCTCCCGGAGGCCCCGTGGCTGAAGGCGCTGGTGCTGTTCGCGGGCGGGGTGCTGATGGGCCTCGGCGCGAGGCTCGCGGGCGGCTGCACCAGCGGCCACACCATCGTCGGGGTGGCCCTACTCAATCCGCCCAGCGTGCTCGCATCCATCCTGTTCTTCGCCGGCGGACTCATCATGGTGCAGGCCCTCTGGCGGCTGGCGGGGGCGGGCTGAGATGGGCCAGAAACTGCTGTTCCTTGCCCTGGGTGCGCTGTTCGGCTTCCTCCTCAGCCGCGCAGGGGCAACGGAGCCGGAACTGGTCGCCCGCCTGTTCTTGTTCGAGAACCTGCACTTGCTATGGGTGATCGTTAGCGCCGTCGCCGTCGGCGCCGTGGGTGTCGCCCTGATGCGGGCCACCGGACTGCGGGCGGTGGGGAAAAGCGAGTCCATCCGCTTCGAAGCCAAGCCCTACGTGCGCACCCTGGTGCTCGGCAGCCTGGTGTTCGGCGCCGGCTGGGGCCTGACCGGCGGCTGCCCGGGCACGGTGCTGGCCATGCTGGGCGAGGGCAAGCTCTATGTCCTGCCCATCATCGCCGGCCTGCTGGCCGGGACCTGGCTATTCGGCCTGTGGAGCAGCCGTTCCCATCAATCCAGCTGATTGCCCAACGCCCCGCCCTGCCCCTTCACGAAGCCGAGATAGAGCTGGGCGAACTCGGGCACGACGGAAGCCTTGACCGCCGGAACCTCGGCCAGCGCCTTGCGGTAGGCCGCCACGCGCGGCAGGTCCGTCCCCGCCAGGGCCTCGGCGCCATTCGCCTCAAGCAGATCCAGGCGCATGAAGAAGGGCGCGAAGGCGCAATCCACGAGACCGAAGGACTCGCCCGCGAAGTAAGGCCCACCCTCGTGCAGGCTCGTCTCCAGCACGTTGAGCAAGTGACGCAGGCCATCGCTCGCCTCGATGGCCTTGTCCGCGTCCTTCGCGGTCATCCAGTGCCACAGGCCGCCGAACAGGTCGTCCGCGAGGGCGACAAAACCCCGCTCACGCGCGCGGGCCAGCGGATCGGCCGGCAACAGGGACGGCGGATGGGTCTCGTCGAGGAATTCGTTGATCACCTGCGACTCGAACAGCACGGCATCATCCACCTTGAGCAAGGGCACCTTGCCGCGCGGGGAGAGCACGGCCAGCCACTCCGGTGGCTCCTTCGGATTGAGATAGGTCACCGTGCAGGGAATGCCCTTGTGCTGGATCAGGATATTGACCCGCTGTACGAAGGGGCAGATCTTGAAGCCCACCAGTTCGAGTTTCATGCTCGCTTCCCTCAACCTTGAATTGGAACAGAGCCTAGTATGCACCAAGCACCCCCGCCTGCCGGAACCACCCAGCGCCTGGATACCTGGTTGTGGGCCGCGCGTCTCTACAAGACCCGCTCGCTGGCCAAGGAGGCGATCGAGGGCGGCAAGGTGCGCCTGAACGGCCACACGGCCAAGCCCGCCGCGAAGGTACGACCCGGCGACGAGCTGGACGTGAACCGCAGCGGCGAGCACTGGCAGGTGCGGGTGCTGGCGCTCAACGAGCAGCGCCGGCCGGCCAGCGAGGCACAGGGGTTGTATGCGGAGTCCACCGAAAGCCTGGCCAGGCGCGAACACGAGCGCGAGCTGCGCCGCCTGGCGGGTGGCGTTCCAGCGCCCGCCCGCAAGCCGGACAGCCACGCCCGCGAGGCCCTGCGCCGGCTACGCGGCAAGGCCTGACGGATCGCGTTTTTTCGGCCTTATTCCGCCCGCCTGAACTCGGGTCAAGGTGCTTCCTTCCCACGCCCCATCAGGTATGCTTTGATGATTGAATAAACATTCTAAGGAATGACGGTATGGCCGCCCTGCGCCCGCTCCTCGTGCTGACCCTGATGCTCATGTCACCTCTCCCAGAGGTCCTCGCCGCACCGCAAGGGGGCGGCATGCCGCCAGCACCGGTCAAGGTGATCGAGGTGAAGAAGACCTCCCTCGTCGAGACCGCCGTCTACCCGGCCCGCCTGCGGGCGGTGGAGGAGGTGGAGGTGCGTCCGCGCGTGAGCGGGATGGTCGAGCGGGTGCTGTTCAAGGACGGCGCGCGGGTGGAGAAAGGCCAGCCGCTGTACGAGATCGACCCACGCCCCTACGCCGCCGAGGTCGCGCGTGCCGAGGCCGCCCTCGCCCAGGCCGAGGCGCAGCTGCGCCAGGCCCGCGCCGAACAGGTGCGCGGCCGCGCCCTGGCGCAGACCCAGGCACTGTCGCGCGAGGCCATCGAGCAGCGCGATGCGACCCTGCAGGTGGCGGAGGCCAACGTGCGCGCCGCCCGCGCCGCGCTGGAGGCGGCGCGCCTGGACCTCGACTTCACCCGCGTGCGCGCCCCGATCGCCGGGCGCATCAACCGCACCCTGGTCACCGCTGGCAACCTGGTCTCCGGCCCTGGCGGCAACGGCGCGACCTTGTTGACCACCCTGGTGCCGCTTGATCCACTGCACGTCTATTTCGAGCTGGATGAGCGCACCATGCTCGGCTTCGGTGACACCGCCCCACTCGGCGCAACGGTGGGGGTGGCCTTTGAGGGCGAGGAGGACTTCCCGCACAAGGCCCGTATCGACTACTTCGACCACAGCTTCAACCCGGCGACCGGCACCCGTACGGTGCGCGCCGTGCTGGACAACCCCAAGGGCATCTTCGCCCCCGGTCAGTTTGCTCGCGTCCTCCTCGCCACCGCCCGCCGTTTCGACACGGTCAGCGTGCCTTCGCGCGCGGTCGGCGCCGACCAGGGCCGCCGCTTCGTGCTGGTGGTGGGTGCGGACGACACCATCGAGTATCGACCGGTCACCCTGGGGCCGGAGATCGGCGGCCAGCGTCCGGTCCTGAGCGGACTTGCGGTTGGCGAGCGGGTGATCGTGGACGGCCTGCAGAAGGCCCGCCCCGGCAGCAAGGTCGCGCCGCAGCCGCTGGAGGAAGCCCCGTCCGCCGCCGAGTGCGCCCCGTCCAAGGAGGGGGCCACGACGCACGGCATCGCAACCAAGACCATGGATGACTGCCTGTCCTCGGGCAGGCGCTGAGAGCGGCCCGAAGGAATAACCCGATGCGCTTTCCCAGCTTCTTTGTCGACCGTCCGATCTTCGCCATCGTCCTCTCGGCCCTGGTCCTGATCGGCGGATGGGTTTCACTCAAGGGCCTGCCGGTGGAGCAGTACCCGGAGGTGGTGCCGCCGACCATTCAGGTCTCCGCACGCTATCCCGGCGCGAGCCCGCAGACCCTGTCCGAGACGGTCGCCGCGCCGATCGAGCAGGAGCTGGTCGGCATCGAGCATCTGCTCTACATGTCCTCGCAGTCCACCGCCGACGGGGCGATGACCCTGACCCTCACCTTCGAGATCGGCACCGACCTCGACATCGCCCAGATGCAGGTCCAGGCCAAGGTGTCCAATGCCGAGCCGCGCCTGCCCGAGGAGGTGCGCCGCCTCGGCGTCATCACCCGCAAGCAGTCGCCGGACCTCTTGCTTGCCATCCACCTGATCTCGCCGGATCGCAGCTTGGACTCGCTCTACCTCGGCAACTACGCGGTGCTCAACATCCGCGATGCGCTCAAACGCATCAACGGCGTGGGCGATGCCCGCGTGTTCGGGGCGGATGAATACGCCATGCGCGTGTGGCTCGATCCCGACCGGCTGGTGGCACGAGGCCTGACCGCCTCGGACGTGATCAATGCCATCCGCGAGCAGAACGTTCAGGTCGCCGCGGGCGCGGTCGGCCAGCAGCCCGGCACGGCCAGCGCCTTCCAGCTCACCGTCACCTCGCAGGGACGGCTGCGTTCGGAGGACGACTTCCGCCAGATCGTGGTCAAGGCCGGCGGGGACGGCCAGATCGTGCGCCTCGGCGACGTGGCACGGCTCGAGCTCGGCGCGGCCAGCTACGCCCTGCGCGCCATGCTCAATGGCGAACCCGCCGTCGCCATGCCCATCTTCCTGCGTCCCGGGGCCAACGCGCTGGACACGGCGGCCGAGGTCAAGCGGACCATGGCCCGCCTCAAGGAACGCTTCCCGCAGGGGGTGGACTACCGCATCGTCTACGACACCACCGTGTTCGTGCAGCAGTCCATCGACGCGGTGATCATGACCTTCTTCGAGGCCCTGGTCCTGGTCGTCGTCGTGGTGATGCTGTTCCTCCAGACCTGGCGCGCGGCCATCATCCCGCTGGTGGCGGTGCCGGTGTCCATCGTCGGCACCTTTGCCCTGCTCAACGCCCTCGGCTTCTCGATCAACACCCTGACCCTGCTTGGCCTGGTGCTCGCGATCGGCATCGTGGTGGACGACGCGATCGTGGTGGTCGAGAACGTCGAGCGCCATATCAGCGAGGGCATGAAACCCAAGGCGGCGGCGCACATGGCGATGCAGGAGGTGACCGGGCCGATCATCGCCATCTCGCTGGTGCTGGCGGCGGTGTTCATTCCGGCGGCCTTCATCTCCGGCATCAACGGCCAGTTCTACCGCCAGTTCGGCCTGACCATCGCCGCGGCGACGCTGATCTCGGCGTTCAACTCGCTCACCCTGAGCCCGGCGCTGGCGGCCATGCTGCTCAAGCCGCACGACGCCAGACCGGACGCCCCCACCCGCCTGGTCAACCTGCTGTTCGGCGGTTTCTTCCGCCTGTTCAACCGCATCTTCGAGGCCAGCAGTCACGGCTACCAGGCCCTGGTCAAGCGCCTGCTACGCATCAGCGCCATCGTCCTGCTGGTGTTCGGCGGCCTTTTGGTGTTCTCCGGCTACACCCTCTACAGCGTGCCGCCAGGCTTCATTCCCCCGGGCGACCGTGGCTACCTGATCACCGTGGTGCAACTGCCGCCTGCCGCCTCGCTGGAGCGCACCACCGAGGTGGTGAAGGAGGTTTCGGCGCGGATCAAGTCGACCCCCGGCGTCGGCCATGCGGTCGCCTTCCCCGGGCTGTCCATCGTCAGCTTCGGCCCCTCGTCCAACGCCGCGACCATCTTCGTGCCGCTGCGCCCATTCAGCGAGCGCGTGCCGCAGGGGCTGTCCGCAAATGCCATCGCCGGCGAGCTGCGCAAGAAATTGGGCGGCATCGAGGAGGCCTTCGTTGCGGTGTTCCCGCCGCCGCCGATCCGCGGCCTCGGCTCGCTCGGCGGCTTCAAGCTGCAGATCCAGGACCGCGGCGGCGCGGGGCTGGACGAGCTGGACGCGCTGGCAAAGCAGGTCATCATGCAGGGCAACCAGACCCCTGGCGTGACCGGCCTGTTCACCAGTTTCCAGAACAACGTGCCGCAGCTGCACGCCGAGATCGACACCGAGCGCGCCCTGACCGGCGGCGTGCCGCTGCGCAACCTGTACGACACCCTGCAGATCAACCTCGGCTCGCTGTACGTCAATGACTTCAACCTGTTCGGCCGCACCTACCAGGTGGTCGCGCAGGCGGACGCCCCCTTCCGAGCAGGCCCGTCCGACATCGAGCAACTGCAGACCCGCACCGCGGATGGCCGCATGGTGCCGCTCGCCGGCCTCGTGCGGGTGACCGAGATCACCGGGCCGGACCGCGTGGTGCGTTACAACACCTACCCCGCGATCGAGATCAATGGCGCGGCAGCACCAGGCACGAGCTCGGGCGAGGCCATCGCCATCATGGAGAACCTGTTGGGGCAGACCCTGCCGCCGACCATGGGTTTCGAGTGGACCGAACTGACCTACCTGCAGATCATCGCCGGCAACACCACCCTGCAGGTGTTCGCCATCTCGGTGCTGGTGGTGTTCCTGGTACTGGCGGCCCTGTATGAGAGTTGGACGCTGCCGCTCGCCATCATCCTGATCATGCCGATGGTGCTGCTGTTCGCCATGCTCGGGGTGAAGTTCATGGGCGGTGACAACAACATCCTCACCCAGGTCGCCCTGCTGGTACTGATCGGCCTGGCGAGCAAGAATGCAATCCTGCTGGTGGAGTTCGCCAAGGTGCGCGAGGACATGGGCCTCACCAGGCTGGAGGCGGCACTGGAGGCCTGCCGCCTGCGCCTGCGCCCGATCGTCATGACCTCGATCGCCTTCATCGCCGGGGTCGTCCCGCTGATGCTCGCAAGCGGTGCCGGCGCGGAGATGCGCCAGGCGATCGGCACGCCGGTATTCTTCGGCATGCTGGGCGTGACCTTCTTCGGCCTGCTGCTGACCCCGGTGTTCTACCTGGTGATCCGTGGCCTGGCGAGCCGTGGGGAGAAACCGGCCGCAGCCTGATCCCCCGCCGGGCCTAACAGCAACTGTTGAAAAAGGGCATCGTGCCCTTTTTCAACTCGCTCCGTCGGGGCACATGTCC
>FWPV01008869.1_pt1 | contig 17330 bp, 15 predicted proteins | sample 2228371 | NCBI WGS metagenome assembly FWPV01 (sample SAMEA103939776, study PRJEB20133) | metagenome | reverse complement strand
CCTTACAAGATTTGGTGCTCGGGACTATGACCCTGAGGTAGGCAAATGGACCTCAAAGGATCCGATATTGTTTTATTCAGGTGAAAATAATCTTTATTTATATTCAAAAGCTGAGCCAATTAATCATATTGATTTAAATGGTAAAGAAGTATGCGTTTTCATTACTTATGATACTTATAGCGGCATATCAGTACCGACCCATACATCACTTATAATGCATACAGATGGAGAGACAATAATTTATGATCCTGCTGGCAGTTATAGGTATGGATTACCAGGCAGAGGACAAGGGGATCTCATTTCAGATTCAGAATATGCAGACTATAAAAAATATATAGAATATCAAGAAAGCACTGGCTCAAAAGTCAAGCCGTATTGTTTTAAAACTAAAAAAGAGGTTGATCACCAGATAAAAGAAAGAATAGAAGAGATGCCTTCAGCTAGAACATTTATGTGCGCTAAATATACTTCCACTGTAATTTCAGGCATAGGACCCTTTAAAGATGTTGAACCTGTTATATTACCAGGTAGTTTGGAAAAACAGCTTACAGATATTCCAGGTGTATGGATGCCTCTTCCAGGTAAACTGCCATGGTAATAAAGTTTTTTATATATTTTTTAGTTACTATAGGGATATACATAATTGATAAAAATATAGTTAAGTATAGAGAAATATTTATAGCGGGGCATAATTTTTATATTTATTACCCTTTAAAATTATTTTTGATTTTTTTTATAATGTTTCTATTATTTGTAAAAAATAAATATTTAAAGACAATATTTGCAATTGTATTTTCTTTTCTTTTAGGGGTTACAGGACACCTAATAGGCGAAATTATATTTTCTGATAAAGATTATTTAATTTTTCTCCTCAAAGAGCGCATAGCTAATCCTTTTACAACTTTTCTTTGTTTTATGTTTACAATAATTCTAGGAGAGACCTGGATATTCAATGGTTTAATGATAATTGGTATAAGTGAGACACTTTTTGGAATAATCTATAACAAAAAACTAATAAAGTATTATTTAATACTATCTTTAATATCTACTTTCTTCTATATTTGGAGAATATCGCCATATTTATAGAGGAAGAGAAGAAATGTAATGTTTGGAATTTTTTTTAAAATTTCAAAGAATATCTTTTATAAGGGAGTTTATAATGTTTGGATAAAAAAATCAGTTCTATTGGAAATTGAATTTTTATTATTAAAAAAAGGAAAGGAGGAAATTTTAAAAATTTTCATAGAAACTATGGAAACAGGAAGTATGCTTAGTTTGTTTGAATTAAATCAAATTATAATGAAGACCGCAAATGCAGGACATCCCATGTCCTGCTTCAGATGGAAAAGGACAAAGGAAATATGATATTCTTTATGTATTTTTTTTGATTAAAAATTTATATTTTAGGGAAAAGGAAGTTTCGGATAAAAGTTCAAAAGGGATTGTAATTGTGCAAAGGTGTAAAAGAAAAGCTTGACAACTTAAAGTTAAAAATTACAAAAGAAAAGGATAAAAATGCATTTTAATAAACTTGAATCTTTGATAATTTATTCAAAAGTCCAATTTTTTCCTTTTTAGTTAAATCCATATTCCCTTTTCAACTTTAAATCATTAAAATATTAGTCCCATTTTAAACTTTAAATCTTTAAGGATGGGTTTAATTTTGTTTTTTTAATTTTAAAAATGCTATGTTATTGAAAAAATTAAATTTCCACTTTTCTTAAAAATTTTGCTGCATCTTCTGGAGGTGTGGGATTTATGTAAAAACCTGTTCCCCATTCAAATCCAGCCATCCTTGTAAGTCGAGGAATTATTTCAATGTGCCAATGAAAGTCATAAGATAAGGTCTGCCAATAACCAGGTCTTATGGGTTGTCCTTTTATATTTGGCGCAATGTGAAAAACAAAGTTATATGGAGGATCTGATAAAGCAAGTTTTAAGCGGGAGAAAGTATCCTTTAAGGTTATTGCTAAGCTTTCTTTTAAAGATCCTTCACAAGATAAAAAATCGTGGGAATGGTTTCTGGGGGCTATAAAGAGTTCAAAGGGAAAACGAGAAGCGTAAGGGGCAATTACAACAAAATCTTGGGTTAAGGAAACAATTCTTTCCCCTTTTTCCATTTCATCCCTTAAAATATCACAAATTAGGCACCTCTCCTTAACCAAGAAATGTTCTTTCAAGGATTGAAGTTCAATGGCAACCGTTCGAGGAGTTATGGGAGTTGCAATTATTTGTGTATGGGGATGGGGTAAGCTTGCCCCAGCTCTTAAACCATGGTTTTTAAAGACCAAAATATATCTAAATCTTAAATCATTTGTTAAATCCCTTAACCTAAATTGATAAGCTGTAAGCACTTTTACTATGTGTTCAACAGTAAAATCAGGAAAAGTATTTTTGTGGTGAGGACTTTCAATTACAACTTCATGAGCACCAATTCCATTCATAATATCATAAACACCATAACCCTTCCTTCCCAAATCCCCCTCTATCCTTAAAGCTGGAAATTTATTTGGCACGACTCTTACTTCCCAACCTGGTTCATTCATCCCCCCATTTTTTCTTATGGAAAAAATTTCTGGTGGTGTAAATTGTTCATTATTTTCACAAAAGGGACAAAAACCAGTGGATTTTTCTTCTTCTTGTGTAGTAAAGCCCTTAGGCCTTTGACTTCTTTCTGTTGCAATTATTACCCATCTTTTTTGAATGGGATCATGTCTTAATTCTGACATTTTAAACCTCCATTAACTCAATTAAGATGTTTGAATCCTTAAAAGAAAATAAAGGAAATATTATAATACCTTGTAAAATTTTTTCAAATCCCTTTTCACATTTTGCAATTGTATTTAGGGGAAAAATGTTTATTGAAAGGGGATTTTCTATTTTGATTTTTAATTTTTTCCTTGTAGCTTTATCATATAAGTAAAGCTCATTTATATTTTCAAAAAGGGAGTTTTTTGAAAAGTGTTTTAAATTTTCTTCATCTTTTCCATAAAAACCATTAGGAAAGGAAAAGGGCAATTCTACGCCCCAAAAATTAGTATTTAATTTTGTGATTTTTATATCAATTTTTATTTTATTTTTTTTGACCTTAATTATTTTTAAGATTTCCATTTCCCCTGTCCTGCTTTTAATTAAAATTTCTTCTCCCCTTTTTGAAATCCTTGAGTTATCTTCCCAAACTTTCTTTAATTCCTTTTTTTCAATTTCATTTAAATTTTCAATTTTTTCATTAAAAAAATGTAATATCAAAGGAACCCTTGGATGGGGGTCTTCTATAACATCTTCTTTAAAGGACTCTTCAATTTCAAAGGAAAGTTCATGTATGGAGCCATGTTCTTTGCTTTCCTTTTTTTCTTCCAAATGGTATGTCTCTATTCTTCTCTTTATCAAGTCCGTTATATTTAAATTTCCATCCAATAAATCTATTTCTCTTATTATTCCTCCATATTTTTCTTCTAAGAAAATTTGAAAATTTTCCTCTTTTAAGGTGTAAAATTCCTTTTCTTTGTAAAATCCCCTTTTTTTATTTTTCCCTGCTTTTATTAAATTTGAAAAAATTTCCCTCCTTAAAAAGGGCAGGTACAATCCCCCAAATATTCCATGCCACCAACCACAATTACATTGTGCTTTTAAAAGGTCTATATTTGTTTTATTTTTAAAGGAATTTGATAAAGAAACCATTCTTTTATAAATCCAAAGGGATTCTTCATATTTTTCAAAAAAATTTCTCCAATATCCACCCTTTAAAAAGGGCTTTAATTCCCTTTTTTCTTTTATATCCTTATAAAATTCTTTATATTTTAAAGCTATCTGAGAGGGTAGTGTCCATTCTCCCATTTCAAAATAAGATTGAGTTGGAATATGGATAATTCCCTTTGGTTTTGTAAATTTTAAACATTCTTTTAAAAGAACTGTTTTTACAAAATCACTCTCTTTTAATGCCTTAAAAAATTTGTAAAGCCATTTTTCTTCATAAACCCATTTATAGGTGCCAGGCCATATACCAAATTTTTCCCCATCATCTATCATAGTAATAATTGAATTTCCAAAGTTTTGATGGTCTCTTTTTAAATTTTCCAAGACCTCTTCAACTTGAGCAAAGGGTATGAGATAGCGATACCTTTCTTTTATGGGAAAAATTTTTACTTTTTGGTTTAAATGGTATGTTTCAAAATAGTTTATTACCTCTTCATCTTTTAATCCAGAAGACAAGAGATGAAAATCATCTAAGAAAACTGCTTTATAACCACTCTTTTCTAAGATATATGGAATTGTAGGTTCCCAAACCCTTTCTGCAATCCAAGCTCCTTCAGGTTCTCTATTAAAAATTTCTTTTAACTTATTTTTCATTAACTTCAATTGGGCAAGCTGATCTTTTTCTGGAATAATTGGTAAAATGGGTTCGTAATAACCCCCTCCCAAAATTTCAACTTGTTCCCTTTTTAATAAATTTTTAATTAAATCTATAAATTCTAATTTGTTTTCTAAAAGCCAATCCAAAAGACAACCAGAAAAATGGACATTTACTTTTATTTCAGGGAATTCCTTTAAAATTTCAAAAAAAGGTAAGTAGGCATTATTATATGCCTTTTCAAATACAAAACCAAAATTTCCAAGGGGTTGGTGACAATGTACTCCAAATAAAAATTTTAAACACTCCACATTTCCTCCTCATAGGTCTTATGGGGGACGGTAAAATATAAAAGTCCAGTCCTTGGAATTCTTTCACTATCCTTTTCTTTAAAGTTTAAAAAGAAAGCTACCTCTTCCCTTTCTTTCAAGCCCAAGAAGGAGAAAGGAATTTTTGCTTCAAATATTTTTCCAAATTCCATTTCAATTGGTTCAAAGGAAGGATAAATTTTAATTGTTTTTTCAAAGGGTAAATTCATATGCAAAAAGATTTCACCTTTTTTGATTTTTTCTATGTATTCAAGGTTTGGATCCATTCTTATGTATAAATTTTCTAAATCAAAACCAAAGCAAATTTCTTGAAAAAAGCTTTCAGCCAAGTGCATTGCATCACCCGTTTGAACAGAAAACCTTACAGCATTTGCCCATTCAAAGTATGAGTTTTCCTTTCCATCAATTATGGGATATATTGTAAAAATTGGTTTTTTTGATTTAAATTCTATTTCTTCTGTTAAGGGTTTTTCTAAAATTGAAGGACTTTTAAGCCCTGCCATTTCCATAGCATTTTTTAAATAAAACCTAAAGAGAAAATCAAATTCTGGTTCATAAGGAGAATAATTTGGGCTTCCATACCACCAAAACCAATCTGAAGCTTGGGAAGCATAGAAATTATAAAGGGATTTTTCTTCTTTTATCCCCATTATTTGATCCCTTGTAGAATGAACCAATTCCCATGCCTTGTTTTTTATGGGGTCTGAAGTCCATATATAAAAAGAAGCATCAACCCAACTCCCAGGGTATAAGTAGTTAATTTTTTGAGGTTTTAAGTCCAATTCTAATACCTCTTTTAAGGTTAAAAAGGAAACTCCTTCTCTCTTTGCCCTTTCAAAAAGTTTTTTTAAAAAATTTCTTCCAAAATTTTGATACCCCCCCCAAGGATTTTCTCCATCTAAGATAACCCATATTACTCCATCTTCTCTTCCTTTAGATTTTATATAATCATAAAACTCCTCAATTGCCTTTTCTTCTTCCATTCCTCCATAAGCAAACCCAAATCTATTGGAAAGGTAAGTGTCTCTAAAAAATAAAATTTTATTTGGAAAATTTTTATGGTAAAAGGGTCTTAAAATGTCATAACTTTCTGCATTTGATCTTTGCAAAACTGTGGAATCTGAAAATAATACCTTTGTTTTTATAAAATTTAAAATACTATTTGAAACAGCTCCTTCAGAAGGCCATAGGCCCAAGGGTTTTTCACCAAAGACCCCTTCTAATAATCTTATCCCTTCATCAATATGAAAATTTATTTCCCTTGGGCTGGAAGGGTAAGGATAAACATTTAACTCAGGGTGGGCTTGAATTATTTCATCTGTGGAAGATAAAATTGGCAAAATTGGATGGAAGTAGGGTGAAGTTGTAATATTAATTTTTCCCATATCAATTAATTCTTTATAAGAAGGGGTTATTTCTTTTATAAATTCCTTTAAATGATTTATTAAAGATAATTTTTCTTCCTCTTCAAAGTTTGTTCCTTTAGCCAGTAATTCTTTTATAAAGGGATTTTTCCTTATCTTTTCCCCACACCAAGAAAGATAAAATAAAACTTCTAAGTCAATGAAGTCCTCCCTTTTAAAGACCTTTAATTTTTCTTTTAATTTTTCCCTTGTATAATCCATTCCCCTTAAAATTAAAATTTCATAAAATCTACTTAAGGGTTTTATACCATTTTCCCAAGAGTTGGAAAAGAAGTTTTTAAGCAAGAAATGTTTTTCTTCTAATTTTAAATTATCTACTGGCTTTAAAGCAATTTGTAAAAAGGGGTCTGTCCTTAAATTTATAATTTGTTCCAGTAAAACAGGTGTAAAGTTAAAATTCATATGGATATCTTCGTATTCCTTTAATAGATAAGGAAAATCAATGTAATCCCTTATGGAATGTAAAAAAACAAAGGGAAGAAGGGATTTTTCTGAAGAAAGAAAATATGGGGGTTGGTGAAAATGCCATAAAAAAGCAACTTTTTTCATAGGAAATATATTATACTATTTTTAATTATTTTGTTTGACATTATTTTAAAATAAGTATATTATTAAATTCTATGAAGGATGAACTTCAAGAAAAGGCATTAAAGCTTGAGCTAAAAGGGAAATATGAAGAAGCAGCTGAGCTTTATTACCAAGCAGGTAGATATGAAAAAGCTGCTTTTATGTACCAAAAATTAAAGAAAATTAAGGAAGCCCTTGAAATTTTGGCTGGAGCAGAGCTTTATGAAAGAGCAGCTGATTTGGCTTTAAAAAATGATTATGTAAAGGAAGCAGCAATTTATTTTGAAAAGGCAAATAATTTGGAAAAGGCAGCAGAATGTTTTGAAAAAATTAGGGAATATAAAAAATGTGCAGAAATTTATTTAAAATTGGGAAAAAAAGAAAAAGCTGCAGAGGCATTTTTTAAGATTGGAAATTACTTAAAAGCAGGGGAAATTTATGAAGAATTGGGAAAAGAGGATAAAGCAATTCAAGCATATAGGCAGTATTTAGCTGAAAGTGCAGGGTTGGCAGTTAGTTTGTCTTCTAAGGAAGCTCAAAGAATTGCTAAAATTTTTATAAAAGTAGGGGATAATGTTAGGGCAGCAGAGATATATTTAAGGACAAAGGAACCCACAAGGGCTTTTGTTCTTTTGCTTGAAGCAGGAGAAATAGAAGAAGCAGTAGAAATTTATCAAAAAGAACTTTCTGGACAGGCATATTCCCTTTTAAATTATTTGACTTCAAACAAATCTCTTGAAAGTTTTGGAAAGGTATGTATGAAAATTGGAGAATATCCCGTAGCTGCCCTATCCTTTGAAAAATGTGGAAAAATCATAGAAGCAGCAGAGGCATATGTAAAGTCAAAGGACTATTTGCAAGCAGCTGAATATTATATGAAAGCAGGAAATTATCCAGAAGCAGCAAAACTTTATGAGACCTCAGGGCAATATGGACATGCAGCGGACTTATATTATAAATTGAAAAACTTTGAAAAAGCTGCCTTATGTTATGAAAAAGAAGGGGATTTTTATAAAGCAGGTAGATTGTATCAATACTTAAACCAAAATCAAAAGGCAATTCAACTTTTGCAAAAGGTAAGCCCTGAAGATCCTGAATATTTAAAGGCATCTTTACTCATTTCAAAAGCATTTTTTCAAGTTCAGTTACCTGAAATGGCATTAAAGAGATTTGAAGAAATTAGAAAAAATTATAGAATTGATGAATCAACTTTTGAAGTATTTTATGATTTTGCTGAAGTCCTTTCTTCTATGGGGAAAGTTGAGATGGCCAAGGAAATATATACAGAAATTGTAAATATTGATTTTGCTTATAAAGATGTAGCTCAAAAACTAAAAAAATTAACTTCAAAAGTAATTGAAAAACCTCTGAAACCCCTTGAAAAGGAAATGGAAAAATCTCAAAAGGTAGAAAGGAAAACAAAGGCAATACATGCCTTAAAAAAACTTCCCTTTTTTCAAAACTTTGAAGAAAAGGAAATTGAATTATTATGGGAAATAATTGAAAGAAAGGAAGTGGAAGAGGGAAAATTTTTATTAGAACCAGGTAAATATGCTGAAGGTTTTTTCTTGCTTGTGCAAGGAAAAGTAGAACTATTAACTCCTATGGGGAGATCAATTAAAGTAGTAGAAGAACCAGGGGCACTTTTAGGTATTGCTGCCTTTTTTTCTGGAGAAACCTCAGCAATAGGAATAAAAACTTTAAAGCCCTGTAAAATAGTAATGGTTAAAGGAAGTGGTTTGTTAGGACTCCTTAAAGATAATTTGGAATTTTCGAAAAAATTAAAATCATACCTCTCAATTTCCTTAGAAAAGGAAATTTCTTTAATTCCCCAAAAGACACCTTATCATTTGCAAATATTGGAAGCAAAAAGAAAACTCCTTTAATTAATGAAAAATAAAAGGGTTTGCCCCATTTGTGGGAGGGAATTAGAAGAAAAGGAAGTAAAAGATTATATGGGAAGGTCTTTTTATGTGGATATCTGCCCCTTTGGATGTGGTATATGGTTTGATAAGTGGGAAATTTTAAAGGCAAAGGAAGAATATATTCAGCAAATTGATTCTAAGGAAAATTATTTTAATGTACAAAAAAGGGAAAGGTTTTGTCCTGTTTGTAAAAAATTAATGAAAACTTATTATAACCCTTCATATAAATTGGATTTTGAAATTGACTATTGTCTTTTTTGTAATGGAATGTGGTTTGATAGGGGAGAAGCAATAAAATTTAAAAATTTGCAAAGAGAAAAGCTAAATAAGTTGAAAAGGGAAACAGAAATTTCTCCTGCACCTATAAAGGGTTTTTATAAAGCCGTAAGAGAAGAAGAAGCAGCAGATGATGCAATAAATGCTTTTTTATGGATTTTAAGATTTATTTTTAGAATTCCCTTTTAAGGGTTTATTCAAAATTAAAGCCCCTTTCAAATAAACTCAATGCTGCTTTAACTACCTTTGGATCATATAATTTTCCACTATTTTGTTTAACTTCTTTCAATGCCTCTTTTAAACCTAAGGCAGCTCTATAGGGTCTATGGGAAACCATAGATTCTATTACATCAGCTACAGCAAGGATTTTAGCTTCTTCACAAATTTCATCATTTTTTAAACCCAGGGGATAACCAGAACCATCCAATCTTTCATGGTGTTGTAATATTATCTTTGAAATTGGAAAAGAAAACTCAATTTTTTCAAGGATTTTATAACCCATTTCTGGATGAACCTTTATTAATTTAAATTCAATTTCAGAAAGGGCTCCTGGTTTGGTAAGAATTTCAGCAGGAACATATAATTTACCAATGTCATGAATTAAACCTGTTAAATAAATTTCTTGAACCTTTTCCCTATCCAATCCCATTTCTTCTGCAATTGCTTTTGCAAGTTTTCCAACTCTTCTTTCATGTCCTGCTGTATGGGGATCTCTTAATTCAATTGCCTTAGACATTGCTTCAATTATTCCTTCAGCTATCTTTTTTAATTTTTCAACACTTTGCTTTAAGTGTTCTTCCATATTTTTTCTTTCTGAAATATCAATTAAAGCCCCTTCCAAGACCTTTTCTCCACTTTCTTCTACAAAACTTACATTTTCTAAAACCCATACAGGTGAACCATCTTTTTTCTTTAAACTAAGTTCAAAATTTTTTAAAGAGCCAAATTGGGATAAAAGATGAATTAAAATTTTCCTATCTTCTTCCTTTAAATAAAATTTTAATACAGAAGTTCCAATTATTTCTTTTGCAGAAGAATAACCCAAAATATTAGCAAAGGCATCATTACATTCCAATAAAATACCGTTTAAACTTGCTCTAAAAACTCCAGCTAAGTTTCTTTCAAAAAGTAACCTATACCTTTTTGAAGAATCTTCTATAGCTTTTTCTGCTTTTTTAAATTGAGTTATATCCCTTGAAATTCCAAAGACAGACCTTCTACCTGTTTCGGGATCTTGAAAAGAAATTAACCTGGTTTCCAAGATTAAAGTTTTATCACCAATTTCAGTTTCATCTTCAAAATATAGAGGTTCTGAGGAGTTTAAAGATGCCATTAAATTTTCTTTAAATTTCTTTCCTTGATTTGGAAAAATTTCTTCCACTTTTTTTCCTAAGACCTCTTCTTCTTTTTTACCCAAAAGTTCTAAACCCTTATTATTGACGAAAACTACCTTAAAGTTTTCATCAATTTGAAAGTAAATATCTCCTGAAAGCTGAGCAATTTTTTTGTAAATCTCTTCCTCCTTTTGAGGTTTTTTATGTTCTAAAACCATTTTAATTCACACATAACTTAAACATAAAAAAACATAATTTTATTTCACCAATATATTTTACCCTATTTTAATTAGATGTCAAGGGGATCCTTATGTGTAATTATGTTACACTTTTGCTTTCTTTTTTAAATATTTATTGTAAAAAATTATTCCAAGAAGGGATAAGATTCCTAAAAATGCAACAATTGACCAAAGGGTTAATTCCTTTGGTTTTAAGTTATTTTTTGAAGGAATTTCAATAAAAACTTTAAAAAGGTAACCTCCCAAAGGAGCACCTAATATAGTTCCAAAAGCTAAAGGTAAGTTAGCATACCCCAAATAAAGTCCCTCTTTCCCCTTAGGAGAAATTGCACCAATATATTGATAAACCCTTGGAGAAGTGAGCATTTCTCCAATTGCCATTGAACCAATAGATAAAAGGATTATAAATCCCCCTATGGGGATATTTAAAAATCCAATTTTTTCTTTAATTGATAAATTAAAAATAAAGGGAATTAAGTTAAAAATTACTCCAAAAATTGTAATAATTATACCTAAGATTATGGAAGAAATTGGTTGTAAGTTCTTAGAGATTTTTGTAATTAATAATTGGAACAAAACAATCATTACAGGATTTACAAGGGTATAAAGTTCCACAGGGGCATCTTTGTCAATAAATCTTAAAAAGAGGGGAATTAGGTTATAAATTTGAACATATATTGACCAAAAAAAACCAATAGATACGAGGAAAAAGACAAATTTTAAATCCTTTAAAACAATAAACAAATTTAAAAGGGCTTCTTTTAAGGTCTTTGGTTTTTCCTTTCCCTCACTTTCTGGTTCTTTAAATAAAAATAAAACTGTTAAAAAGGCAAGAAAAGAAAAGGATGTTGCAACATAAGAAAAGATGGAAGGGATTCCATATTTAATTCTAAAATTATAAGAAATAATTCTTCCAATCATTGAGCCCACATTTATTGTCATATAAAAGATCCCAAAAGCCAATACAGTATTAAAGGAGCCCGTCTTTTGAACAGTTCCAGATATACAGGGCTTAACAAAAGAACCTCCTATTCCAATTAAGAGAATACTTATTGTAACAGGGATAGTGTAGTCCGAACCATTTTTAAAGATATAGCCCCAAAAATTTTTAACATTTCCTAAGATAAAATAACCCAAAAAAAGTATTATAAAACAAAAGACCAAACTTCTCTTAAAACCATATTTGTCAGCTAAGGTTCCTGAAAGGGGAGGCAGAAAATAGATAAGCCCCCATAAGATTGTGCCATTTAAAAAAGTTGCCTTTACGGGATCCATATTTAATACTTCATGTAAATAAATAACAACAAAAGAGGCAACAGCATAATAAGCACCCCTTTCAAAGAGTTCTACCAAATTTGCAATCCAAAAGGTTCTTGGAAAGTTTTTCATAGACAATATGATAACATTTTTCTTGCAAAAAAATTTTTTTTGTGTTAATCTTTTAGTGGAGGTATTATGATTAATAAAGGTAAGATTAGTTTTGGTTGTATTGTAATGTTAATTATTTTTGGTATTGCAGCTTATTCCCTTTACATTATAATACCAATTAAAGTAAAGGCATCTGAAATGAAAAAAGTAGTTGAAAACTATTCTACCCAAGGATCCCTTTTTACAGATGAGCAAATTCTTAAAGGAATCTTAGAAAAGGCAGAACAATTAAATTTACCCATTACAGAAAAAAATGTAAAAATAAGAAGGGCATCAGGTTATATAACAGTTGAAGTAAATTATACTGTGCCTATTGATATTATGGGTTACAAAACGGAGCTAAAATTTAATCCAAAATATGAAAACCCCTTATTTTAAATGGAAAAGAGGTATTATTCCATAGGAAAGGTTTCAAAGTTATTAAATATTCCCATAACAACTTTAAGATTTTTTGAAGAAAATTTTCCCCATTTAATTAAACCCTTAAGAACACAAGGTAAACATAGAAGATACACTGAAGAAGATATTAAAGTTTTCAGTTTTATAAGAGAAGCTACAAAGGGGATTTCTTTAAAAAACTTAAAGGAACATTTCAACCAAAAGGAAGAAAATAGTTTAAAAGAAAAAATTCAAAAACTCCAAGAAAGCTTAATTTTAATTGATCAAAGGGTTAGGGTGATGGAAAGTCAAATAAAAAAAATAGAAGAAAAATTTCAAAAATTGGAAGAAAATAAAAAGTTTAAAAGGTGGTTTTAATTGAACTTTTTTCAAGAATTTTCTTTACTTTTTAAAATTGGACATCCCATAATTGGTATCATTACAACAGAAGAAAAAAGATTAGAAAATTTTATAGCAAGATTATTCCCCCTTGAAAAGGTCTCCGTTTGGAGTTCCTTTCACGGGTATAAGGATTTTGGGGGAGAGATTTACCCTTGCAAAGTAGAAGAAGCAATTAGAAATTTTTCAGCTAAGAAGGAAAGGGCAGTTTTATGGCTTAAGGTAAATCCAGAAATTTTTGAAAATCAGGACTTTTTGAGGTCTTTAAAGGATGAGTTTTATGATTTAAAGGGAAAGGGAAAATTTCTTTTGATTTCTTCATCTTCTATTAATTTGCCTGAAGAATTGGCAGGAGAGGTTCAAATCCTTTTTTTACCTCCACCAGAAGATTTAGAAATTCAAAATTACTTAGAAAATGTTTTAAAAAATAAAGGAATATCCTTTTCTTCGCTGACAAAAGCCCATTCTATAGCCATATTGAAGGGGCTTAAGCAAAGTGAAATTGAGTTTTCTTTAAAGAAGGCATTTTTCTTGTGGAAAGGAGAAAGGGAGGAAGAATTTTTAAGAATTTTAATGCAAGAAAAGATAAAAAGGGTAAAAGGAGAATGGGTTTTGGAACCGATTCCCATAAATTATTCTGTAGATGAAATTGGGGGACTTGAAAATTTAAAAGAGTGGCTGAGGGTTAGGGAAAAATTTATTCAGTTATATTTAAAAGGGAATACAAAAATTACTCCAAAGGGGCTTCTCCTTATGGGAATTTCTGGCTGTGGAAAAAGTTTATCTGTTAAAGCCATATCAGATATTTGGAAACTTCCTCTTTTTAGGTTAGATATGAACTTGGTATTTTCCCAAAGTTTAGGAGCAGCAGAAGCATTATTTGATAAAGCCTTAAGGTTTATGGAATCCATTGCCCCTGCAATTTTATGGATTGATGAAATTGAAATGGGAATCTCTGCCCAAGCTGATACAGGGGTTTCTGCAAGGATTTTTTCAAAATTTTTAACTTGGATGCAAGAGAGGAAGGGTTTTGTATTTGTAGCTGCCACAGCAAATAGGATTGATCTTTTACCTGCTGAAATGGTAAGGAGAGGTAGGTTTGATCAAATATTTTTTGTGGATTTACCTACAATTGAAGAAAGGAAAGAAATTTTTCAAATTCATTTAAAAAAATTAGGAGAAAATTTAGCAAAATTTGACTTTATATTGCTTTCTCAAATAACAGAAAACTTTTCAGGAGCAGAAATTGAACAAGTTGTATTATCTGCTGCCACAAGGGCTACATCAGAGGAAAGGGAAATGACTCAAGAAGATCTTTTTTGGGAAATTCACCATTTAATTCCTTTGGCTACAACAATGCAAGAACAAATAAAGGCATTGAGATCTTGGGCAAAAAAGAGAGCCCTCTCTGCATCAAAAATCAAAACAATAATAGAATAAATTTTAACCCAACTTTCGCAAAATGGTATTTTGGAAGCATTTTAAAATGTAAAATCTAAGCAAAAATTGTGCTTTTTTTTATATTTTGTATTAACTTTTCCCCCATTTATCTATATTTTTTTGACCATTCATTGCTTAGGTTGCCCTTTGGATAAAGAAGTTAGAGAAGAGGCAATCCATTGAGGGAAAGTAACCTTTGAAGTTTCTTTCCATTGTTTTATATCCAGAATGTATTGATTCTACTGGATTTGTTGTATAGAAGTGTTTCCTTTAACCTTTTTTAAAATATCAGCAAAATTTTTTGATTCTTATTGTTCATAGGAGCACCTCCTTTATCTAAAATTGTAGGGGTCGTGCTTTGCACGACCTTTTAAATAATTATAGTTGGGTGTTTTGAGGTAAAATCAAGCCAAATAAAAAAAATATTTTTAAAATCAAAAATAAAGTTTTTTTAACTTTTTTTATTTATAAACTTTTTCAAAAGCTTTATCTCTTCTATCCAAAAATTGTCCCAAGGGGTTTCAAGGATGAGGGGAATCTCATCAAACCTTTCATCCCTCATAATCCTTTTAAAGGTAAGAAGTCCAATTTCCCCTTTTCCTATATGCTCATGTCTATCTATCCTTTTCCCAAAGGGTGCTTTTGAATCATTTAAATGAACCCCTGCAATTAATTTATTTTTAAAGAAAAATTCAAATTCTTTAAAGGTCTTTTCATAACTTTTAAAACTCCTTAAATCATAACCAGCTTGAAATAAATGACAAGTGTCAAGACAAAATCTTATCCTTTTTTTATTTTCAATTAAATTATAAAGATGTAAAAGCTCTTCCACATTAGAACCAACTTGCCCTCCTGAACCAGTTGTATTTTCTAAAACTACAATTGTCTTTTTTGTCTTTTCAATTCCCTTGTTAATTAGTTTTGCAATATTTTCCATTGTCTTTTCTTTTGAAATTTTTCCCTTTCCAGAGCCGGGATGTATGTTTAAATAAATAAGCCCAAGTTTTTCAACGGTTTTTAATTCAAAAAGAAATGTTTTAAAGGACTTTTCTCTTATTCCAATTTCTGGAGAACCGAGATTTATGAGATAAATTGAATGAGGAAGGACATTTCTTTCAAGAAAATTAAATTTTTTTAAATTTTCCTTAAATGATTTAACCGTATCTTTATCTTTATTTTGAATTTTCCAAGTTCTTTGATTTTTCAAAAAAATGGCAAAGGCATCTGCTCCAATTTCCTTTGCATATTTTGGAACATTTTCAATTCCTTTTGAAATAGAAAGATGAGCACCAACATATTTCATTTAAAAACTTCTTCTCCTTTCCTTACCCAGATATCAATTGTCCCAAAATTTCCCTGCTTAAAGGACTTTATAAATTCATAATTTTCTTTTAAATATTTTAAAAATTCAGGGTCGCTTAAATATCCCCATCTTGCTGGAGCATTTACACAAGCAAAAACATCAACTTCTTTTTTTACAATTGGTGAATTTACAAATCCCCCCTTTTTCCCTTTTGAGACCCATCTTCCCTGATCTTTTTGGGTTAAACCATAGAGATCTAAAGCCCTTAAGTTCTTTGCTTTATAAGATATTCCACCTAATCTAAAAGTTGAAACACTTTTCCCTTCTTTTATGTTTTTATCAAGCCATTCACCAACTAAAATTTGATCTTTACCTTTCATAACTGTTGTAAGTCCTTCTTCATTTATATAATTTTTAATTTGAGGATACCAGACAATCAAGGAAAATATTGGAAGGAAAATCAAAAACATTATGTATTTTATTTTAAATTTTTCTTTTAAACCAGATAATACATCTTTTAAAAAAAGAGAAAAAATTGCAATTAAAATTGGAAAAATTGGAAAAACCAATCTTCCAAATGCCATCCAGTCGCCTTGTGTATATCCAAGAAAGATTAAATTTGCTATGAAAAATGGGATGGCACTTCTTGGAATTTTTGAAAAAAAGAATAAAATAAAAATAAAAGGACCACCTATGGCATAAATCCAAGGGAAAATGTAAAAAATCCCACCAGAGGATCCATAAAGTCCAGAGGGCTTTGCATAAAAGGTATTTGGAAAGATATCATTGAAATAAATAATTCTAAAAATTTCATAAAATATAAAGGGAATTAAAAATAAAATGAGGAATTTAAAATATTCCTTTATTTTTCTAAAATTAAAAATATAAAATAAAATTCCATATAAAAGACCTTCAGGTCTTGTGATTGATAAAAGTCCCAAAAAAATTGAAACTAAGATCCAATTTTCTTTATTTGAAAAATAAAAGGAAAGAAAAATCAAAAGGGCAAAAAAGTTTGTCTCAAGGCCAGAAGTTGAATAGTATAAAAAAGCAGGTGTTGAAATCAAAAAAAGGGATGAAAGGATTTGAGAAAATAAATTTTCTTTTAAATAATCAATCAAAAGATATAACAAAAATAGAGAAGATACAAAGCCAAGCAAGTTTGCAGTAAATTCAATTTTAAATGGGAGGATTAATTTTAAAAAAGATAAAAGAAAAAACCATAAAGGATGGGAAAAACCCTCCACTCTTTCACCATCATTGAATGTAATTCCTTTTCCTTCCAGAAATCTTTCTACATATCTATAAGTTATATAAGAGTCATCACAAATATCATTCCAGAAATAAAGTTGAGTAAAAGCAAAAACTGAAGCAAAAATTAAAAAAATATAAAAATTTTTCATAAAAGAATTATACCAAATGGTTTAGAGATGTGAAAAATGATTTTTAGCCGTCCACCGTGTCGTAAAATGTAGCAGCAGGTCTTTGGTATGTGAATTATGTTGTAGCAGCAGGGCTTTAGATATTATGCCAAAAGCCAATATAAATTTATTTAAAATTGAAAAATTGGATTTATTTTTAATGCAAATTTTGGCTGGGAAATGCCTTTTTCGTAACTTTTGTCACAGCCTCTAAATCCTGCGGCTACAGCATTTATTTCAAATAATTCGCAGGCTAAGAACTTCTGCTCTTCTGCTCTTCTGCTCTTCTGCTCTGTTAAAACCCCAAATGCTAAATGCTGAATGCTGAATGCTGAGAGGGGATTGCCACAGCTTCGCCTCGCAAAGACGCCCCCTATTGTCTTTGCGAGCGAAAGCGAAGCAATCTCTGAAAGTTTGACGGAAACAAATCAAAACTATCCTTCACTTTCTACCTTTCGCTTTTCAAAATTAAAGGGGATTGCCACAGCTTCGCCTCTCAATGACAACTTGATTAAA
>FWPV01008867.1_pt1 | contig 17334 bp, 11 predicted proteins | sample 2228371 | NCBI WGS metagenome assembly FWPV01 (sample SAMEA103939776, study PRJEB20133) | metagenome | reverse complement strand
CCTCGCCGATTCCTTTCGCGCTGTGGTCCCGTTTAACGTTGATGAGCTCTGTTCGGTTCAGACGGGAACCGATCCAGGTCCGGCGCAGTCTCCCTATCGACGCTATGCCCTCACGGAAGACGGGGTCTCCCCCAGGCTGCTGCCCGGATTCAGCCGTCACCTGGTGATAGCCGACAGCGATGAACATGACGAGGACGGTCACCTCACAGAAGATCTCCAAGTCCGGGTTCGCATGGTTGACAAGCGCATGAAGAAGTATGCCCGACTGAAAAACGAGGTGATCCCGCCATCCTATCTGGGCGCCGAAGATCCTGAGCTGTTGCTGGTCTGCTGGGGAAGTACCCAGGGATCGGTGGTGGAAGCCGCCGGCGCATTGGAGTCCGCCGGAAGGAAGGTGGGAGTCCTGCATTTTGCTCAGGTCTGGCCGTTGGTGGCGCAGCATTTTGTCGAGTACCTGAACCGTGCCAGGCAGGTGGTTGCCGTAGAATCCAATGCCACCGGCCAATTCGCAAGGCTCCTTGAGCGCGCAACGGGATTGCAGATTCGGCGGCAGATTCTTCGCTATGACGGCTTGCCCATCACGCCCCAAACCATTCTCGCGGCGCTGAAAATCTAACCGCATCTACAGCAAAGGAACTTCATGAGCACCCTTCAGGATTTTGGCCAATACGAGACGGCATGGTGTCCGGGTTGTGGTAATTTTGCAATTTTGCAGGCGGTGAAAAAGGCGCTGGTTGCAAGCGGCCTCTCGCCGCATCAACTGCTGTTCGTGTCCGGCATTGGACAGGCCGCCAAAACCCCGCACTACCTCAATGCCAACGTATTCAACGGGTTGCATGGTCGCGCATTGCCGTTAGCCACCGGCGCCAAGCTGTCCAACCCCGCATTGACGGTGATTGTCGAAAGTGGTGATGGGTGTAATTACGGCGAAGGGGGCAATCATTTTTTGGCAGCCATCCGCCGCAACATCAACCTCACCATGCTGGTGCACAACAACCAGGTTTACGGACTCACCAAGGGACAGGCCAGCCCCACATCACAAAAGGGCTTCGTCACCAAAGCCCAGCCGGGCGGCGTGCTGGCGCAGCCCTTCAGCCCGCTGGCGGTGGCGGTGGCTATGCGCGCCGGTTTTGTCGCCCGCTCTTTTTCCGGTTACGAGGAACATGTGACGGCCATGGTGACGCAGGCGATCGCCCACCAGGGCTTCTCCCTGGTGGACATCCTGCACCCATGCGTTTCCTTCAATAAACTCAACACCTTCACCTGGTACAAGGAGCGCTGCGAAAAGTTGCCCGACGATTACTCCCCCACCGATTGGGAGGCCGCCATGAAGACGGCCGTCAAGTGGGGAGATACAATTCCCATTGGTCTCATCTACAAAAATGAGCAGCCTCCTTATGAAGAAAACTTTCCTGTGTTGAAAAAAGGACCGCTGGCCAAACAAGGGGTAGACAAGAAAGCCCTGCAGGACATTTTCAGTCGTTATCTCTGATCGATTGATTGCAGCCGGATGCCATCAAGTCGAAGGCATCGTCAAAAATGCGATAGCCGGCGGCCTCGAGTTTTTCCGAAATGTCGCGTATGTGCCCGGGACCGCGGGTTTCGATCTCCAACTCGACCCGGCTCACATTGATGGGCATGGATCGCCCGATGCGCGTGTGGTCGATGTGCAAGACATTGGCCTTTTGTTCGGCGATCAGGGTCAGTATGCGCGCCAGTGAGCCGGGCACGTCGTCGAGCAGCACCGCGAATCGCATCAGTCGGCCGTCTCGAAACAAACCCTGGCGGATGATCCGCCCCACCAGAGGACTGTCGACATTGCCGCCGCTGATCACAAGCACTATTTTGCCGTTCCCGGGGAGCGCCGCTGAGTCGTTGAGCATGGCCGCCAGGGGCACCACTCCCGCCCCTTCGGCCAGCACCTTTTTGCGCTCCAGCAAGAGGAGCATGGCGGCCGCGATTTGATCCTCTTCGACCAGCAGGATGCCGTCCACTTTCTCCTGGATGACGGGAAAGTTCAGCTCACCGATCCGCTTTACGGCAATGCCGTCGGCAATGGATTTTGCCGCGTCCACAAGCAAGGTCCTGCCCAGCTTACAGGCCCGGTACGCGGATGGACAGGCAGCCGCCTGAACGCCGAAAACTTTGATTTGCGGACGGATGGCTTTGGCCGCCGTTGCAATGCCTGATATCAATCCTCCTCCCCCCACCGGAACCAGAATGGCATCCGCGTCCGGCAGCTCCTGCAGGATTTCAAGGCCTATGGTACCCTGCCCGGTGATGATATCCAAATCGTCATAGGGATGGATAAAGGTCCCGCCCTCCTTGGCCAGTTCCAGGGCATAGCCGATGCTTTCGTTGATGCTTTCTCCTCTCAGTATGACCTGTCCGCCATACCCCCGGGTGGCTTCCTGCTTGGTTATGGACGCCCATTCGGGCATCACGATGGTTGCCGGAAGACTCGCCTGCCTGGCGGCAAGAGCCACACCCTGAGCATGGTTTCCCGCGGAGGCGGCCACCACTCCGCGCGATCCTATCTCCGGCAGGCGCGAAATGATCTTGTAGGTCGCACCCCGTGATTTGAAAGATCCGGTCTTCTGCAGATTTTCCAACTTGAGAAAAACCTGCGCACCGGTCATCCTGCTGAAAGTGGGCGAGTAGATGAGGGGCGTGCGTATGATCCTGCCGTTCAGCACTTGTTGCGCATGTTCGATGTGCGCCAGGGATAGTGTGGGCATGATAGGTCCCTTCTCATGGGAATTGGTCACCGGCCAGATCCGAAACGACACCATGAAGGCCATCCACTATGCGGGCCAGAGCACTGTAGTCAACCTTGTCCGGGGTGTCCAGTGCACTGTGATAGTAAGGATAGCGAAAAGGAGCCGTGTCGGTGAGCATGACGGCCGCATAATTCTGCTGCCAGAACGACCAGTGATCCGACCAGCTGATGCCGGTGATCCATTCGGGTGCCGCGGCACCTTCCGAGGGAAAAGCAGAGTACCGGCGAAAGCTGGAAATGGCTTGATGCACCAGGCGGCGTGATGCAAGGTTCCCCACAAAGGCCAGGAAGTTTCCGGCATGCGGGTAGAACAGGCTGAAGGGGAAAGGATATTGCTGACTGTTCGGTTCGTTTGAAAAATAACCGATGGTCTCCAAACACAGCATGGCGACAATCTTTTCCTTCAGCCGGCGCGATCTTCGAGCATAAATCAGGCTGCCCATCTCCGCCGTTTGAAAGAAGGGAGCTTCTTCGTTGGTGAAAAACACCAGACGCACTGTTCTGCCGCCCTGCCGTCCGGCCAAGAGTCGCGCCAACTCCAGCAGTGCCGCTACTCCGGAAGCATTGTCATTGGCGCCCGGTGAATCAATGGCTGAATCGTAGTGGGCACCGACCAGTACGATCTCATCGCGTTTAGAGCCGCCTGCAATTTCCACTTCCAGGTTATGCACACGCTTGTCCAGGACGCGATAGGGCTGTTCCTTAACCACATAACCCAGCTCTTCCAGTATTTGCCTGAGGTATGCCGCGCAAGCCTCCAATTCGTCATAGCACCACACGCTGCGCTCGCCGATTTCCCCCGCCAGCTTCTCCACATGGAGTTGAAGATTTTTTTCAATTTCCCTTTCTGCGGCCGTCGGAGACCTTGTGAACTCCGCGCCGGAGCGCCCGGGCATCCATATGACACAGGTGATGCAGGCGGTCAGCAGCGCGAAGAGGAGCATAAACAGTATGACAAATGCAAGGACAATGTGATTCACGGCACGGCCAACCTGTTCTGCAACGATCCAGTGATCATAACGTGGGGTCTGGCTCCATTCTCGTCATCTCTCTCTCAAAGCCCGCTCCAAAGGAGCAGGATATCATAGCCCGGGGCGGGGAAGCCGGGCCCAACCCCCACATCCGGAAACCCCGAAGTTTAGGCACAGCTCACCGCCTATCGACCTGTGGCGTAGCAGAATGGGACGTGCGCTGTCAACCACGGAAGCACCGTGCCATTAAAGTAGGACGTTGCAGGCATCCAATTGACATCTTCAATGGGGAGTCTTATGGACAGACTGTTCCACGAAATGATTCGGCGCCTTCGGTCCATGGCTGCGCACCGTCATTCGATGAGAGGAGAGAGCATGGTTGGGAACATGACCGCTTGCATGATGGCCCTTGGTGTGATTCTGGCGTTGGGCACTCACCCGCTTCATTGCGGCGAAATCAAGCTGGATGAACTGGACGCGTTCGTGGTACAGGCGATGCGCGACTATAACGTTCCGGGGGCCTCGATTGCTCTTGTCAAGGACGGCAGAGTGGCCTACCTCAAAGGCCATGGCGTGCGACGAACCGGCACCCGGGAGAAGGTGGATGAGCACACCCTCTTTCAACTGGCATCCGTCACCAAGACATTCACCGCGGCATCCGTCGCTTCCATGGTGGACAGGGGTAAGCTGGAATTCGATGAAGAAGTGATCAACATTCTACCCGACTTTGCACTGAGTGAGCCCTACCCTACCCGCTATACCAGTGCGCGCGACCTCCTGGCACACCGAACCGGACTGCCCGCCTTCACCGGTGACTTGTTCGATCATTTGGGATACACGCGGGAAGAGGTCATCCGGCGCGCCCGCTACATAGAGCCCGCATGCAGCTTCAGAGAGGAGGCAAACTACTCGAATGTCGGCTATTTTCTGGCCGGTGAGGTGGCGGCACGGGCAGCAGGCAGCGATTGGGAACGGGTGGTGACGGACAACCTGCTCACACCCCTGGACATGACACGAACGGGCTTCACCAAGACCCTGGATGAACAATCCAACGTCGCTGCACCCCATGCGCTCGTCGCCGGAGCACTCAAGGCCATACCCAACAACCGGCAGGAAGTCCTCGCTGCAGCCGGGGCAATGACTTCCACGGCATCCGACCTGTCCCACTACATGATCATGCTGCTGGACGACGGCCAATACAATGGGAAAGAGGTCCTCACAAAGGATTCCGTGGAGCAGATGTTCACCCCCGCCATGGTCGACCAGCCGGGCTTCGCTGAGCTTCCCCCCATCTCGCAGGAAACGGGATTCGATTATGGGCTCGCCTGGGGCATCTATTACTGGAAGGGTCACAAGATCCTGGAAAAGGGGGGCGCCCTTGACGGCATGCGCTCCATTGTGGTTCTGGTGCCGCACATCAAGCTGGGCATTGCCGTTCTCGCCAACATGAACCTCACGGTATTTCCCGAAGCCGTTCGCGCGTACGTCCTGGAACAGTACCTGGGAGACGCCGGGTATGACATGCAGGCGGAAATCCGCCGGCGGTTCGAAAAGCTCGAGTCCATGCTGGACCTCTCCAACATTGTCCGGCCGGTTAACCCCAAACCGGCGAGCAAAGAGCCGGCAGCCTACAAAGGGACCTATGAGAACAAGCTTTACGGAAGATTCACCGTGCTCCGGGATGGGAACGATCTCAGGGTCGAAGCGGGTCCGGCAGGATACTCTGGAACGCTCACCCACGTGAACTATGATACCTTTTATCTGAAATGGCCCATTTTCATCTCGGCCCCCGATGAAGTGACGTTTCTCATCGATGCTCAAGGCAATGTCACCGGCTTCATCAACGATCCCCTGGGTACATTCAGGAGAGTGGATTGACCGTTTGCGGACCGCACCAATCTTTTCTCGCTCAAAGGATTTGCCTGCTCAAGCAAAACTCGACTCGGTCTTAACCGCGCATTTATGCTATCCTGACCGTCATGGCAGAGCGCATACGGGTCGCGCGGCCTGCCCCATGAAACTCAGAAACCGATGGAAAGGTGTTCAGTCCCCTTGCAATACGTAATCCAAGCCCAGAGTGTGACCAAGGTGTTCAACGGCTTCACGGCCGTCAACGAGATCTCCTTCAAGCTCATTGCGGGCGAGTGTCTCGGTTTGCTGGGGCCCAATGGGGCCGGCAAGACCTCCACCATCCGCATGACCTATGGGTTCAGTCCCATGAGCAGCGGGCGCCTCAGCGTTTTCGGCCTGGATATTCGCACCCATTGGCGGGAAATCAAGGGGCGCCTCGGAGTCTGCCAGCAGGAAAACAGCCTGGACCCGGATCTGACCGTGCAGCAAAACCTGGAGGTTTTCGGGCGATACTTCAACATTCCCGCCGGGGCAACCAGAGAAAAAGCTCGAAAACTCCTTGAATTCATCGCTCTGGATCACCGCAGGGATGCCCAGGTGAGCGAACTCTCCGGGGGGATGATGCGCCGCCTGGTGCTGGCGCGGGCGCTCATCAACGATCCGGAGCTGGTCATTTTAGACGAGCCGACCACGGGGCTTGACCCGCAATCGCGGCATCAGGTCTGGGAAAAACTGGAAAATCTTCGCTCCGAGGGGCTCTCCATTTTGCTCACGACGCACTACATGGAAGAAGCGGCGCGCCTGTGTGACCGCCTGATCATCATGGATCACGGCGAAATTCTGGTGGAGGGCAAACCTGCCGAGCTGATCATCGAGCATGCCGGCCGCAACGTGGTAGAGATTGCCCAACCAACGGATGAACTGCGCGAATTCATTCGCTCGCGAGATCTCACCCATGACGACCTCGGCCGCCGCATTCTCATTTACGGAGACGAGAACGATCAACTGTTTGACATCATACGCGAGCGGTTTTGCAAAGAAAATTGCAGTTTGAGAGGCTCCACTCTGGAAGACGTATTTCTGAGACTGACCGGGAGGCAGCTGCGCGAATGAAACTCTCATCCTCGTTTGACATTTCATGGCGTTTTTTGAGGGTGTGGCAGAGAAATTTGATTGTTTACCGGAGGATCTGGAAGGTCAACTTTCTACCGCCGCTGTTTGAACCGTTGTTTTACCTGCTGGCCTTCGGCATGGGATTGAGCACGATGATCGGCACCATTCATTATGCGGGTGTCGACATTTCCTATTTGACCTTCATCACCCCCGCCATTCTGGCCATCAACATCATGTACAACGCCTTCTTCGAGACCACCTACGCTTCGTTTGTGCGCATGTACTACCAGAAGACTTTCGATGCCATGATGGCAACCCCCCTCTCCCTCGGTGAGGTGATCACCGCCGAAATCATCTGGGGAGCCACCAAGTCGCTCTTTGCAACGGTGATCATGCTGGCCGTTCTGAGCGGCTTCGGCTTGATTCACTATCCCGACGGGCTGCTGATCATACCGCTGGCGTTCCTGGGCGGCGTTGCCTTTGGCTCCGTCGGCATGCTCTTCACCGGCATCGTGCCGTCTATCGATGTCTTCAACCTGCCTATCTTTCTGTTCATCACACCCATGTTTCTGTTCAGCGGCACTTTCTTTCCCGTTGAAAATTTGCCCGACTGGGCTCAGCATTTGGCGCTGGCACTGCCGCTCACCCATCTGGTGCGCCTCACGCGGCATCTGTGCCTGGGGCTTGTCGGTGTCGACCTGTTGCTGGAGGCGGCCTATCTGTTGGTCTTCTGCCTGATTTTTTATCCTCTGGCACTGATTTCCATGCATCGGCGTCTCATCCAGTAAAGCGTCCTGGTCGCTCGATCGAGCGGCAGTCACACAGCTTGCTTTGCGCTGGAATGTGCCTATTTTATGTGCGTTGGAAGCCCATGTTTTTTGGAAAACCAAAATCATTTTAAACACTACAGTTGTTCAGGTTCCTCTCAATTCGCCCAATCCGGCATGAGGCTCAGATGCAAATGGGTATGGTTCTTTAACAGCGGGAGGTTGCTATGAAGCGAAAAGCAATGGCGCTATCGGCGGTTTTTGGGTTCCTGCTCTCACTCGGATTGCCGGCCATGACATCCAGTGGTTTCGGACAGTCGCTGGAGATCAAAAACTATGACGGGGTCCCCTACCTGACCGGCGGAATCGGCTTGGGTGAGAGGGAAGAGATGGAAGCACTCACGCGCGACTATAATATAAAATTGGTGTTTGCCGTACAGCAGGGAAATTATCTTTCCAATGTCGCAGTGATGGTCACCTCAAGCACCGGCGGCAAAGTCCTCGAAGCGGTTTCCGACGGGCCGTGGCTGTATGCAAACTTGCCGCCGGGCACCTACACGGTAGCGGCGACGACCCTGGGCAAAACCATCAGCAAAGGGGCACGAGTCACTGCCGGAGGCCGAACCCAGTTGAATTTCGTCTGGCCGGGCAGGTAGAGACAAACAGCCCCCTTGACAACGGAGTTATAATAGAAGACGGAAAGGCAAAACTTTCCGAAAAGCAAGAGAGCCAGGTTTTCCCCCTCCTTCCTGGCTCTCTTTTTAATTTTCAGCATCACCCCAACAGGTGCAGCACAACATCGGCAGAAAGCACACCCGCCCGGCGGAAGCTCCGGATTTTAACCCATGCGCCGGTCTGGGGTGTGCATGCCGCATGTCCACACCACAGGAGCCGTGCTGTGTATGATCTTCGCACCCGCATCGATGCCATGCGGCTCAGTCCAAATCCCATAGAATACCCCGCTTGACGGCTTCTCTCCCGAACCGGCTCTCGATAACGTCCATGGCCCGATCCAGTCGTTCCTGCTTGGCGACGGCGGACTCCTTAAAGAGCTTCATCTGCTGCACGCCGCTGCATAGATTTGATACGGCAACGCCCGTCAGGCGAACTTTTCTGCTGACCTGCACTTCATCCAACAATTGCACGGCCACCTCGAATATGGTCCGCGTGCAGTGGGTGGGCTCGTGCAACGTGCGGCTCCGGGTAATGACGCTAAAGTCGGCAAACTTCACCTTGAGGGTGACGGTCCTGCCGAAGAAACCGTCACGCCGCAGTTCCCGTCCCACACTTTCCGCCTGGAGCAGCAGCCGTTTGCGCAACTCCGCCGGGTCCGAGATATCCTTGGGAAAGGTGTCCTCCGCACTGCAGGACTTGGGAGCCGAGTCTGGAATCACCGGCGAGAAATCCAAGCCCTGTGCCTTTTCATGCAATCTGGCGCCGTATTTGCCCAGCCGCCTGACCCAGAAGGACAGAGGAAACCTCAGGACATCCGAGGCCGTGGCCACCCCAAGGCCTTTGAGGATCTCAGAAGTTCTTCTGCCGATGCCGGGAATCTGATCTACGGGCAGGTGCTGCAGAAAGCGCTGCACCCCGGTTTCATCCAGGATGAACAAACCATCGGGCTTCCTCAGGTCCGATGCAATCTTCGCCAGAAATTTGTTGGGAGCGATTCCGATGGAGCAGGTCAGGCCGGTTGCCGCTCGAATCCTTTCTTTTAATCGCGCGGCCAGCTCGCGGGATGAACCGTGCAGGGACTCCGTTCCAGTGATGTCCACATAAGCTTCGTCGATGGAGATCTGTTCCACCAGAGGCGAAATGCCCTCGATGATCCGCATCACCTGGCACGAGACCTGCCGATATCTGCGCATGTTGACGGGCACGAATATGCCGTGGGGGCACAGGCGCCGTGCCTGGAAAATGGGCATGGCGGAATGAATGCCGAACTTCCTCGCTTCATAGGATGCGGCTGATACCACGCCGCGCGTTGAACCACCGACGATGACCGGTTGACCTTGCATTTCGGGGTGATCGACCTGTTCGACGGAGGCATAAAAAGCGTCCATGTCGACATGCATGATGCGGCGAATCATCGGGATCCCCGGCATGGATGACGAGGCTCACTTGACCAGCATGACCGGGCAGTGCGACAGGATGCTCACCTTGTAGCTGATGGTGCCCCATCCCTGGGGTGCATTGTCAACGCTCACCCGGTGAGAGCTCAAAACGATCAAATCGATATTGTTGCCCTCGGCAAATCTGACAATGTCTCGAATCCTTTTGCCGTAAACAATTTTGCTGCCTATGGCCAATGGCTTGTCCTCGTATTCCCCGGTCATTTCGCCCATTTTCTTTTGCGCTCGTTTCTTCAGCTTCTCATAAAAATCTTCGAACTCTTCGAATTCCGAGTCCTCTATCATTTCAATCACATGCAACAGAGTGATCTTACTGCCATCGTTCAAAGCCATTTTCACCGCGATGCTGAGTGCCTGCATCGTTTTTTCAGTCAGGTCAGTGGGGACCAGAATGTGTTTGAACATGCAACTACCTCCGCAATAGCCCTATGGACCATCAAGCCATGTTGACTGATCCAATTTTAGTGGAACCCGCCCGTAATTTCTCCAACGGGTGAAGAGCGAATTCATCCACCACACCCTTTGAATGATAATCTCCCTGCAGTCCTCTTTAAACCCCCGCCAGGTTCAGCGGGGTCACCGGCAAGCATGAAAGCACTCAGCGCAGCGGCTCAGAGGCATGAGAAGCACACTGCTTTCTTTGCAGGCACTTTGCCAGGAACTGCCGCCACACTGTTTGGTATTTGCGGCCGCCCACCAGGTAGGTATCATTATGTCCGGCTCCGGCAATCTCGTACAGGTACTTGGGAGCCCGGGCCTGTGCATGCAGGGTTCTGGCCATGGCAATTGGAATGGTCCGATCGAGCTGCCCGTGGATAAAGAGAATGGGGGATTGAATCAAACCGATGAGCGCCAGGTTGTCATATTTATTGTTCCCAACCGCTTCGGGTTTGTACATGGGGAAATGCAGCTTCATCATGTCGTCGGTCGACGTGAATGCCGCTTCCAGCACGACCCCCAGCACATGTTTTCGGCTCGCCACAAAAACCGCCAGGGCGGTTCCCAGCGAACGTCCCAGGAGCATCACAGAGGAGGGTGCAAATCCCCTCTCCTCCGTGAGGAATCGGTAGGCCCCCTGGGCATCCAGGAAAGTGCCCGCTTTGGATATGGTGCCTTCACTCAATCCGTACTCGCGATAATCGAATAGGAAGATGGGTATCCGCAGGGCCTTGTGGAGCATCTGCAAATTGTCCAGTCGGTGGCTGATATTTCCTGCATTGCCGTGAAACCACAACAGCACGGCCCGGTGATCGGGACCGTCCACCAGCCACCCATGCAGCCGGGTATCGTCGGTAGCCGGGAAAAACACATCCTCATAGGATCCCAGGCCGTAATCTTTGGGGGTTGCTTCAAGAATTCGCTCCGGAAAAAAGACTGTTCCCTTTTCTTGCATACCAGTTCCACCATATGATCGGTTTCCTGCAATCTCAATCTCGCCACAACGGGCCAGTCGCAGGTTGGGTTGAGTCCCGCGGTTCGAGTGACTCAACCCAACGCCTGTTTTGCCGGGTTTCGTACTTCGACCCCAGCCTGCCTGGAAACCAAATTGATTTTCTTAAAGACGACAGCCGGCTTGGTGCAATCCCAGCGTCGGCATGACTCGTCCACAACCGCGTCTGAGCTCAGCAAACCGGACCCGCGCCGGCCTGCTTCGGGGTCGCCGACAGAGCGTGGATTACGTCCCTGTGGCGCGGCAGATAAATCTCAAACACCGACCCCTTGCCGGGCTCACTCATCACTTTGATACACCCCTGCCAGCCCCAGACCCGTTCCCTGGCCCACATCTCGAGTGCTGAAGAAGGGATCGAAAAGACGCTCCTGCGTCTCCCGGTCCATACCGCAGCCGTTATCGGCTACACTCAGAACCGCATATTCGCCCGGAGCAAGCTCCGGATTAGCAGCGCAGAAGGCCGCATTCACGACGCTATTTGCGGTTCGAATCTGCACCAGCCCGGCCCCCTGGATAGCATCCCGCGCATTTGCGCACAAATTGGTGAGGATCAGGTCCAACTGCGAAGGATCAATCTTGATCGGCCACAGCCTGGTGCCGGGCAGCCACTGCAGGTCCATGTCCTGGCCCATGAGCCGCCGCAGCATCCTCAGCATTCCTTCCACCGTATCGTTCAAATCCAGCACTTGCGGACTCACCGGCTGCTTGCGGGCAAAGGCCAACAGTTGCTGAGTCAAGCCGGCCGAGCGCCGGGCAGCCGTCAAGATCTCCTGCAGGCTCGCGCGCAGCGGCTGGTGCGCATCGACCTCGTCCAGGGCCATTTCCGTGTAGCCAATAATCACGCCAAAAATGTTGTTGAACTCGTGGGCCACGCCACCCGCCAATCGCCCCACCGACTCCATCTTCCTGGCCTGGAGCAGCTCGGCCTGCAGCCTCTCACGTTCGGCTTCCGCCTGCTTGCGCTCGGTAATATCCTGGTTGACGCCATAGGTTTTCACGGTCCTGCCCTGTTCATCCTTGACGACAAAGAATCGAACATTGATATGGCCGATTGCTCCGTCGGCATATACCATTCGGTGCTCGAGTTGTCTGCTGTAGTCCGCGTCCGTCGCCTCGATGGCCCTTTGCACTTCTTCCGCCACCATGTTGCGGTCGTCGGGATGAACGAATCGTTCCGCATACTCTTGGGGCGAAAGGTTATAGCCACCGACCTGATCGACGGTGGTGCGGAAAATCCGATAAAATGCATCGTCGAAGATAAACAGGTCCCTGGCCACGTCATATTCCCAGTAGCCCAGACGGGCAATTTCCACCGCCTGGGAAAGCCTTTCCCGCAGCTTCCGCTGCTCTTCCTGCATGCGCCTGCACGCGGTGATTTCTCGCGTCACCCCCTGGAAACCGACCGGAATTCCATTCGCATCCCGTACGAAGGATACGTGAAAGGAAATCCACATGAGGCTACCATCGGCCCGATAGTGCTGCACCTCAATCAGTCGCGTGCGATCCTTGTCACAATGCGGATCTTCTTCCTTCTCCAGTTCTTCGACAAAAATCGCCTGCAGCTTTTTGAGAGAATCCGGCGGAAACTTTTCTTCCATGGTTCTCTGCAGATGAGCTTCCGCCGGTTCCCCCACCATCCGCTCGATCGAGGGACTGACATAGGTCGTGCGCAGATTCAAGTCGGCGGTCCAGACCACGTCCGACATGTTTTCGGCAAGTCGCCGGTACTTTTCTTCACTCGCCCTCAAGGCAGCCAGGTTCTGCCGTTCGCGCCGGTTCGCCCGGTCCGCCCAGATCATTGCGGTGCAGGCCTTGATAAGGGGCTCAATGGAATCCGCAATGGCTTCGGCGTAATCGTCCGGGCGGTTGGCTACCCCCAGCACACCGATAATTTCGTCGCCGAAATAGAGGGGAATGCCCATATAGCGGATGAGGGGCGGATGTCCCGGGGGAGTTCCCTTGGACCGAGGGTCATGGCGAAGGTCGTTGGCGATGATGGTTCGCCCTGTGATTACCGGCGCGCCGGCCAGGTTGTTCATTTGGTGTATTTCGAATCGTTGCCCCTGCAATTCCTCGTACAGGAGTTTGCTTGCAGCGTCCCAGGAAATGTCCGACAAAGCAAGAACCGTTAGAAACCTGTTGCCGGACGCGTCACACAAAACCTCATCGAGGAATCCGAAAGCACTGCCGGTGGCGTTCACCAGGATGTCGAGCAACTGGTTGTAGACCTGCCTCGGATCATGGCCTGAGATGAACAGGTCCTGGGCCTGGCCGATGGCGGCCAACAAAGCATTCTGCTCCTGCAGTTTCTGCTCGGTTTGGCTGCGGTCGACCTCACATTGGCGCAGTTCGTACGTGCGCTGTTCGAGCAGAACGTCCTTATCGGTTTTGCGGGACGCACCCTCGTGCTGTTCTTTCATGGTTTCCTCACCACCTTGGCATCCGCCGGATGATCTGCTTCACCGTTTGAGGCGCTTGCTGCACTCAAATTGCCCTGCCCCACGCAATCAAAGCAAGACTTGATTCCAGCCGACTGGTTGACGGTGTCAAGCCATCGGGCCGAATAGATTATTCTCATATTTACCCGGGTCAGTTGTCAAACAAAGAACGTTCCACCACGCAGGCGGTCTGTTCAGCAACGGTCGAATAATCATAACGCCGGGTCAGGCTGCCTTTTCGCGATCTGTGCCTGACAGCCTGCCCCTTTGGGGCAGAATGTCATCGGTCGATCACCTCCCGCACTTTGGCAGCCAGGGCCTGAATGGTGAATGGTTTCTGCAGGTAGGGAACCCGGGATTCAAGAACCCCCCGGTGGGCGATCACGTTGTTCGTGTAGCCGGACATGTAAAGCACTTTTATGCTGGGATGCTGTTTGGACACTTCAAGATAAAGTTCCTTGCCGTTGATGCCGGGCATGACCACGTCGGTCAGCAACAGGTGCAGGGGACCTTCGTGAGATTGCAGCACGGTTAAAGCAGCCGGACCATTTTCGGCCGAGAGTACTGTATAGCCCTTCCGCTCAAGAATCGCGCCGGCGAGCCTGCGCACCTCTTCGTCGTCCTCAACCAGCAGAATTGTCTCAGTGCCGGCCATATCACCGACTGTTTGCTCCGTTTCCGTCTCCTCTGCGGGCCCTTCCCGCAAAACCGGCAGATAGATCTTGCAGGTGGTCCCTTTGCCCGGTTCGCTGTAGACCCAGATATTGCCTCCGTGCTGCTTGACGATCCCGAACACGGTGGCCAGGCCAAGTCCCGTGCCCCGTTCACCTTTAGTGGAAAAAAACGGCTCGAAAATGCGCTCGCAGGTTGCCGCGTCCATACCGCGTCCCGTATCGCTGACGGCCAACATGAGATACCTGCCCGGCTTCATATCAGGCCGCGCTGCCGCGGACCGCTCGTCCAGCTCCGTCATGGCGGTTTCGATGGTCAATTTGCCTCCGCCCGGCATGGCATCGGCGGCGTTGACCGCCAGATTCATGATCACCTGCTCGATCTGTCCGACATCGGCTAATACCGGACTGATATCGGGTGACGTAACGAGCGTGATTTCGATGTCCTCCGGAATGGTTCTCAGCAGCAGGTTTTTGAAGTCTTCAATGGTTCGGTTGACATCCACCGGCTTGAACTCTAGGGGCTGTCTGCGGCTGAAGGAGAGCAACTGTCGCACCAGGTCGCGGGCTCGAAATGCCGCGCGCAGTATTTGGCTCAATGGTCCTGTGCTTCGGTCATTGACGCCCAGGTCCGCCAACAGCATTTCGCCGTAGCCGATGATTGGGGAAAGCAGGTTGTTCAGATCGTGCGCCACGCCCCCCGCCAGGCGACCGACTGCCTCCATCTTCTGAGCTTGGAGCAGTTGCCCGTGCAATTTATGCCGCTCCTGCTCCATACGACGCCGCTCGGTGATGTCGCGGCCAATGCCCAAAACGCCCGCTATTTTGCCTCGAGAATCGTAGATGGGCGTCCTGATGGTTTCCACCAGCTCCCTGTGGCCGTCGGCATAGGTGATCTCTTCTTCGCTCACACCGGGTTTGCCCGCAGCGATGACCGCTTCATCCTTGTCCCTGAAGGAGTCCGCCTGTTCCCGGCGCAAAAAGTCATAATCCGTCTTGCCTATGATCTGAGATTCTGCTGATCCAAAAAAACGTTCAAATCTCTGGTTGCAGGTCACATAGACCCCTTTTGGATCTTTCAGCCAGATGAGATCGGGCAGCGTGTCGATCAGCATGCGCAGCCGCTCTTCATTGGCCACCAAGGCCTCTTCCGTGTGCTTGCGCTGGGTGATGTCAAGATACGTTCCACAAACATGCAGGGGGTTACCGTCAGCGTCGCGTTTCAGCATGCGGCCTTTGACAAGCACCCAGATATAATGGCCGGCCTTGTGGCGCAAACGATGTTCCATGTCATATGAACCGGTCTCCCCCTTGATGTGAGCGGCCATGGCCTTCATCACCGCAGGCAGATCGTCGGGGTGGACCATCTCTTTCCACGCATTCGCCCTCTGGCGGGTCTCATCAAGCGTGAGCCCGAGCTTGCGCACCCAGTTTTCGTTGAAAATGACCTCGTTGGTTTGCACATTCCAGTCCCAGGTTCCCAAGTCGGCACCCTGTACGGCCAGTTCAATCCGATCTCGCGCTTCCTCCAGTTGGCGGGTGCGCACCGAGACCATCTCTTCCAACAGCTCCCGCTCCCGGTATACGATGCCCGTCAGCACGACCAGCAAGGTGGTGAGCATTACTCCCGCCGCTGCTGTCAACCACCCCGTCTTGTCGGGATACAGGCTCAGAAAAGCCGGTCCCGCATGGGCCGTCACCAGAAAAACCTCTCCGAAGACAAAGATGGGGCGCGTTACAGATAACCCGCAATCCGCGCGGTCGCCGTCACTCCATGACGCAGCGAGGAACTCTCCCGGACCATCCGGACGTCCCATGGTGAGATCCAGAAACGCGACTCTATCGGAATGTGCACTTTTCAGCACATCGCCCATCCGCAATGTGGCCGTGGCAAACCCGAGCAACCGCGCGGGTCCGTCCTCGCTGAAGACGGGATGAAACACCAGGGCGGCTTTCTCATCATCCGTTCCCTGAACCGGGGTGAGAGGATCGGTGCAGGCTGGAAAACCGGTGCGCATGGCCTCTTCCAAAGCCTTGCGGCACAACGGCTCAGAACCGAGATCGTAACCCAGGAGACCCTGGTTCTCCTCAAAGGGCGCCACCCGCGTGACAGGGTAGTAAACATCACGCCCCGCAGCAACAGTGCGTTTGCCATGGTCCCCCCCTTGCCAAATAACAAATTGTGTCACTCCCGCAGCCAGCTCCCGCGATTCTATTTTCTCTTTGTCCTCTGCGCGCACGGACTGACTCCATCCCCAAGCCCGGACCGCCCGATTCTCCACCAGATAACGGGTATAATCCCGGAATTCTCTGGGGCTGATGTAATCGCTCGACTCGAAATAGCGCGCGATGGCTTCTAATTCGACATTACGCAAGGTATAGAGAGTTTCTGCAATCTCCGCTGTCTTGCCGTACGCCAATTGTTGAAAGGCATTGTAGCGCGCCTCGGCTTCTTTTTGATGGGCCAGCCAGGCGACCAAAACGGTCAAGAACAATCCCGCCGCGGCAACCGTGAGGATCGGCTCCAGACAGCGCGATCTGCGTGCGGCCAAAGCAGTGGTGCGGCCATGGCGAGCGAGCAGAACGGACCCGCCCACAAACATTGCGGTCATGGTGAGAGTGAACAGCATCGGAGGCAGTGAAGCCCTCACAAGCAGTTGACTCCAGTCCCGGGCATCATAGTCAACGCCCAGAACCGCAAGCAGGTCGCCGGTTTCGGGGTCGACAATGGGAACCAGCGCGCTGACCCATGTGCCCCAGCGGTCGGCGGTGGGACCCGGGGTGAGCGCAATCTTCTCCTCAAAAGGACGTAGATCCTCAGCTGTGATCTCGTCAAATGTCTGGCCGGCGGGTGATTCATCTTTTGAGCCGACGGGTTCGCTGTCCACAAAAAAGAACACGCTGCCATCCTCCCTTCGGCCCATTAGGTAAAGGAATCGGCACTTTTGGTCGCTCGCCCTGACACAGGCGAACTGGTGTTTGAGCCGAAGGTAGCTCGGCTTGTTGAAATCCGCAGCCGTTCCGGAAAGCGCCCGAAGGTTCCGGAGATTGACAGTGTCTGCCACAAGCCGGGCCTTGAAGAGCAGATTTTGGCGCATTTGCCGATCCGTTCGATTCACCGTGTCCCACGTAAACAATCCGCCAACGACAAGCATGACCGCC
>FWPV01008866.1_pt1 | contig 17343 bp, 13 predicted proteins | sample 2228371 | NCBI WGS metagenome assembly FWPV01 (sample SAMEA103939776, study PRJEB20133) | metagenome | reverse complement strand
CCGAAGACGCCACCGAAGAAACCCCCCGCCCCGCCAATGCCCAGCCCCAGCAGTCCGCCCCAGCAAGCCTTCTCCAGCGATCGCGAGTTGATCCCCTCTACCGCCCCCAGCGCTGCGCCGATTACCCCCCCCAACCCCGCCGCAAACAGTCCCATCCCGCCCAGAACGTGGATAAGAAGCTGCGTCGTAGGGGCCGCGCCGGGCGGACGATCGGCGATGAACGGTTCCACTAGCAGCCAGGCGACTAACCCCCCGACCGCCCCCGCCAGCACCATGCTTAGCACGCCCATGACGTCCGCCGGACCCGTCGCGCGGATGGTGGGCACGGCGGTCGTCCCGCCGGTGGGAGCACCGACCGGGGTTCCCACCGCAGGGCCCTTCTCAGCCGCGGGAGCGGCCGCGCTCTTGGCCGCCGACAGTGGGGGCGCCGTGAGCTGCTCCGCGTCAATCACCAGCAGGTCCGCCCCGCCCGCGGGCACCGCGGGGACCTCGGGCAGGTCCTCCTCGCCCAGGTCAATCTCCACGTCCAGCACGTCTTTCCCCGGCTCAGGTTTGGACTGGTCTTCGTCGCTCATCGCTTGCGTTCCTTACGAGTAGATACGGCAAGGACAAGCGCCCTTGCAGAAGCGAGCCCCTCCCGGAGTTGTATCCCGCGCAATGCCCAGCCGCTTCGGTGGTTACCCTCCCCGGGTGGCTCTGTCGCACGCCAACCCCGCGCGTTCGCGCCGGGAATCCGCCCTGCGATTGGCTCCTTCGGCAAACCTCCCCCTCGGTCCCACCCTTTGCTCCCCCTCTCCCGCAGGAGAGGGGGCCGGGGGGTGAGGCTCCCCTCCGCACCCTCTCTTTCAAAGGAGGGTCGGCGCCGCAGGCGCCGAGGTCAGTCCTCCAACTACCCCGCGCCCGGCTTAAATTCCCCCTGCCAGACGATGATCGACCAGTTGTTGAACATGGTCACGATCTGCAGTGTCACCGGCCCGCGTTTGTAGCAGGGCATGGTGCCGTGGAAGTTCGGCTGCGAAGTGGAGATGACGGGCACCTGCAGCGAGCCGGTCCCGGGAAAGATGGCAAAAGTGTCCAGTGCCATCTCGTTGTCCGGACGCACGCCGGTGTAGTACTCGATGGACCAGGGGCGTCGCACCGGAATCTGTGGCGTGGTGAACATCCCGCTGAAGGTCACCTGATAGACCTTGCGCCAGGACTTGACCTGCGAGGGGTCCCAGGGCGCCTCCTCGTCCTCAGCCAGGTTACCCGCACTGGTCGTCGCCGGCGGCACCTGTTGCTGTTGCCCCTCGGCCAGGCCCGGCCCGCCCGCGGCCGGGGGCACATTCTGACTCCCCGCCTGGGCCAGACCCTCCCCACCCGTGGCCGGCGCTACGTTCTTCCCCTGTCCCTCGGCCAGGCCCGCCGCGTCAGTGGTCGTCGGCTGCTGCGTGGTCTGTTCCCCGCCCGCCAGGTTCTCGCTCCCCGCCTGCGCCGGACTTTGCGTCTCCGGCGGGCGCTGGGCCAGTTGCTCAGCGGTGCTGGGCTTGCGCAGTTGCGTCCACAGCAGCGCCGCCAGCAGGATCGCAATGATCGCGCCCACCCCGACCAATCCCCAGGTCAGCGCACCGGACCGCTGCGGCACCGCCACAATCACCGGCGCCTCCTTGGCCTTCGCCTTCACCTGGGGAGCTGCCGGCAGCGACTCCGGCGCCGTGGCAGGGGCAGTCGTAGCCTGCTGCCCCAGCGCCTTGCAGCGCGGGCACTCTACCTCAAGATCCGTCATCGCATAACCGCACTTCGGACAGTTCATACCTTACCACCTCGCGCCGTGGTCCCTTCCTCCGCCGCTTCGCCCCATCGCACTAATGGTAGTACAGCCGCTCCGTCGGCACAATAGGCGCTCTGTCCCAGGATCTCTCTTTGTCGCCCGGGTTGGCAAGAAGGGGCCAGCCCAGCCGCGCTCTCCCCGGGCCTTCCGTGCAGTCTTCCGTTCTTTCCTCTCCCCAGCCCGAACGCAGCGAAGGCGCGGATAGGGGAGAGGCCGGGGGTGCCCCGGCCCGCCTACCTCCAGTAGCTCTCTATCGCCTCCGCCAGTTCCTCCGGAGAGTTCAACAGCCGGCACGGATCCTCGATCGGCGTCACTGCTCCTCCCTCCGGCGCGCAGTGCACTGCCCCGTACCGCGCCGCCCGGCCGCTCCCCGCCAGCTGCTCGGCGTAGGCATCCCCGCTGGAGTAATGCCAAAACTCCCACGAGTAGGCCACAAATCCGTGCCGCGCCATCAGCGCCGTGATCTCCTCCCGGTTCCGCCGCGCCTGCCCGCTGAGGAAGGGCGAGTCCATCGGTGTGATCTCCGAAAGGGTGATATACGGCCCGCCCCGGTCCACTTCCTTACCGCTCTCGCGGTCAAAAACCGAGATATCCACCGCACTGCCCGACATGTGTGTTCCTACCTTGGGAGCCGGGGCAATCAGCGCTGCCAGCCGCCGCACAATCAGTTCTCCCGATGGCCGTTGCCCACCGCACTCCCACAGCAGCCGCTCCGCCAGCACCCCCAGCGTGAACTCCGCTCGGGCCAGGTGCCGCTGCATCTCCTCAGTCCGGTAAGCGTCCTCCACGTGCAGCACCCAGCCCCGCCGGTTCATCTCTCGCGCTGCCCCCAGCAGCGGCTCCACTAGCCCTTCCCGCAACAGAAACAGCCGCGGCAGCCCTAGTACGTGCGTCCTCTCGGAGAACGTCATCTCCACTCCAGCCTCCGCTACGGCCTCCCGCAGTGGCACTAGCGGCTCGCCCGTTTCCTCCACCGGATAGGCATACACCGCCTCCAGGAATGGCAACGCCTCCTCCAGGCTCCGCGCCCAGAACTCCCGGCGCGCCTCGTCGTTGCTGGTGGGGGCCATCTCAGTCTTCCCCCGCCTGCCACAGCCCCCGCACCAACCTCACCGTCGCCTCCACCAACTTGTGGCCCGCGTACGGTTCCAGGCGCGACCAGTAGATGGGGTCCCCGGAGTAGCCCCCGCCTATCTGCCCGTAAATGGTGGGGCAGTACCCGGGCGACAGCGGCGCCGCATCCGCGAGCTGGGCAATCGCCGTCACCCCCGCCGGGCTGCGCCGCTTCATATCCAGCCCGAACTGGCAGTACAGCTCGCAGGGGTTGGTCAGCAGCGCGTAGTCGCCTATCCGCACCGCATGTACCGGCACCGTGTCAAACGGGTGGTCCTTGAATTCCTCATACAGCCGCAGCGTCCCGCACACAGCCAGCACCCATTGCCAGCGCCGGTCGCCCTCGTTGCCGCCCGCCTCAATCTGCCTGGCGCGGGCCAGGGCCTCTTCACTCGGCAGGCGCACGCCCAGCGTCAGGTCCTCCCAGGCATGACCCAGCACCGGATCAGGCACCGGCTCCGACTCGTGCATTAGCCGCAGCGTCTCCCCGGCCAGCAGCGCTCCCATCTCGCGGGTGCGTTGCTCCCCGCTGTAACGGTGAGGTACCTTGAGCATGTTCCAGGGTGACACGTCGCCGCTGGCTCCCTGCAGATACAGCACCGGCAACGTCCCCAGCGCCTCCCGCACCAGCCGCCGCGCTTCGCCGGGAAAGTCGGCGGAAGCGAAACTGCCGCTCTCCATCGCGGTGGCGTGCGAGCAGTTGCCGTGCATGACGACCAGCGGCTTGTCTTCCTCATCCACCGCCCACAGCACCGAATGCTCCGGGTCGTCCGGGCCCTCAAGGCCGGTGAAGTCCGGGCGGCTGGAGTCTCCGTACATGCTATGCGTGCCGTCGGCCCAGCACAGCCGTCGGTTGTACCCCACGTGGGCATAGCCCTTGCCCCAGCCGACCCGGGCCGGTCGCGCCCCGGCCACTGCTTCCTCCGCCCCGGACACCAGCCACTCCCGCAGGCGCGCGAGATAGGCCTCGTTCTTGGGGGCGTCATGCGTTAGCAGCCCACCGGTATCGGGACCGTCGTGCGTATGGGTTGAGCAGAGGATCACGTTCCGCTCGGGGATGCCGGTCGCTCGGCTGACAGCCGCCCGCATCTGCGGCAGGTCGTCATCCACCCAGATCCCCGCCAGGTCCAGGCTCCCCAGCAGCACCTGCTCCTCCCTACTGCGCAGGTAGACCAGATTTGCCTCCAGGTCGTCGCGGATGTACTCGCAGAACCGCCGGTGGAGTTGCCCGCAGATGTCGTCCCCGATCTCGGGGTTGATGATGCGACTGGCAGCGCCAACGAAAATAGGCATGAGAAGCCCCTTTGCGAATTGATGAACCACGATTGATGAATTGATGAAGCACGCAGGGAAGCGATCGCCCGGCTACGCAGGCTCCCCTCCCCAATGCATCAACGCATCAATCATCAACTACCGATTCTGCCCAGTCTTCGGCACTCCTCCGCCAGCCACACCGTCTCCTCCATGTCCTTCTCCGGGTCCGCGGCGAGCCAGAAGACAACGTTGTTCTCCCCGGCCTCCGCAAACATGCGCTCCAGGTCCCTGCGCACTCGCTCCCGGTCGCTCAGGTCCCCAAACAACTGCACCACTCCGGCCAGGATCGCTATCCCCGGTCCCAGTGCCGCCTTACCCTCCCCGATGCTGACGTTCCCCAACGGCGGGATGGTGAAGGCGTGCACCGCGTCCATCCGCGTCTGGCGGTACAGCGGCAGCAGGTCCCGGATCAGCCCGCAGGAGTGGTGCATATACAGTTTCCCCGCCCCATGGCACAGGTCAGCCAGCCGATCGGTGTAGCCCAAGTTGAATTCCGCAAACATCGCCGGACTCTGGGTAGTGGTGGAGGTGTCGTCCATGGACACCAGCGCCTCTGCCTCAGCCAACTGCGCCGCTAGCCGAAACTGTCGCTCGTGGTTGTCGGCCATGACCGCGAAGAGGTCGTGCAGCTCCTGCCGCGCATCAGCCCATAGGTAGGCAATCGTCTCCACCCCGGCGTGCACGCGCACCATCTGCCCCAGCGGCGTCCCCGGCAGGCTCATGGTAATAATGCCGTCTTCCCCGATCAGTTCTCGCCGGTTGCGCAGGGCCGCCACGCCCTCGGGATCCAGCGAGAACTCCTGGTCGGCGAACACCTCGGCCAGCGCCGGCAGGTCCTCCTTCCCCTTTACCATATGCTCCTGCGTATACCACAGCCCCGTCCCCGGCGAGTACCGCTGCACCTGCCGCAGGTCCCCTGCCGAGGTATGCCAGGTACTCACCAACACGTCCCCCTGCCTCTCCTGCGCCTGTGTCACCCGCCGCTGCTCGACCCGCAGCGGCGCGCCGAACAGGTCCATGATGTCCAGCCTCAGATACCGCGAGAAGATGACGGTGGACTCGTCCGACCAGCGCACCTCGCGCAGCGCCTCGGCCAGGGCCGGGTCCATCCCCCTCCTGTGGGGCTGGTTGTAGGGGTCCACGTGCGCGGCAACAGGAATCCACTTCGGGCGCTCGTGGCGGAGGGTGAGGAGCAGGTTTTCACGGGGAGTCGGCATGATCGTCACCATTCAACCAACCAGGGAGGGGCCCGATAGGCTCCGTCTGGCGCATGGCCAATGCGCGCGAAACACCTGTCCAGCCCCTCCCCCCTAGCTCCGCACGCGCACCGTTGTCCCCGCCGGTATCGTCACCTGCTGCTTGAGCGCCTTCAGCCCCGTGATTTCCGCCGGGGTCTGCACGGTGGCAGTGATTGCGGCGTCGGTCGGATTGTTGATTCTCACCACCACCCTCCCCGGCGTCCACTCCTCAATGTCCATCCACAGGTCTTTGCCCGCCTCGTCGGCGGTGACGAAGTTGCCGGCGTAGAACCTGGCGTCCTTGGTCACGTCCAGCGTAGTGATCCCCAGGCCTTCGACAAACCCGAACTGGTCGGTAAAGTCCTCCGGCGCCTCCGACCGCCACACCCCGGCGACCCAGCGAGGGTTGAGGCCGGAGATGAGCAGCGGGAGGTCCGCCGACTGGGCCCTGCCCTGAATGCTGCCGGCCAAACCGCCGCTGTCGGCCGTCGCCCGCGCCGCGTAGACCATACCCGAGAGACTGCTCAGAACCGGCACCTCTCCTGGGGGCGGGGCCTCCGCTCCCAGTGATCCTCGCGTCGGGGTGATGGTCGTGGAGGCCCGCAAGAAGTCGGGCACCCCCGCGTAGGGCGTGGGCTTCTCTCCCTGGCCCACAGCGCCTCTGCCGATAAGAAGCATCGCGGCACTGAAGGTGGTTCCCGCCTTGATGGTGGTCTCTGCGGGCGCGATCAGGCCCAGGCGCGCCCCCTCCAAACGCATCCCTTGGCTAAGGACAACAACGTTCCCGAGTTGATCGCCGGGCTGCAAGTCCACCTTCAGCGCCGGAGTGATGTCCTGCTCCGGGCCACCGCCCGCTGGACGGTACTTCCCGCTCACGTTGACGAACCACGGCCAGACGCCCTCTCCGTTGCGGGTGGCCTCCATCTTGGTCTTGATCGCCACCTCGTAGATGTGCTGGTCCAGCTCGCCGGCTCGCGGCGTGATCATGCTCACCCGGACCTTGCCCTCATACAGCCGAGACGGGACCGTGATCCGCATCGGCGCCGCGTCGTAGGCGATGTCCGTCAGCTTCTCGGCGTTGACATACCGCTGCCCCAGCAGCCAGTCACTCACGCACACCCGGTCGCTGGTCAGCGGGAACTCGCACATCGGCGAGAGCAGGTCACCCTTGACGTAGTTCATCACCGCGTCGCCCTCGTGGTTCTCCTTGACCGGCATGTGAATGTCCAGCCAGGGCAAGTTGGTCCCGGTGTAGTAGTGGGGGATGTAGCCCAGCCAGTTCTGCCGGTCACCGCAGCGGAAGATGTAGCGCTTCCCCACGTCCCGCACGTGCGGGCTGACGGCCCGGCGGCCCTGGGCGTCGGTGACGGTCAGAAACCAGTGGTGCTGCACCGCCTGGTAGCCGTCAATCGTCTCCCTGAAGCTGGTGGCATTGGGCGTCCAGCGCATGGTCGGCTCGCCCTCCGCGTAGAAGACCGCCTCCTTGATCGGCACGTCCGAGGTCGCCCCCAGCGCGATCCGGTAGCGATTGCGGTTCTCCTCCGGCTTGCCCACGTCCTTATTGAAGATCGTCCAGGTGTCCAGGATCGGCCCCTCGCTGATGAAGTAGCGCAGCGGGCAGTCAAAGAAGTGGGTCAGGGCGCTACGGAAGTAGTCCGCCGCGTGCTGCACCGTGTCGGAGGGCATGATCTGCTGGTAGCCGGTCCGCGCCGCCTGGGCCACCTCCGCAGGCGAGAAGACCTCGTGCACTGCCAGTGGGATCGGGTTGGAGCCGCTGGCCACCTGCCAGGCGTAGGCGGTGAAACCGTCGTCCACCTGCTTGTCTCCTCGGTAGGTCGCCACCGGAATGCCCTGGTAGTGCTTGAACATTCGGTACTGATGCGGGGAAGAGCCGGGCCGCGCGATCACCGACATGTGGGTGGTGAAGCCCAGCGACATCACGTTGTTGGCCGTCAGGTACTTCCCGTCCTCCGACAGCCACGCCTTGCTCGGGTAGTTCGGTTGGCCGAAGATCAGGTACCGCCCCCCCTCCGGGTCGGCGATGTCAATCCCCGGCAGGCACACCAGGCTCTCGCTGCTGTTGCGCAGGCAGTCCCGCCGCAGCGCCTCCCACCTCTCCGCCCCGCCCAGCTGCTCGAACGTCTCGGTGAAGGCGACCAGCGAGTACCCTGCCTTCTTCGCCGCTTCCGCGTACTCGTGCACCGTGCCCTTCCCATCCGAGTAAACCGAGTGCACTCCAACCAGCGCCTTGAAGTACTGGATCTCTCCGGTGATCGTCGGGTCCGGATTCTCGTCGTAGTACTGCTGTCCGTTGATCTTGGCGGGAATCGGCCGGTGCCGCCAGCTCGGCGGCATCACCAGCGTATCCCAGTTGAGCACCGGGTTGGTAACAAAGGTGATCGGCGGACGCGGGGGTACGCCTCGTCCTCCCGGCTGTACTTCCGGCTCCGCCAGCCACCGGTACAGATTCTCCAGCAGCCGCCCGTCGTCCGACGGCGTCACCCCATCGCCCTCCTTGAGGACCACGCCGTCAATCCGCCCGTGATGATTCTCGCCCAGCGAGGTCTCCTTCGTGTAGGGTAGGTAGAAGGTGTAGTAGGAATTCAGTGAGAGCAGCGCCACTCGTCCGTGTCCCACCGTCCGCACTGCGCAGATCACGTCCTCCTTGCCCAGCGGCTCCTGCCAGTCGTAGCCCTTATCCGCCTTGGCGGTATAGGAACCGGCCATGGCACGGACTAGGGGTGTCCAGGCCTTGTCATACAGCAGCACCGGCGGCGTGGTATAGCAGTCATCCCAGCGCAGGTTGACGACCGGGTAGTAGACGCGCTTGGCGCCGGCCGTCACGGGATGCTTCGCCAGGTTCTCGGTGTAGCAGTACAGGAGCCGGTCCTTCAGTCCCTTGCCCATCCCCTCCACGTTGGCGATATGGCCGGGGTCAATGATCTGCACCGCTCGGAAGCCCGCGCCCCACGGTCCCAGCAGCCGGTCCAGCGACGCGCACAGCGCCTCTCCGGCCTGGCTGAAGAACGTGGTAACTAGCAGCCCTCCCCCCGCCTCTACGTACAACCGCAGGTTGGGCAGGTTAACATCCCACCAGTCGGGCACATCCACTGCGCCGACATGGTACTGCTCGTCCAATGTCAGAAAATCGGGGATGACCACCAGCTCGTAAGCCTTGAGCTCTCGCAGCGTCATCGGCTTGGTGAGCGGTCGCTGGTCGAAGCGGAAGCCTTTGGTCAGCAGTTCCGCGGCATACTGCTCATCCAGAGCAATACTGCGCGTCCAGAACAGCACGCGCCGGGGCCCGTCTCCCTCCCCAGCCGCCTGGACCGGAACCAGGCCCAACGTGGCGGTAATCGTGAGCACCACGGCAAGCAAGCGCATCTGTGATCACCTCGTAGGCACCATATGTACGGACTGCTATCTTCGGACCGGGACCCCCTGCTGGGGCCCGCTCGACCTCCCCCAGTTCCGCCGGCCACATCTCCCCTTCCCCAGGACCTCGGCCAACTCCTCTTCCCTCACCGTGCAGACAGGTTGCCTTATCCGCTAACGCTTCGTGTCTTGCTTGGCCTCGCCCGCGCCTGCGCGCAACAGGGGCGCACCTGTGGTGCGCCCCTGAGTTGACCCTCGGCCCTGTGTGACTTGTCGCTTCGTCCTATACGGGCCACATCCGGATGGGCTGTTCTCGCGCTGGCGGCGACATGCGCCCGGTAGCCCCGCTGCCCCCGGCCGGGGCGCTGATCCCCGTCTCCTGCCGCCACACCAGCCCGCTCGGCTGCGCCACAGACAGCTCCGCCGTGTCTATGCCGACGTAGGTCTCCATCGCCACGACCAGGTAGAATGTGTCGGGCTTATCCTTGGACCATACCAGCCCGAAGCTGTGGTAGGTCTCGTCCGGCCCCGCGAAGATTAGCATCCCGTCCAGATCGGGTCGCTCTGTTCGCGTAGCCATAGCGTGGCAGATGGTGGCTCGATCGTGTCCCCCGCTGTTGAACCCCAGCAGCAGCTCGCCGCTGTAGATCTCAAACTGCGTCCCGCTGGGCCGCTGCACCTTGAGTGTCAGAAGAAGCAGGCGCTGAGTCGCGTTACTGCTCTTCCAGCCGCGCTCCGCCATCTGCCCGCTCTCGGTAGACACGACCACCGAGCGCACCACCCGGGAATCAACCAGTTTATAGTTGCAGTCGGCCAGGCAGGTCATTTGCCGGGCCCGCTGCGCCTGGGCGGTCGCCACTATGAGCGGGTTCGCCACCAGGCCGACCATGACAATCCCTAGCAACGCCTTGCGCATCTTCCTCATCTCCCTTTTGCTCTCAGAACCCCCTTTCCTGCCAGGAGGAGGGGCCGTGGGTGAGGCTCCGCTCCCCCTCTCCCGCAGGGAGAAGGGGCAGGGGCTGAGGCTCCGCTCCCCCTCCCCTCCGGCTCGACCCAACGAGGTGATTGTGGCGCTGACGCTGAATCTACCACCAGTTCTCGACCTACAGGTGACCTACCATGCCCGAATCCTCTGCCAGAACCTACGGCTTCGCGGTCGTCGGCTGCGGCGTAATCAGCGACACGCATCTGCAGGCTGTCCAATCCCTCCCCAACGCTCGCCTGGTGGCCGTCTGTGATGCCCTCCCCGAGCGGGCCGCTGCCAAAGCCGCCGAGTACGGCGTCGAGGCCTGCTCCGACTATGACGCCCTCCTGCGCCGCGATGACCTGGACGTCGTGGACATCGTCGTCCCCAGCGGCCTGCACGCCGAACTGGGTATCAAAGCCGCTCTGGCCGGCAAGCATGTCCTCACCACCAAACCCATTGATGTCACCCTCGAGAAGATTGACGCCCTCATCGCTGCCTGCCGCCAGAATGGCGTGAAGTTGGCCGCCGTCCACCAACTCCGCTCCTACCCAGTCTTCCTGCGTGCTTACCAGGCCATTCGCGAGGGACGACTGGGCCGTCTTTACTGGGGTTCGGCTACCGTCCCCTGGTTCCGCACCCACGCCTACTATGGCCGCGGCTGGCAGGGCACCCGTGCCCTTGATGGCGGCGGCGCGCTCATGAACCAGTCCATCCACTACCTTGACCTGCTGATCTGGATGATGGGCAAAGTGGCCGAGGTCTGCGGCTTCGCTGACAATCTGGCCCACAACATCGAGGTGGAAGACATCGCCAGCGCCGCTCTGCGCTTCGTCAGCGGTGCCCACGGGGTGATCCAGGGCACGACCCTGACCTACGAAGGCCTCCCGGCCCGCCTGGAGATCCACGGCAGTCGGGGAAACCTCGTCTTTCTCGGCGAGGATCTTGCGCTATGGCAGGTGGAAGATGAGGAGACCTTCTCCGACCCGCAGGCCGGCCAACACAAGGGTGGCGCTTCCGAGCCGGCGGCCGGGATGATGGGACTGGCCGTGCAGGCTCATGCCGACCAGATGGCGGACCTGCTGGCCGCCATTGAGGAGAACCGCGAACCGCGCCTGAACGGCGAGGAGGCCCGCCGCGCTGTGCAACTCATCCTTGCGGTCTACGAATCCTCCCGCGACCGCAAGCTCGTGACCCTCACTCCATAGAGAGAGGTGTCAGACACTATCATTCGTCGTGGAGAACAGCGTCTGACACCTCCCAAAGCGTGTCGGCCAACTCAGGGATGAACACTGTCAGATGCAGACGCCGGCCTAAGTCCACCCCTACACGACAATGCGCCTGTGCGCACACACCCGTGCACTCAGTGCCCTGCTCCCTAGATTACCTTATACAGACTTTTCCACCACTCCGGCTCTAGGGGCGGTAGTTATCCACATAGTTGTCCACAATTCAGGTGGGCAAAGCGCCTGTCGCAGTCACCCGCGCCCCTCTATCGCAGACGGGGATGGCACCCTCTGACCCCGCAACCGCTCGTCTAGGCTGGCCACGCCATCACCGAATACACGTCAAAGTCCAGCCCCTCCGCCCCTCGCCGGCTCGCCTGCTGGAAGCCCGCCGCGGCGATGATGGCGGCGTTGTCAGTGCACAGCCACAGTGGGGGACAGGCCCCCGGCAGGTCCAACTCCTCCGCCAGGTCCACAAAGGCCCGCCGCAGCGCCTGGTTAGCCGACACTCCTCCCCCCAGCACCAGTTGCTTTACCTTCCACTTCCGTGCCGCCCGGCGCACTCCCCGGATCAGGCTGTCCACCACCGCCTGCTGGTAGGAGGCGGCCAGATCGGCCAGACCCCGCTCCTCCTCCGGCTGACCGTGCTCTTGCACGTACCGCACCAGCGCCGTCTTCAGGCCGCTGAAGCTGTAGTCGAACTCCCCCGCTGCCGGACGCGGAAACTCCACCGCTGCTGGGTCGCCGCCCTGCGCTGCTCGTTCCAGGGCCGGTCCGCCCGGGTAGCCCAACCCCAGCAGTCGCGCCGCCTTATCCAGCGCCTCCCCCGCCGCGTCATCCCGCGTCTGCCCCACCGTGCGGTACTCCCCCGGTGCTTCCATCAGCACCAGGTCGCTGTGCCCCCCCGAAGCAATCAACCCCAGCGTGGGGTATAGCTCCTGCGCCGCCGGGGCCTCGCCCGGCCGGTGCAGAAAGCCCGCCATCAGGTGCCCCTCCAGATGGTTGACCGCCGCCAGAGGCAGCCCCGTCGCCAGTGCGTACCCCTTGGCCGCGCTGACCCCCACCAGCAGAGACCCCACCAGGCCCGGTCCCTGCGTAACCGCAAGCAGACTCAAATCCCCAAATCCCACCCCCGCCTCCTCCAGACAATCCTGCACCAGCCGCGTGATGACCTCCACATGCTGCCGCGAGGCTACCTCGGGCACCACACCGCCAAAGACCCGATGCAGATGGTCCTGGCTCGCAGTCTGCAAAGACAGGATCTCTCGCCCACCTCGCAGCACCGCCGCCGAAGTCTCGTCGCATGAGCTTTCCAGCCCCATCACCAGGCTGTCAGGTTGCAGGTTCAGGCCGCGTCCCGTCATGGGTGTTGGTTCGGGGAGAGAGCTGGGCACGGAGCCCGGGCCACCCCGCTCTCGCGAGGAGGCGAGCAGGAAGTGGGTGCTCTGCTCCCCTTCCTGCCTGGAGCGGATGTGAGCGGGCGCACCGGCGGCGGTAGGGGCGGCACTTCAGTGCCGCCCGGAGGTGGTTGGCGCTGTGGGACGAGGAAATCGCGAGGCCCTTGCCGACGGCTATCCGGGGAGCGCACCGAGACTCCCGTCGACTCCACCCCTACGGCCACCACCGGGCGGCGATGAGTCACCACCCCTAGCGGAGACTGCCGCCTCTCACGCACGCGCCTACAGTTCCCCCACCCTCAGTTCACACTGGTACTGCTCTATCCAGGCCTGGATCCCCTCCTCCAGTTGCGCCTGCCGCTCAGCCGACTGCAGATCATCCATCTTGGCCTCCACGGCATCCTCCAGATTATCGGCGTAGTAGTGTTTGCGGATGCGCAACTGCTCAAAGCCCAGCTTCCGGTAGAGCTGCGCGGCAGCCTCATTGCTCACCCGGTACTCCAGGATCACTCTCTCCGCTCCCGCCTTGGCCGCCTGCCGCAGGGCCGCCAGCACCAGAATCTGCGCCAGCCCCTGCCGCCGGCAGTCCGGTGCCGAAGCTACGCTACCCACGTGCAGTTCCACATCATAGAACCACCCGGCCAGATACGTCGCCGGCTTTCCGTCCCGTTCCGCCAGCAGGTACAGCGCCCGCTGCGGATGCCGCAAATCTCCGGAAATCGTTCCCGCTGGCCAGGGCTGGGGGAAAGACTGCCGTTCAATGCTCATGATCGGCCCCAGATCCTCAGGGCCCGCCCGCCGCACAAACACCGTCGGCCGAGTGCTGTTCTCCTCGCTCATAGTCCCAGGTTCACTCCCCAACTACGCTCCGCCTGCGAGACGCTTCCGTAGGCGGGACGCAGGTTGTAGTAGGAATCTTCCCCCACCTGCTCCAGCCACGACCTCCCCACCGCTGCCACCGTCACTGCGGACGGGCTCGGACCCCGTCCCCCGTCACACACAAAGCCCTGTTGGTTCACCGCCCATCTCTCCAGATCCGGCCAGTCGCCCGTCAGTACGAGCTCCGCCCTCCCCGCTGGTGCAGCTCCCGCCAGGGCCCCCCTGAGATTCTCCACCGAAACCTCCTCCCCCCCCCACATACTGGCTATCTGATCCCCCGCATTCACCTCCGATTGGCCCAGGGCCAGATACACATGTCCACGTCGTGCCGGCTGCACTACCGCCACCGGCCGTCCCGGAAAACGCCTCAGACTCTCCGTCGCCCACACCTGCGGCGTAGGCACGCCCACTACCGGCCGTCCCAGCGCATGGGCCATGGCCTTGGCCAGAGCCACCCCCGCCCGCAGTCCGTTGAAAGATCCCGGCCCGCTCGACACCTTCATCGACACTGCCAGACCGCTGATCGCCTCCGGACCCCCTCGCCCCTCTACCAGCTCCGCCACCGCCGGTGCCAGTCTCCGTACTGCCTCCTGCCGAGCGTCAAAGCGGATACTGCCCAGGACCACCTCGCCCTCGCACAGAGCCACGCTACCCACCGCGCCCGAGGTCTCAATCGCCAGCACCATGCTTCTGCAGTTCCTCGATCAGGGCCGCGACCCGCCCTCCCCGCCCGCTCACCGTTATGCGCCGCCCCTCCTCCGCGTACTCAAACCGCAGGCCTAACGCCTCCTCCGGTGCCAACTCTGGGGCGCGGTCGGCCCACTCTAGCGCGATGACGCTGGTCTTCGCGTAGTCATCCAGTCCCAGATCGCGCAACTCCTCACCACTGCCCACGCGATATGCATCCAGGTGCAGCAGCGGCAGTCGCCCCGGATGGTAATGCAGAAGCACGAAAGTCGGACTGCTCACTCGCCCCTGCACGCCTAACCCCTCCGCCAAGCCTTGCACGAAACACGTCTTCCCCCCGCCCAGCTCGCCGCTCAGAGCCAGAAAATCCCCGGCTTGCAGCAGTCCCGCCAGCCGTCGCCCCAGTTCCCGTGTCGCCTCCGGGCTTCGGCTGCAGTATACCCACTCAGTCGCGCCCTTTACTCCCATCTTCTCCGGCAAGACAAACACTCCGGGGAACCTCTTCGTACCCGCCCGCTTCCACCGCGACCGCTCAACGGTCCGCCCTGGTATCTCCTCAGCCCTCAAACTTGAGATACTGCCGGCCCGCCCTTGGCGTCCGGTAGGGTAGACTCCGCCTCGGCGCTGGCTGATAAGTCTTGACCGCAACAACAGCAGCAAGGCCCTAACACCACTTCGGCGCATGCACCTCTTCCACTGCCTTGTCCCCCCCTAGTCCCTGTAGCACCTGCCGCCGGATGCTCAGGGCAATCCCTCGCCCCTTCGCGTCCGACCACAGCCCCCGCCGCAGCAGAGCGTTATCTAGTAACTGCCCTGCCTGTCGCTCGGTCAGTCCCAGCCGCCGGGCCAGCCACACCATCTGATTGGCGTACAACACCACGCTGCTTTCGCCCTCATACCCGCTTACCGGCTGCCCCTCATAGGTCAGCCGCCGCATCTCTCCGATAGTTCCCCCCGCCAGTGCTATCTCCGTCAGGGGTATGATCTCGCACGCCCACTGCAGCAGCTCCAGTTCCGGGTACCTCTGAGCCTCCCGCTCCAGCGCCTCCGCCGCCAGCCGGGCCCCCGCCGCGCTGAAGCACTTGCACCCGCTCTCCAGGTCCGGATAGACCCCGTAGGCCGCCCAGTACTGGGTACTCAGTACCTGCCCCCGCCGGGCCAGAGCGAACTTACACCCCTCGGTCGCTACCTCGTCCAGCCAGTATTCCAGTTCCCCCCGCAACCAGTTCATAGGCCGGTACAGGCTCTGCCGCCCGCCGATCACTGCCACCAGGTCCGTGCCCTGCTCCGCGGCTATCTGCTCCCCCAGCGCCACTAGCCGCGGCATGTCCGTCACCCGGTGGTCCCCGTCCGCATCCCGGGTCAGACACCAGGCCGGGGGATCCGTAGCCAGCAGGTACCATAAGCCGGTGGCTACCGCCGCTCCCTTGCCCAGGTTATCCGGCAGGCTCAACAGGACGAACGGCTCCCGCCCGGCGCGACGCCACTCCTCCTGCAAAACCCGTGCCACTGCCTCCACTCGGGGTACTCCATCCACCACTACCACGATGCGCTCCGATCGGGCCAAACGCGGCGTGCCGTCCAGCGTATGCCGCAGCAACTCCGCAATCTGCTCCTCCGGCACCTCCGGCCCAAACCACGCCGGCATCACCATGCCGACCCGCTCGCGCAGCCCCTGTTCCTCCAAGGGAGCGTCGTCCATCGCCTACGGGCTCCGTCGCGCTCTCTCCCAGGCGGGGATCGCCAACCGTGCCGCCCCCGCAGCTACCGCCAGCTTCAGAGCGTCGCCCGGCAGAAAAGGCACAAAGCCGCTCAGAAGCGCCTGGCCTAGGCTCACGTGTTTCACCAAGCAAAGACCGAGCGTACCCAGTGCGAGGATAAGCAGCGAGGCTGCCCCCATGCCGGCCACCATGCCCCACCAGCCCCCCCGCCGACGCGCCCAGCCGACTACCGCCGCCGCCGGAAGGAAAGCCAGCAGGTACCCCGTCGTCGGTCCCAGGACTGCCCCGGTGGTGAACAGCGGCAGGCCCGCGGCCCCAGCCAGCAGGTACAGAGCCTGGGACCCCGCGCCCGCCGCCGGTCCCAGCGTTGCCCCCGCCAGCAGAACGACGCTCGTCTGCAGCGTCACTGGTACCGGCGTGAAAGGCAGGTAGAAGCGCCACTGCGCGGCCGCCGCCGTCAGGGCTGCACACCCCACTATCCCCCCGGCTAGCACTACTACTCTCCTTAGCTTCTCCGAGCGGACTAAGTCAATCAGCCTTTCATTGGTACAGCAAGTCTCTTGGTCATGCATAGCGGCAGGATTATACTAAGGGTACAAACCCGTGACAAGTGGCAAAGCAGGCAGAGTGCAGGCACGCGCCTGACCCCTGACTGCCGCCGGTTCCCCGCGGCGGCCGCGCCCCTGGCCTGACTACAGGGCAGGCCACCGCTGCGGCCCCCACCCCGGCCTGTCGTCTGGTGGTGGTTCCCAGGGTGGTCCCCCCTTGGAGTTGCGCCCCTTGGGGAGCCCGGGTCTGTACCACGCCGTGCCGTGGAGTGCGGGTTCCCGGCCCACCCTCTGCTCGAGTCCTCCTCTCCCGCAGGGAGAGACCGGCAGAGGGCTGAGATGAAACCGCCGCCCCACCGTTGCTCCCTCCAAGAAGGTCATCTCTCCCTGTGCGGAGAATTTCCCCCTGTGCCTCATCCTGCGCCCAGACCAGAACACCCCTCGCGGGAGGCTGATCGCTCCAGCCTGCTCACGCCCGGTGGCGTGGTGGTATGGCTGCTTGCCGCTGGGGTGGTGGGTGTGGTGGGAAGCATCCTGCTGGAGGGTGCCCGCGTCGCCGCGCCCATCGGCCTGGCTCCCGCGCTCGTGATCGTGCTCCCGTTGGAGCTCGCCTGCTACCTGCTGGCTCTGGGAGCCGGAGTACCCCGGCTCCCGCGGGGACGTACCACGCTAGGCGTTGCCCTCGGCTTGGTGCTGCGCGGTGCACTCGCCCTCATCCTGGCGCTGCTGGCTCCCTCGCCGCTCGGAGGTGAGGGTATGCGGGGCCAGTTCCTCCTCTACTATGCTCGCCTCTGGCCCACCGCCCTCGTCCAGCTGCTGGCGGTGACCTCCTTCCTTTGGCTCATCCGCGACCTGCTGGCGGTGGCTCCGCCTTCCGATCCGCGCCCTGTACTCCCGCCTCCTCCCGCTGAGGAGGGCGGGCGCCAGAAGCAGCTGTTGGAAGCCCTCCTGGAGTCGTCGGAGCCGGTAGTGGCTCCCCCTCTGCCCGTCAACGGCGGTGAACCCCAGGCCCCACCCCCTCGTCCCCGTCGCTCTCGCACCCTTCGCCGCCGGGCGACTGTCGCGCAGTCA
>FWPV01008865.1_pt1 | contig 17343 bp, 22 predicted proteins | sample 2228371 | NCBI WGS metagenome assembly FWPV01 (sample SAMEA103939776, study PRJEB20133) | metagenome | reverse complement strand
GCTCGCCCGTCACGACGTGCCACAGCAGATGCGGGAAGCGCCCCTCGACGCGGAAGACGAACGGCTGGTCGAGCGCCAGGCCGAGGCCCCTGGCCTGCTCCTGCACGAAGGCCTCGAAGGCGGCGGCGTCCATGTCGCGCGGCACGGCGACGTCCTGCCAGACCTGCACGCGGCCGCTGGCAAAGAGCACCGCCTGCTCGCCCTCCTGCGGCGGTCGCACCCGCCCCTGCTCGTCGGTGCCCGGGCTCACCAGCAGCCGGCCGTCGATCTGCACGATCTCGCCCTTGAGGCCGGCGGTCGCACCGACGCCCCAGGTGCCGGCTTGCTGCGGCAGCGCTGCGAGCACCACCTGGCCGGCGGTGTCGCCCGTGTGCATCATGCGCTGGAAGTGGCCGTGGTGCACGAAGTCGAACGGCAGGCTGGCGGCCCACGCGGTGCCGGCGAGCAGCAGCGCGCCGGTCAGCCAGCGCAGGGAACGACAGGGCAGGGACTTCATGGACGGGCTCATGGGCGTCAGAGGCAGTTGTTGTGGCGCTTCCACATCGCTTCGTGCCCGATCGCCTTGGCGAACTCGGGCACCCGGCAGCGTTCCTCGTCGGTGCCTTGCGCCGCCGCGGCCGGTGTCTGCGCCGTCGCGCCCGCCCGGGATGCGGCTGCCGACGGCTCCAGCGTCTGGGCCGTCGCGGCGACCACGCCCAGGAAGGCCAGCACGATGAGCCCTTGCGGCCAGCGCGGCTGCAGCCGCGGGTCGGGCGCGGCGACGCAGGCCTCGCCCGGGCAGGCCTGCGGCGCCGTGCGCGTGATCCACGCATGGAGCTTGCAGCCGATGCAGATGCCGAACGCCGTCTCGAAGAACAGCAGGGTCAGGCAGACCGCGCACACCAGCAGGTTGACCGGCCCGACGACCTGCCGCACCACCACCAGCCAGAACATCACGAGCGCCAGCACGAAGCCGATGGCCCAGGCGAAGCGCTTCTGCGCCGCCCCGGTCCACTCGGGCTGCTGTCGGCGCACGAGCCACTGGCCGACGATCAGGCTCGGCGCGCAGCGCGGGCTGACGAACAGCCGCAGCGCGAAGTCGACGAGGAAGGCCACGACGAAGATCCGCGTCGGCTCGAAGTTACCCAGCAGCCACGCGTTCATGAAGGCGATCATCGCGAACAGGAACAGCAGGCCGGCGCCCGCGCGCGCGGCGCGCTCGTTGAGCACCGGCACGGGTTGTCCGGGCACGTGCTCGCCAAAGGAGAACCAGGAAGCGTTCATCGTCGCAGGGGATGGGAAGAGCGTGAGTGTCGCTGCGCCCAGCGGACGAGGCATATGATTTCGATCATATGGCCACCCGCCACGACCGCCTGCCCGCCGAGCTCGCGACGCTGCTCCCCGCCACCCTGCACGCCCTGTGCGAGTCGCGGCGCGTCGGCCGGGGCGCGCGCCTGTTCGAGACGGGGCGCCGCCCGGCCTGGATGCACTTCGTCGGCGACGGCGAGGTGGTCCTGCAGCGCATCGGCGAAGACGGCGAGGTCGTGGTGCTGCAGAGAACGCGGCACGGCTTCGTCGGCGAGGCGAGCCTGCAGTCGGAGCGCTACCACTGCGATGCCGTCGTGGTGGCCGACGCCGACGTCACCCGCGTCCCGCGGCAGGCCTTGCTCGACGCCCTGAGGTCGGATGCCGCCTTCGCGCTGCGCTGGATCGCCATGCTCAACCAGGAGGTGCGGCGCCTGCGCCAACAGTGCGAGCGGCTGAGCCTGAACACCGTGGAAGCACGCCTGCTGCACCTGGTGCGCACCGAGGGTGGCGCGGCGGGGCTGCCGCTGGGCTCGGGGCTGAAGACGCTGGCGCGCGAGATCGGCGTGACGCACGAGGCGCTGTACCGCTGCGTGGCCGCGCTCGAGAAGCGGGGACTGCTCGTGCGAGAGGCAGGACGACTGCGCCTTCAGGCTCCCGCGACCTCGGGCTCGCGTTGATGGCGCCCGCGCCTGCCGGTCAGCTGATGGACGCGGCGACGCTTGACGGCCGGCGCACTGCTGCGATGCGCCCGTCGGCGTGGCCTGGCATCTCGACCGTCGTGCCCGCCCCCATCGCCATCGCCGAACTCCTGCAAGGCGACCTCTCGCGCCATTCTCCATCCATGGCGCTGCACCTGGGGGTGACTTCCTGAGTCACTCCTGGTAAGGCTTTCGGCGCCACTGTCCTGGGCTCGCCCCCCCTGGTCCCCCTATCGGGCGCGCCAAACGGTGCCGCCCAAGCATCCGCGCTCCCCCGCCTTGGGCACATCCTGGCCGACCATCTGCCTTACACTGAGGTAAGGAACCTCGAAACGGCACATGTCCACCGCCACCCTGACCAGCAAGGGCCAGATCACGATCCCGGTCGACGTGCGCCGCGCGCTCAACGTCGAGGCCGGCGACCGGGTCGAGTTCGTCGAGATCGAGCCCGGTCGCTTCGAGGTGATCGCCGCCACGCGCTCGGTGCGCGAGCTCAAGGGGCGCTTCGGCAAGCCCAAGCGCGCGGTCTCGATCGAGGAGATGAACGCGGCCATCGCGGCGCAGGCCACGCGAACGCGATGATCGGTCTCGACACCAACGTCCTGGTGCGCTACATCATGCAGGACGACCCCAAGCAGTCACCGAAGGCCACGCGCCTCGTCGAGAGCCTCACCAGCGAGCAGCCGGGCTTCGTGCCGGTGGTGGCCGTCGTCGAGCTCGTCTGGGTGCTGTCGTCGAGCTACGGGCTGAACCGGCATCAGCTGGTCGAGGCGCTGGACCTGCTGCTGCGCAGCAAGGAGATCGTGGTCGACCGCGCCGACCTGGTGCTTCAGGCGCAGCGGCGCTTTGCCAAGGGAGGCGCCGATTTCGCGGACTGCCTGATCGAGCGCATCGCGCAGGCGCATGGGTGCCGGACAACGATGACGTTCGACACCGGTGCTGCGAAGGCAGCGGGCATGACGCTGGTGGCTTGATCACGGTGCGCACGACCCACGCCGAGGGTGTAGGTCAGAGAACCCGGGAAAGGCCGTGCGCCTGCGGCCGCCGTTCGAGGTGGGTGGTCGACGGTGACCGGTTGGCGGTGCGCGTCGCCTCCGTAGCGCTCCCGTCAGCCACGGTCGTCGCAAGCTGACCTTCGGTCGAGCTGAATCCGCGAGGTCGGCCATCGGCTGCGACCTCGTCGTGTCGGCCGCGGCGCGGAGCGGCCCGCCAGTCGCTCCCCAAGTGCCACCGCACCGGCCAGACGCCCTGCCCGAAGGCCACGCGCTCTCGAGGCGCGCCTTTCGAGATCACGGACAGGGCTGACAATCGCATCCGCCGAAATTCGCCGAGGCAGACGTTGGGGCTCTCGCACTGGATCGACGCCTCGCACCGCGAGGACTACTGGCAGGCCTACGAGAGTTCCCTCTCGCTGTGGCCGATCCCGTACAGGACCGCCTTTGTCGACACGCGTCACGGAACCACGCACGTCGTCATGTCGGGCTCTGACGCCGGTGCCCCGCTCATCCTGCTTCACGCAGCCTCGCTGTCGGCTGTCCAGTGGTACCTGCAGGCCGCTGACCTCGGAAGCCGTTATCGCCTGCTGGCCGTGGACATCATGGGCGACATCGGACGCTCGACGCAGACCCGCCCCATCCATTCCCGCGACGATGCGGCGACGTGGCTCGCCGACGTGATGGATGCCCTCGAAGTCGGGAAGGCTTCGCTGATCGGCTCGTCCTTCGGCGGATTCCTCTGCGCCAACCTCGCCGCGCGGAACCCCGAGCGGATCCAGGCCGTGGTCCTGCTGGCGCCAGCAGCGACGCTCCAACCCTTTTCGACCGCTGCCAAGATCTTCATCCGGCTGGGCAGCCTCGTTCCCCTGCCCTCGACGGTTCGCCCAGGGCTTCGGGCCATGATGGGCGGTGGCTTGCCGGACGAGCGCATCGTCCGGCAGATGGAGACCGGGGTCGCCGGCTTTCGCTATGACCATGCCGGCATCTTCCCGAGCGAGCTGCCGGATGCCGATCTGCGGCGGATACGGTGCCCGACCCTCGTGCTCGTGGGAGAGAACGAGCGCATCTACGACGCCGCTGCAGCCGTGAATCGCGCGCAGGCCCTCATCACTGGGGCTGCGGCTCACGTGATGCCCGGCCTCGGCCACCTCCCGGGCATGCAGGATGCTCCGCTGGTCAACGCCCTCGCGACGGATTTTCTCGATCGGCATCTGCCGTAGACCGTCTCGACGGGGAACGGCATCACGGCCGGTGGTCGGCACCTCGATCGCAGCGGTGCTGCCATCGTCCGACTCGGCTGCCAACACGACGGCATCAGACAGCCGGCGGGATCGCGACGAGCTTGCCGCGTGCGCCGGAAGGCGTCATCCGCGGTCCGAATCGCGGCCGTCACCGTTCGGGCGACCGGTGACGGCGGCTCAGCGGGCGTCCGGCCGCTCGCCGCCAAGTGTCCGGTAGCCAACGGTCCGGTAGCCATCGCCGAAGTCGTTCAGGTCGCCGACCGTGGATGGCCGCGCTCAGTCTCGAGCAGCCATCCGAGACGCAGCCCGGACGGCGTCGACACGGCGAATACCGCCGACCGGACGGGCCGGCTCGTCGAGCCGGGGCGGCGCACCCGTGACCTACCATCGCGGGCGTCATGAGCACCCAGATCACCACCGCGGAGCTGTTGAAGGGCGACCTCTCCCGCCACACGCCCATGATGGCGCAGTACCTGGGGGTGACTTTTTCTACCAACGCTGGCGAGGCCTTCGAGGTCATCCTCCGGGCCACAGTCCCCTCCTAGTCCCCCTCGCAGACGCGCCAAACGACGTCGTCCTCGAGGTCACCGTCAGCGCTGACGACGTTCCGACCGACGACGCAGATGAGCGCATCACCCCCCCAGCGAACGATGACAGCGCTGGGCGGACCGCGCCTACGGCGCGTTCATCGTGCACGCCCAGGTGATCGTCGCGCTGTCCGTGGCCCTGAACTGGCTGGGAGGCCCCGCCGCTGTTCAAGCTCCTCGGCGTTGCGGTTGCGGGAATGGTCCTGTGGTTCCGGCTGGCCGGCGCCCTGCTGAGCATCCCGGGCGCGCACAGCCTGCTGTGAGAACCGATCCGTCCCCAGGCAAGCGGAGTGCGGCACGCGCTAAGGCGCGACCTCGAACGCCGGGTGGTAGGCCACCTCACCGTGCGGCACGGATCCCTGCAGGGCGATCGCCATGAAGTGGTCTGGCGGCGGGCCCGGCAGCGTCATGCCCGGGTGCGGCGCGAAGCCGAAGCGGCGGTAGTACGTGGGGTCACCCAGCACGACACAGCCTGGCACGCCGCGCTCGCCGAGCTGGCGCAGGCCGCTGCGCACCAGTGCGCTGCCGATGCCAACCCGCTGGTGTGCCGGGGCGACGGAGACTGGCCCCAGGCCCCACCAGCCGAGGTCGACGCCGCCGATCGTTACGCCGGAGAGCGCGATGTGCCCGACTACATCGCCGTCGATCGTCGCCACGAGCGACAGCCGCAGCGCCCCTGCGTCACGCAGGCCGCGCACGATCCGGTGCTCGGTCTGCCGGCTGAAGGGGTGATCGCGGAAGGCCGCCTGCGTAACGAGGTCGATCGCCGCCTCGTCGCCCGGGGCCTCGTCGCGGATCACGAAGTGGCGGAACCCGTCTTCGCGGTCTGGGGGTGCCGTCATACGGAACCCTCCTGCTCGACGACCAGAATGCGCGCCTCGCCCTGCGGGTGCGCCACGTGTTCGCATCCGATGCCGGCGAAGAACACGTCGCCCGCATCCAGCATCACCCGGCGCTCCTCGCCGCCTTCGCGGTAGTGCATCTCGACCTTCCCGTCGAGCACAGCGAACACCTCCTCGCCGTCGTTGACGTGCCAGCGGTAGGGCTGGTCGGTCCAGTGCAGGCGTGTGGTGATGCCGTTCATGCGGGCGATGTCGAGCGCACCCCACGCCCGGTCGGCACGGAACTCCCGGCTGCGAACGATCTTCATGGCGTCAGTCCTTCAGCTTCCACGGCGGATTCTTGCGAATCTCGCCGGCCCGGAACAGGCACAGCACGTTGCCGCTGGGATCGTTCAGGCGAGCCTCGCGCCACAGCCAGGGCTCGTCGCGCGGCAGCTGCGTGAACTCGAAGCCGGCCGCCTGCAGGCGACGGACTTCAGCGTCGACCTCCGGTGTCTCGAAGTACACGACGACGTGCGTTTCGCCGGCGCTCTGCGGCACCTTGTGCAAAGAGAAGGTCGATTCGCCGGCCGGGCATTCGAAGCGCGCGTAGTGCGGCGAGCCGACGATCTGCTTGAAGCCCATGCGGCGGTAGAAGTCGACCGAGCGCTCGAGGTCGGCGGCCGGAAGAGTCACCTGGTTCAGGTTCATCGTGGTCGAGGTGGTGGATGGTGGATGGAACGACGAGGCCTCAGTAGGAACGCCCGTCCTTGTGAGCGAAGACCCAGCGGCCTTCGGCCAGCGTCGCCTGCAGATCGTCGTCGGGGTAGCTCACGGCGTCGCCTTCGCTGCGGTCGCCGATCTCGAGGTACACGACGGGTTGGTCAGTGGGATTGACGAGCTGGTGCGCGTCACCGCTGCCGGCCCGGAAGCCCGCGCACATGCCGGGCGCCAAAGGCGTGTCGCCGGCATCGGTTCGCAGCATGGGATGGCCCTGCAGCACGTAGACGAACTCGTCCTGCCGTGTGTGAGCATGGCGCAGCGCGGACTCCGCACCCGGCGGCAGCTCGGTCAGGTTGACGCCGAAATTGGCGAGGCCGAACACTGCACCCAGCGCGCGCTTGGTGCGCCCCGCCATGCGCGACGCGAAGGGCTCGGGGTAGTTGGAGGGCGTGCTGCGGGGCGCGACCTCGGCGGCCGTGACGGCCACGGGTCGATGCTCGGTGCTCATGGGCTCGTGCTCCTTCGCGACGGATGGCTCAATGCGATGATTGCCTGAAGCTTCCAGGTTCGACACGCTCGCCTTTGATGCCCGTTCGTCACCGAATCCCCCAGGTCTCTGCCCGCATCGGTGCGCTGATCGTCCAGGTGGCGGCTGCTCGCGGGGCCGACGCGCAGCGGCTGATGCTCGATGCGGGCTTCGCCCCCCGCTGGCTGAACGACCCCGAGGCACGCATGCCTCTGGCGGTCGAGGAGCGGCTGTGGAATCGTGCGGCCGAGGTGACCGGCGACCCGCTCTTCGGCCTGCATGCCGCCGAAGCGATCCGCCCGGGCGCCTTCGACGTGCTCGACTACGCGGTGCGCACCGCGCCCGACCTGCGCACCGCGCTGCAGCGGCTGGCCCGCTACAACCGGCTGGTGCACGACCTGGCAGGCTTCGAGGTCCAGCCCGATGGCGACGCCGTGCGCATCGAGCACCGGTTTGAAGGCGGCGCCATCCGCCCCTGCCGCCATGCCGCCGAGTTCACGCTGGCGTCGCTGGTGGTGGTGGCCTCGCAGATCAGCGGTCAGACGGTGCGGGCTCGGGCGGTGGATTTCGCGCATCCGGCGGCAGGCGAGCCCGAAGCTTACAGCTCGGTCTTCGGCGTGACACCCCGCTTCGACGCATCGGTGTCGTGCCTGGTGCTCGCTGCCAGCGTGCTGGACCGCCCGGTGCCCGCTGCCGACCCGACCCTGTCCCGCATCGTCACGGCCCACGCGGAGCAGTTGCTCGCCGCGCAGACACCCGTCCAGGAGAGCATCGCCGCGCAGGTGCGACGCCAGATCGCCGAAGGGGTGGCCAACGGACCGGTGACCCTGAGCACGATCGCGCGGCGCCTGCACTTGAGCGAGCGTAGCCTGCAGCGCCGGCTCGACGAGGAAGGCACGCGCTTTGCCGACCTGGTCGACGAAGTACGGCGCGAACTGGCGCTGCGCTACATCGCTGACGAGCGCCTGGCTCTCGGCGAGGTGGCCTACCTGCTGGGCTTCGCCGAGCCCAGCCCCTTCCACCGCGCCTTCAAGCGCTGGACCGGTACGACGCCGGCCGCCGCGCGCCGCGCACAGCATTGATCGTTCGAGGGGCGGGCGCTTCGCGCGGCGCTCGGACATCACGGGGCGCCCAGGCGCGCGAGGAAGTCCAGCAGCGCCGGCGCCACGCGCTCGGGCATCTCCAGGTGCGGATAGTGGCCGGCGCCCTCGACGATCAGCGGCGTGCTGCCCAGCGCCTGCCCCAGCCAGCGCGCTTCGGCGGCCGCATCGGGGAAGTCGGGGTCGCGCGTGCCCATCACCACCAGCGCCGGCACGCGGCTGCGGGCCACGATCGCTTCGGTGTCGGACTTGGACAGGCCGACCATGGTGCGCAGCGCCTCCATCCGGCCGGGCTCGCGCAGGTTGGCGGCCAGCGCCGCCTTCACCTGGGCATGGTCGGCCGGCTTGTGCGACGGGAAGAGGCTGTTCCAGTAGGCCATCCAGAAGGCCACGCGCCAGGGGCCGCCGAAGCCCACGGCCACGGCGGTCTTGGCGAACCACGAGGGCTGACCATCGCGGACGATCGGGCCCAGCAGCACGACGCCGCGCACCCGCGCCGGCGCGTCGTGCGCGGCCCACAGCGCTGAGCCGGCAGCGAACGAGTTGCCCAGAATCACCGCCGGCCCGGCACCGAGGTGTTCGATCAGCGCCACCGCGTCACGCCCCACGGCGTGTGCCGAGTAGTCGCTCCAGCGTGCCGAGGTCTCGCCGTGGCCGCGCACGTCCATCGTGACCACCCGGTAGCCGGCCTGCTGCAACAGCGGGCGCAGCGCGCGGTATTCCGAGCGCAGGTCGCCCATGCCCGGGATGGCGACCACCAGCGGGCCCGGGCCGCCGGTGTCGTCGTAGGCGATGCGGCCCTCGCCGACCGCCAGGAAGCGCGTGGTGGCCGACGGGTCGGCCGGCGAGGCGGCCAATGCCGCCTGCATGCCAGCGAGGCGCGAGGCGCCGATCAGAGTTTGAGGCCTGGGGGACACGGGGCGAACCTGCACAGGAGTGGATCAATGCGGCCAATGTGCCGCACCCACCGGCGCGGCGCGATGACCGCCGGCGCCTCGGCGTTGACCTGGGACGCCAGTCCACGCCGAGCAAGCCTGCCCAGGCGTCGAGCCCCAGGGCGGCGGCGGCTTCTTCGTCAACTGGCGGCCGATCGATGCTGGTTCAGTCTGCGGGGCTGCGCAGGAGGTCGACGTACGCAGCCTGGACCAGCTGACCTGCAGACACGCCCAGTACCTGCATCAGCCGCATCGCTTCGTCTTCGCCATCCGTCGCTGCCTCGGCGTCCCGAAGCACGACCTCCAGTTCCATGAAGGAGCCCAGGTCTTCAACGGCGTCGAGGTGAATCCGCGTCCGCCCGACAAGGTAGAGCACTCTCCTCTTCTTCACGCGCCCGGCCGCACCGTAAGCGGCGCAGAGGGCCTCACGCAGCGTGTCGGAGGACGCGGTTGGCGACCGGAGATAGAAGGACTCCTTAGGGCCCGGACGGTCGGGCCTGCGGTAGAAGATCAACTCCCCTTCTGCGGCGAGAACGCTCGCAGCTTCAACCTGCCGCTTGGGCATTGGAAGAACGTATCGTCCTGTTCGATCACGAAGGGGCCTTCGTCTGCGATGTCGGCCACCTTGCGGGCGAGCGCATCCAGGTCGTCGACCCTGGCCTTGATTTCTATGTTTCGCGGCATGGCAGTGATGCTCATCCCTGGGTCGCCAACGCTGCGCACATCTCGCGAGCGCGGGCTTCGACTTCGCTGAGCGGCACCAATCCGATTCCGAGCAGCAGCCCGGACTTGCCCATCCACTCCTGCTCGTGGCTCAGCGTCGACAGCGGCAGCGCATGGAGCCCTTGGCGGGAGAGATCGGTGACCACCTGCGTGTCGGAAGCGCCTGGAGGCAAGGCCACGCACAGTTGCAGGCCACCGGACGGCGGGCCGGGGAGCACCCTTTCGATCCCAGAGCTGACCAGCGTGCGGTAAAGGAGGGAAAGACGCTCGCCGTACTCCACACGCATCCGATGAATGTGGCGTCTAAGTGCCCCATCGGCCATGAAGTCGGCCATGGCCAGTTGGACGTGCACCGAAACGCCGAGGCCGCTGGCCGACGCGATGGTCTCGGCCAGCTCGACATGGCGCGGCGGCACGATCAGGTAGGCCACGCGCAGGCCTGGTGCCAGCGACTTGGAGAAGGTGCCGACGTAGTGGACGCAGCCCGAGCGGTCCAAGCCCTGCAGGCTGGCGATCGGCTGGCCATCGATCTGGAACTCGCTGTCGTAGTCGTCCTCGATGATGGCCGCGCCGTGACGGCGAGCGATGTCCAGCAGTTCCAGCCGGCGAGGCAGCGACAACATCGTGCCGGTGGGGTACTGATGCGAGGGCGTGAGGTAGATCAGTCGCGGCTTGGAGCGCAGCTGGGCCGGCCGCATCCCTTCAGCATCCACGGGGACCGGGATGATCCTCGCCCCGTGGGCACGGAGCAGCGTCCGGATGCCCGGGTAGCCAGGGTCCTCGACCCAGGCCGGATCGCCCGCGCGCAGGCTGCACCGGATCGCCACGTCGAAAGCCGCCTGGGCGGACGGCAGCACGATCACCTGTTCGGGCTTGGCGATGACATGCCGGCTCTCGCCGACATGGCGCACGATCTGCTCGCGAAGGCTAGGCACCCCGGTGTGGCCGACGTAGCTCAAGTCGTGGCTGGCGGGCTGCCGCGCTCGGCGCGCCAGGTGGGTGGCCCACTCCCGCGCCGGGAACGCGCGGATGTCGGGCAGCCCCGGACGGAACGCCCGTACGGTCACGGGTGTGGGCGGGTCGTCCTGGACCCAGTGATCCAGCGTCATCGGCGGCGCGTCGGCACCCGCGGCACTCGAAGCCGAATGACCTGAGCCCGGCGCGCCATGACGGCGTTGGCCCAAGTGGGTGGGGTTGAGCGCTGCAATGCGGGTCGCCGAGCCTTGTCGCGTCTCGAGGTAGCCCTCGACGCGGAGTTGATCCAGTGCCTCGACCAGCGTGCTTCGCGAAACGCCCAGCACGTCGGCGAGCTCGCGCGTGGATGGCACCGTGGCGCCAGAAGGCACCCTGCCCTCCGTCACCGCATCCCGCAGCTGCCGGTACAGCTGCGTGCGCAAGGGCGGGCCGTCCGCATCGAGTTGCCATACCGTCGCGGCGAAGACCCCGGCCAACTGGTTTGCTCGCTTCATGGAAAGTGGTTCTTCTGTTCAGACCAATCCTAGCGAATGATGCAGCCCATCGCAGACCTTGGAGACCCTCATGCATGCGAACGTTCTGCCCTGCCGGCCTGTGCCGATCGGGGCACGCTGGACGCGAGTTGCCGTCTTTGCGCTCCACCGCGCCGCCGCGCGCCTTCATCGCGCTACGCAGGTCGTGGAGCGCTGCGAGCCGCCCGAGGAGGAGCGCCAGTACGCGCAAATGCTGCGCTCAAGCTACGGCAAGCTCGATTGAGGGAGCGATGAACTCACTCTTGAAGTCCGTGCAGCCGCCTTACTTTGCGGTGCGTTTGGCGACGACCGATGACCTCGAAGCGGTGGCGCCGCTGTTCGACGCCTACCGGCAGTTCTACGGCCAGCGCCCAGATGTCGACTTGGCCCGGCGGTTCCTGTCCGAGCGCATGGCGCGCGCCGAGTCACACGTCCTGCTCGCGACGCGGCGGACCGATGCCACGGGGGCCGCCCTGGGATTCGCTCAGCTGTACCCGATGTACTCGTCGGTTCAATGCCGACCGGCGCTCGTGCTGAACGACCTCTACGTCGCCCCGGCCCACCGGCAGCAGGGCGTTGCGCGGGCCCTGCTCGATCACGGCAGGGATGTGGCGACGCGGCTTGGGGCGTCGTCGATTTCGCTACAAACGGCCCCTGGCAATGCCCAGGCCCGGGGCCTCTACGAGCGATTCGGCTTCGTGAGAGACGAAGAGTTTCTGACCTACCTCCTCCCACTGTGATGAACCCTCGCTCATCGATGTTCAGTCGAAGGATCGCGGCCGCCCGCCAGACCAGTTTCGCCCGCCGCTTCCTGCCGGTCTGGGCGATCGGACTGGTCGGCGTGTTGGCACTGCTCATGCAGCCGCCCCCGGCAGAGCTGATCGCAGGCACACCTGCGCTGCGCGAACTACCCGCGGTGGTGCTGCGTCTGCTGCTGCTCGTGAACCCCCTGGCTCTTGTGACGGTCGCCGCGGCCGTGGGGGCTGTGCTCGCCCACCGAGTGGGCCTTCGCAGTGCGCTGGCAGGATCTGTTGATGCGCGCCTGGATGCGCGAACCGCGGTTGCGACCGGGTTGGCCTTGGCGGCCGTTCTGGTGGTCGCCGATGCAGCACTGGCCAATGCGCTGGGTCCGGAGTGGAGGCGAGTGGCTGCCGCTTCTGACACCGAGCCCTGGCTGCCGCGATTGACGCTGGGGCTCTTCTACGGCGGTCTCACCGAAGAGGTTCTCCTGCGGTGGGGTCTCATGAGCCTCGTGGTTTGGTCTGCATCGCGTCTGATCCGGCAAGCCGGTGGGGCAACCGGCCGAGCGCGGGACGGCGTCGTCTGGTTCGGCATCGCGGCCTCTGCGGCCGTGTTCGCGCTGGGACATCTGCCTGCGCTGAGCCAGAGCGTGGAACTCAGCGGACCGATCGTCGCCCGGACCCTGGGGCTGAACGGCGTTGCAGGGCTGGCCTACGGCTGGCTGTTCTGGCGCCGCAGCCTGGAATCCGCGATGCTGGCGCACGCGACAACCCATGTCGGACTGGCCCTGTGGCGCGGGCTGGTCTGAGCGAAGTGGGAGGATTCATGGGGAACTCGGAAACCGCCACGGTGCGGCCTCGCACCGACTTCATCGATCGCCTGCGTGTCGTGTTGACCGCGCTGGTCATCGTCCACCACGCCGCCATCACCTACGGCGGCAGCGGCGGCTGGTTCTACCGCGAGGTCACGGACGACGGGCTGCCGAGCAGCATGGCCCTGACGCTGCTCACGGCCGTCAACCAGGCCTTCTTCATGGGCATGTTCTTCCTGCTCGCCGGCTACTTCACGCCGGCATCGCTGGCCAAGAAGGGGGCGACTCGGTACCTCGGCGACCGGCTGGTCCGGCTTGGCGTGCCGCTCCTGTTCTTCGGCTTCGTGCTCGGCCCGTTGAGTGCTGCGCTGGCGGGTGCTCCCGCAGACAAGCCGGTCATCGAGCGATGGGTGGACATGATGGCCAGCGGGGTCTTCGTGATCGGCCCATTGTGGTTCGCGCTGGCTCTGTTGATCTTCGCGCTGGGATGGGTCGCGTGGACGACGATGCGCCGTCCCGGCGCCGAACCCGCTGTGGCGCCACTTGCAGCGGTGCCTTCATGGCCGTCCTGGCTGCTTGCCGCCGTCGCCGTCGGTGCCATCGCGCTTCTGATTCGGCAATGGGTTCCGGTGGGCCAGTCGGTGCTCGGCCTGCAACTCGGCTACTTTGCCTCCTACACCTTCCTCTTTGCCCTGGGCTGCCGTGCCGCCAGCGGCCGCTGGCTGGAGCGGGTGAGTCCTGGCCAAGCCAAGGGGTGGGCCATCGTGTCGGTGCTGGCCCTGCCCACCGTCTTCATCGCCGCGGCGTTCGGCGGCGCGCTGGAAGGCAAGCCGGTGAACTTCAACGGGGGTCTTGGCCTTGCGGCGATCGTGTATGCGTTCTGGGAGCCCTTCGTGGCCTGGGGAATCATCGCCTCGCTGCTGTACGTGTTCCGTATGCGCTTCAACACCGCGAGCGCGAGATGGAGTCGCTGGGGCAGCAACGCCTACGGCGCGTTCATCGTGCATGCGCCCGTCCTGGTTGGCGTCTCGGTGCTGGCTGCCGATTGGAAGGGCCCCGTGCTGTTGAAGTTCATGGCGGTCACCGTCGTGGCGACGGTGCTGTCGTTCGTTCTCGCGGGTTGGCTGCGCCGACTGCCGGGCGCCACCCGCATTCTGTAACCCGGTTCGAGTTGCTGGCCCGCCGTCGCGAGCCGCCTCTCCGCCCCGCATTTCATGCGCGCCCTCTGACCGCAGCGCCCTCTGACCGGGGCGCGCAGGCTCGGCCATGCGCGCATCAAACCTCGCTTGGACAGATCATGAACCCGACTGAAATGTTGACCTCGATCCCTGCTCTGACGCTTGCGGCCTGTGACGGAAGAGTCGCGCCATCGACGCCCCCTGAAGGCACTGCCACCTCCGAACGACGCGTCCTGCGCGCAAGTGCCGGCGGCGTGGGCAGCGGCGCGATGAGCGCCAAGACCGGTTGCATCCGAGCCACTCGAGCGGGTTGAGGCCATGACGCAGTTCCGCGAAGCCTTCGCTGCCTACATCGCCGCCACCAACACACACGACTTCGACCGCGTGGCGCAGTTCATCGACCCCGAGGCCACGTACTGGTTCGGCTCGCAGTGCCATGAACGGATCGAGAAGATTCGAGCCGCCTTCGAGCACGCCTGGGCTGTCGTCGCCGATGAGGTCTACGAGGTCCGCGACTGTCGGTGGCTGGTGGAGACCGACGGGTTCGCCGTCGTGACTTACCAGTACCAATGGCGGGGTGTCGTCCAAGGAGCGGTGCGAACGGGCGGAGGTCTGGGTACAAACGTTCTGAAAGTCTGCGCAGGACGTTGCCGGGTTGTGCATGAACACCTGAGCCCGCAGACGGCCGGCCTGCAGTCCACTCCTGATGCCGCTGGCCACCTGGAGCGTCCGTCTGCAACTCATCAGTCGAGCAGAGCATGAGTGTTGACGCAGGAGACTTCTCCCAGTGGTTGTCCAGGATCACCGTCTCGTTGCGGACGGGATCGCCGATGGATGTGGCATGCGGCGACTGCCGGGGATGCTGTAGCGCCGGGCGGTTCATTCCCGTGTCCGACCACGATGGACTTGCGATCAGAGCCATCCCGCGCAGACTCCTGGTCAAGAGCGTCGGGATCGGCGACGAATTCATGATGATGGGATACACGAAGTCTGGGCACTGTCCGATGCTCGTCGAAGGAAACTGCTCGATCTACTCGAGTCGACCGATCACTTGCGGGCAGTTCGACTGCCGCGTCCTGGCTGCTGCAGGGTGCGAGCTCGACGGCAGATGGTCGGAGCGGGTAAATGAGAGAGTGCGCAGCTGGCGGTTCACGCATGCCAGTGAGGAGTCCCTGGCGGCCGCACGGAGCGTGAAGGCGGCCGCATCGTTCATCGCCGGCAACGCGGCCCTGTTCCCGAATGGCCGAGTGCCGACCGATCCTCTGCAGCTTTCGGTCCTGGCGCTGAAAGTTCACCCGGTGTTCCTGTCGAGCCAGTCGCCCAAGACGGCTGCAACCGTCCAGCGAATCATCGATGCGAGTCGGCAGTTCGACGCTGCTGGACGGCCTGTTGGGATGGGCTGACGCCTCGCCTTGTCCTGCGAAGGCCCTCTTCCCCGGCACACAGGAGATGGTCGGCCCCCCGTGACCTACCATCGCGGGGGTCATGAGCACCCAGATCACCACTGCAGAGCTTCTGAAGGGCGACCTCTCGCGCCACTCTCCGTCCATGGCGCAGTACCTCGCGATCAAGGCTGACTACCCCGACACGCTCGTGTTCTACCGCATGGGCGATTTCTACGAGCTGTTCTACGACGACGCCCGCCGTGCCCATCGCCTGCTCGACGTCACGCTGACGACGCGCGGCGTGAGTGCCGGCGAGCCCGTCGTGATGGCCGGGGTGCCGGTGCACGCGGTCGAGAACTACCTCGCCAGGCTGATCCGGCTCGGCGAGTCGGTGGCGATCGCCGAGCAGGTCGGCGAGGTCGGCGCGGGCAAGGGGCCGGTCGAGCGCAAGGTGGTGCGCGTCGTCACGCCCGGCACCGTCACCGACAGCGCGCTGATGAGCGACCGCGTCGACACGCTGCTGCTGGCCGTCGCGCGCCAGCGCGCCACGTTCGGCCTCGCATGGCTCGGCCTCGCGAGCGGCCAGCTCGGCCTCACCGAGTGCGGCGAGGCCGAGCTGGCGACCTGGCTCGCGCGCCTGAACCCGGCCGAGATCCTCGTCGACCGCGACGAGCAGCCCACCGCCCTCGCCCAGCATCGCGCCGCGCGCACCACGCGCCCGGCGTGGCAGTTCGACGCCAAGCTCGGCGAGCGCAAGCTGCTCGAGCTGCTCAAGGTCGCGACGCTGGCCGGCTTCAACGCCCAGGACCTGCCCGTCGCGCATGCCGCGGCGGCGGCACTGCTGGCCTACGCCGAGCACACGCAGGGCCAGGCGCTCGCGCACGTCACGACGCTTTCCGTCGAGCGTGCGAACGAACTGCTCGACCTGCCGCCGACCACGGTGCGCAACCTCGAGCTCGTGCAGACGCTGCGCGGCGAGACCGACGCCGGCGCACCGACGCTGCTCGCGCTGCTCGACACCTGCCGCACCGGCATGGGCAGCCGGCTGCTGCGCCACTGGCTGACGCACCCGCAGCGCGAGCGCGACGCCGCCGTCGAGCGCCACGACGCGATCGCGCGCCTCGTCGCCGACGGCTTCGAGCCGCTGCGCGACGCGCTGCGCCACGTCAGCGACGTCGAACGCATCACGGCGCGCATCGCGCTGCGCCAGGTGCGCCCGCGCGAGCTCGCCGGCCTGCGCGCGACGCTGGCCGCGTTGCCGGCGCTGCGCGGCGTTGCCCCGTCGGGTGGCGCCCTGCTCGACGCGCTGCACGCCGCGCTGCACCCGCCGCCGGCGATCCACGACCTGCTGCAGCGTTCGATCGCCGACGAGCCCGCGGTGCTGCTGCGCGACGGCGGCGTCATCGCCACCGGCTTCGACGCCGAACTCGACGAGCTGCGCGGCATCGCCCAGAACTGCGACGCCTTCCTGCTCGACCTCGAAGCCCGCGAGCGCGCGCGCACCGGCATCGCGAACCTGCGCGTGCAGTTCAACAAGGTGCACGGCTTCTACATCGAAGTGACCGCGGGGCAGAAGGACAAGGTGCCCGCCGACTACCAGCGGCGGCAGACGATGAAGAACGCCGAGCGCTTCGTCACGCCCGAGCTGAAGGCGTTCGAGGACAAGGCGCTGTCGGCCCAGGAGCGTGCGCTGGCGCGCGAGAAGTGGCTCTACGAGCAGCTGCTCGACGCGCTGCAGCCCTTCCTTCCCGCGCTCGGCGCCGCGGCACGCGCGCTGGCGGCGCTCGACGTGCTGGCGGCGCTCGCCGAGCGCGCGGCCACGCTGGCCTGGTGCCGCCCGCAGTTCGTCGCCCACCCCTGCATCGAGATCGAGGCCGGCCGTCACCCCGTCGTGGAGGCGCGGCTGCAGGAAACGGGCGGCGGCCCGTTCATCGCCAACCACTGCCGGCTCGACGCGAAGACGCGCATGCTCGTCATCACCGGCCCGAACATGGGCGGCAAGAGCACCTACATGCGGCAGGTGGCGCTGATCGTGCTGCTCGCGGCGATGGGCTCGTACGTGCCGGCCAGCGCGTGCCGGCTGGGGCCGATCGACGCCATCCACA
>FWPV01008862.1_pt1 | contig 17344 bp, 10 predicted proteins | sample 2228371 | NCBI WGS metagenome assembly FWPV01 (sample SAMEA103939776, study PRJEB20133) | metagenome | reverse complement strand
CTATTCCTTTTCACAAAAACAATTTATTCCCAAAACTGCCTTGAAGCCCAAAAGTCCTACGATTTTTCCAAGGAAATAAGGGATTATTCCATAGGACTTCCTTATATTTTTTTGATAGATTTAGATGATAACCTTATTATAATAAATATAGAAGATAATAGGAATGTTAAGGAAAAATTGGATTATAAACCTTGGAAAATTTACTTTTTTAATGAAAAACTTTATATTTTAAGCTCTTCAAAGGAACTTTATGTTTATGATTTTATAAATATAAATCAATGGAAGCTAAAAAGTATTTATCTTTTAAATAAAAAAACAGAAGAAATTTTTATAAATGAACCATATATTTATGGGATTTCTGAAAACCTTTTAGAAATTTATAAAGAAGAAAAAGAATTAATTTTAATAAGTAAGATTAATCTTGAAGAAAATTACAATTTTGGTTATTTGAAGGGAAAATCCCTAATCTTATCTTTAAAAAATTATTTTTTTACAATAATAAACTTAAATGATCCAGAATATCCTTATAAAGAAGTAGAAATAAAAATGGAAAGGGAAATAAAAAGTATTTCTTTTTCAGATCAATTTCTTTATATTTTTTATTCCAATTCCTATGAAATTTATGATATTTTAAATTTTTCTTTAATTTCTAAAAGAGAAGGTTTGGAAAACATAAGAGATACCAAAATTTTAGGAAGTTATATCTTTATAGTTTTTGATAATAACCTCTGTGAATTTTATGAGATAAATAAAATTGATTTAGGGGAAAAAATTGGTTCTTTCAAATTTTCCTCAAATATAGAAAAAATTAAAGGAAAGGGAGAAAATATATTTTTAAATATTGAAAAATTTAAAATAAATATTATTAATTTAACAAATTGCTGTAAGGAAAAGCCCCAAAATTTTAATTTAATAAATAGCATAGCAGAAAGAAAAAGGGAAGGAAATTTAAAGGTAAATTTTGATTGGAGTGAAAGCCAAAATGCCCTAACTTATGACTTATACTTAGATTTAAATAATCCTCCAGAAAAAATGGTATTAAAAGATTTAAATATTTCAAGAGCTTTTTTAGAGTTAGAAGAAAAAAATACATATTTTTGGAAAGTTAGTGCTAAAAATGGATGTGGGGAAACCTTTTCTGAAGTTAAGTCCTTTTATCTCTCACCTCCTGGGAATTTTGAATTATTATATCCAGAAAATGGTGCAATAAATGTTCCAATAAATTTAAATTTTTTATGGAGTAGGTCTGAAGGCGCAGATTATTATGATTTTTATTTAGGAAATACAGTTCCTCCTCCTCTTTATCAGTCAAATATAATTGAAACAAGTATATATGTAGAGGGACTTGAGCCAGCAACGGAGTATTTTTGGTATGTTAAAGCAGTAAACAAAGAAGGTTACACAAACTCCAGAAAATTTTCCTTTAAAACAGAGGCACCTTCCATAGAATTAAATAAAATAGAAATTGAGGACTTTTGTCCCTATCAAAGTTATGGGAGTGGAAATGAAATATTGGAACCAGGAGAAGATGTTGAAATATTACCTTTTGTTAAAAATACCTCTAATTTTACAATACCTTACCTTAATGCTACTCTTTATACAACAAGCAGTGGAGTTATAATTTTAGTTCAAAATGTAAATTTTCCTTCAATTTTGCCAGGTCAAATAGTTTCATCAACTGAACCCTTTTTAATAAAAACATATAATTGGATAAGTTGTTTTTCAAATTTAAGTTTTAGAATTGAATTTAATTTTAATGAATTTAATTTTACAGAATATTTTAATTTAGAAGTGGGGAAAGAAAACTTAAAAAAAATATTAGAAAATTTTGAAAATTGGCTCCCTGAAAATTGGCAAATTATAAACAATGGTGGTAGTTGTGTATGGGAAAGCAATAGCAAAACAGGGCTTCCAAATTATACTGGGGGAAGTGGTTTTACTGCTGTTGCTGATAGTGATTGGTGTGGTGAAGGAACAACTATGGATACGGAGCTTTGGACTCCAGAATTTTCCTTACCCTATGCCTCAACTGCAACCCTATGCCAACCCTACATACCCTATGCTACAGCTGCAACTTTAAGTTTTAAAACATCTTATAAAGATCAAGGACCTGGGCAAGACAGCTTTAGTGTGGAAATTTCAAGGGATGGGGGAAGCTTTTGGGAAAAATTAATTTTTTGGGACGAAAGCCATTCCCCCTTTTCTGGAGAATTTATAGAAATTGATTTAACGCCCTTTTCTCCAGCCACAAATGTAATAATAAGGTTTGTCTATAAGGCATTAAACTGGCTTTGGTGGTCAGAGGTAGATGAAGTGGAAATAAATATTCCTCACCAGTGTTCAAAATGTGGGGAAACACCTTATAATTTTAATTTAGTTTTTCCTCAAAACAATTCAGTGGGAAACAATTTAAGCTTAACACTGGACTGGGAAAATTCTTCTTTAGCAAATTGTTATAAATTGTATTTTGGAACAGAAAATCCACCCCCTCTTTATTCTTCATACCTCCCTTTAAGCAGTTATCAAATTTCAAATTTACTTTATAATACTTGGTACTATTGGAAAGTTGAAGCTATAAATAATTATGGAATTACTTCTTCTCCTATTTGGGTTTTTAAGACAAAGAGTTTGGGACACCCAAAGGAAATTGAACCAGGGGGGTTAAAAGCATACAAGGTAGGAAATGATATAAAACTGGAATGGGAAGCCAGTTGTGGTCAGGCAGATAATTATACAATTTATGAAGGAACCCTAAATAGTTTAAAAAATGGGATTTATGATCATTATTCTTTAATATGCAATGATATTTATAATGATTTAAATGAGACTTTTACACCTTTAGGAGAAGACACTTATTATATTGTAGTGCCAAGGACAGATGATGGAGTGGAAGGTTCTTACTCCTTTGGAAGACCTCAAGGAGAAAATCTTGCCAATTGTTATATTAATGAATGGAAACCAGAGGACTGTCAGACACAATTAAATATTAACGGGATTTATTTTGGATACTTTATGCAATATAACAATGGCGATTGGGAGGGTTTTATAAATTCTCCCTTTGATATAAAAATTGAAAATGGATACTTGACAGAGATAGATCCTGATGATTATGGGATTGTCTATATAGTTCCTTCAAATTATGTAATAATGCTAAATTATAAAAAAATATTGGAAGAACCAATAGAAATAATACCAGGGGAAAATATTGTAATTTCCTATGTAATTGATTACTACAATAGTTCAGGAACCAAAGTTTTGACAGCTACTTATTACTTTTCCATTTTTTATGAAAATGATTACATCTATGGGAATATGGATGTAAATGTGGTTGCCCTTGATCCTTTATATAATGATTATCAAGGACATTTTTATTTTAATATTGAAGCAGGGCTTCTAAATGGAGAAAATTGTGGAAATGGAAAATATTTTGGCTATAATATGCAAATAAACAATGGAGAGTGGTTAGGTTTTATAAATAGTCCGTTAAACATAACAGTTGACAACTGGAATATACTTGGATGGGATGGTGACGATAGGGGAATTGTATATATTACTCCTTACAACTATGTAATTTTACTGTCCTATGGTATAACATTTGATACCCCAATTCCAATCTCTGATGGAGAGCCCTTTAATATTTCCTATTTTCTTGAATATATGGATAGCACTGGAAATAAGGTTTTGACAGGAGATTATGTAATTGATGGAAATTTGATTTGCAATTATTTAACTGGTTCAATGAATGCTACAATAAAAGCTCTTGATCCAAAGTACAAGGACTACCAAGGGAAATTTTATTGGAATTTTGAAGGAGGAATAGAGGAGTTATCTTTTTTTAAAACAAAGGGTTTTAAAATTTTAGATCTTGATTTTGCAATAAAAAAATTAGAAAAAACAAAAAAAGGGTTGATGGATTATAAAAAGGGAAAAGAAAAATAGAAGAAAAAAATGCTAAAATTCCACCTGCCTTGGACAAAGGGTTGAGATTTTTTTTAAAAATTATCCATAATAGGGATATAAAAAATAGTAAAAACCCCAAAAATCCATATTCAACCCAAATTTGCAAAAAATCATTATGAGCCCATAGCATTGCTTGAATTACCTCTGGCTTTTTTATTTTATTTTCTAATAAAAGTTTTCTTTGCTCCTCAAAATAAACCCTTGAAAAGGAGCCAGCTTCATAACCCCAAAAGGGTTTTTCTTTTATAATTTCCAAAGAAACCTTCCAATAAAAAGCCCTTATACTTGCTGAATGGGTCTTATTAAAATCCAATAATTCTTTCCATCTGTAATTTAAATTTTTATTTAAAAAAATTAAAGATAAAGTAAAAAAAATTAATATTCCTATTATAAAAAATCCCCTTCTTTTCAGTTCTTTAAAAATAATAAAAATTGAAGAAATTATGAAACCAAAAATTGCAGTTCTCGTATTGTTAAAAATTAGTGAAATGAAAGTTGGGAAAAATAATAAAAGGTAAATTGTTTTTTTTAAATTTATAAAAAGATAAATTTGAACAATCAGTGTTATGGAAAGAAAAATTCCAAAAATTGCAGGTATTCCAATGGTTCCTGCCACTTGTAACCTTTCTTCCTTTGCCCATTCAACTAAGGAAAATATGGGATCCCTATTTAAATATTGAAAAATTCCATAAATACCTTCTAAAAGACCCACAAAACTAATAAATTTTAAAAGAACTAATCCATCTTTTTTTTCAATCCCGTTAAAAATATTTAAAAAAATCCAAAAGGAAAAGTAAAAAAATAGATGAGAAAGAAGAAAAAAAGAAAAATTTTTAAAAAAATAAAATAAAGTATGAAAAAATAAATAAATATTTAAAAGGTGGAAGGGAGTAAAATTTTTTGGATAAAAGGATATATCTTTTTGAAAAATAAGGATAAAAAAACTTAAAAGAGAAAAAAGATAAAATCTTGCTTGCTCAAAGGGATCAATGCTAAAAGGCACAAAAAGGATTGTTATTGAAATTATTCCTAATAAATACCAAAAATTTATCCTATTCAAGCCAGCTCCTTAAAATATAACCCAAACTTTTAAGCCATTTTTCTTCAAGGCAGAGGGGATAAAAAGAACTTCCAATTTCTTCAAAATTTATAATTTCTTTTATTTCTTCATATTTTAGCCATTTAAATTTATTTTGAATTACTAAATTTTTTTCCCTTTCCCAATTTTCCATAAATTTTTCCAAATAAATTAATTCATTTTTTTCCAAGCCATTTTTTTCATAAAAAGATGCAGATAAAAAAATATGCAGGCCTATTTTTCTTAAATAAAGGGGAAAGCTCTTTTCTTTAATTAAATAAAAGGAAGTTTTTTTTAAAATATCCTTTGAAGGACAGATGTAAAATATTGAAGAAAAAACAATCAATTTTTCTCTTTTGCTTAAATTTTTTGAAATATTTAATAATTTTAAAGAAATTTTATCTTTTGCAAATTCATCTTCCCAAGGGATTTTTGAAATTATTTCATCTATGGTTTTTTCATTTAAGCTATTAGAAATTTCAATTTTTTTTAATTTTAAATCAATATAAGCCAAATATGCTTTTTTATAGAAAGGGTTAAACTCAAATACTTTTCTATAAATTTTTTCTGCTTCATCAAAATTTCCCAAATTTTGAAAACAATAACCTTCTAAGAGAAGACCTTCTTCATTTGGCTGCCAAAAATTAAAAGAGTTTAAAAGTTTTAAAGATTTTTCATATTTTTTTAAAATATAAAAATTCCATGCAACACTTGCTTGGGCTTTGGGATTTAAAAATTTATTACAACTTTCTTTGTAAAAAAGAAAGGGATAAGAGTTCACTAAAAAATTAAAAAAAATTAAAGAAAAAATAATAGAAAAAAATATTTTATAAAAAATAAAGATTTTCGTCAATTTTGTAGTTTTGAAATTTTTTTCTTTGAATTGTTTTTTTTACTTCAAAAAATTCTTTCATCAAGTCCTCTTCATCCATCCCTTCCATTTCTTCTTCTAATTTTTCCATATCTTCTCCCTTTTCCATCCTTGAAAGAAGCTCTTGAAATTTTGGTCCCATATTAATTCCTGTCAGTTCTGAAAATCTCTTCATCATTTTTGAAATTTCCTTTGGATCTTCAGGCATATCTTCCAAGCCAGAAAATTCAGAGGCAAGTTTTGCCATTGCCTTTTCCATTTTGCTTTCATCTAAGTCCTTAAAGGGCTCTGGAGTTGGTTCTTCTTCACCTTTATATTTTAATGTAGCAAAAGAAGAAGGTTTTCTTTTTAAATTGAAATCCTTACATTTAGGACAGTTGGGAGTTTTTTCTATGTTTACCTTTACACTAAAAAAATTAAAAATTGTTTTGCAATTTTCACAATAAAATTCATAAATTGGCATAAAAATATTTTAACATTTATTAAAATTTTTCTCAAAGAAAATAACTATTTCTTTTGCTCTTAAATTTAAAAAAATTTCGGGGAATTATTCTAATTCAAAGCTTAAAAAGTACGGAATTTGAAGTTCTTTTACCTTTTCTTCTACTTCATAAGAGGAAAATACATAAGTTACAATTAGGGGAAAGATATTTTTATATTTCTTTTTAAACCTTTCTATTTTTTTCAAAAAGTCCTTTAAATCATTTTTTGAAAACCTTGATTTTCCTTCCCCAAGAATTAGGAATTCTTGACCATTTCTTTTTGCAAAACCAAATAAATTTATCTCTTCCATTTTTCCTTTTTCATTTTCTAAGAATCCTCTTTTTAGCTTCCCATCAATTTCAAAGTTGTATTTTTCCTTTAAAATAGAAGGTAGTTTTAAAATTGCTTTGTCTTCTAAAAAATGTCCTATTGTTTGTGAATGTCCACCTACTTGAACTTTTAAATCTTCTACTACTAATATAAGTCCCTTTAAAGTTTCTTCTGTCTTTTTTTGAGCTATTGCAAGTTCTTCTACCACATTTTCCAGTTTTGTTATTCTTTCTTCTGATTTCTTTTGGGCTTCTGCCAGTTCTTCAACCCTTTGTTCTGTTCTTTTTTGAGCTTCTGCAAGTTCTCCAACTACTTCTTCCAATTTTGTCACCCTTTGTTCTGTTCTCTTTTGAGCTTCTGCTAATTCTTCAACCCTTTGTTCCGTTCTTTTTTGAGCTTCTGCCAGTTCTTCAACCCTTTGTTCCGTTCTTTTTTGAGCTTCTGCTAATTCTTCAACCCTTTGCTCTGTTCTCTTTTGAGCTTCTGCTAATTCTTCAACCCTTTGTTCTGTTCTTTTTTGAGCTTCTGCTAATTCTTCAACCCTTTGTTCTGTTCTTTTTTGAGCTTCTGCAAGTTCTCCAACTACTTCTTCCAATTTTGTCACCCTTTGTTCTGTTCTCTTTTGAGCTTCTGCCAATTCTTCAACCCTTTGTTCCGTTCTTTTTTGAGCTTCTGCTAATTCTTCAACCCTTTTTTCTGTTCTTTTTTGGGCTTCTGCTAATTCTTCAACCCTTTGCTCTGTTCTCTTTTGAGCTTCTGCTAATTCTTCAACCCTTTGTTCCGTTCTTTTTTGAGCTTCTGCTAATTCTTCAACCCTTTGCTCTGTTCTCTTTTGAGCTTCTGCAAGTTCTTTTACAATTTCTTTTAATTCAAAAAATTCTTCTTTTGTTGAAGTTTTTTCACGAATATCAAAGGCATAGTTTATTGCTTCAGCTATTTCAAAAGCAACTTTTTCATCTAAAACTTTTTTCAACTTTTCATATATTTCACTTATCATCATATTTTTATTTTAGCACAAAAAATATTTTCATAAAATACTGGTATATAATTCCAAAAACTTCTTAGCAGAAAAATTCCAAGAGAAATCCAAAGACATTGCTCTCTTTTGTATTTCTTGCCATTTTTCTTTATCTTTATAAAACTTTAAAGCCCTTTTTAATTCTTCTAAGAAATTGGCTGGGTCTTTTCCATCAAACACAAAACCTACTCCTCTTGAACCATCTTCCGAAACTTTTTCTACGGTGTCTGCAAGCCCACCTGTTTTTCTTACAAGGGGTAAAGTTCCATACCTTAAAGAATACATTTGATTAAGTCCACAAGGTTCAAAATGGGAAGGCATTAAAAATATATCTGCCCCACCTTCAATTAAATGGGCTGTTGGATTATCAAAAGCAAGCTTTAAACCAAAAAGGTTTTGGTACCTTTTTGCAAAAGTTGAAAGAATTTCATGATAGATATGTTGGCCTGTTCCTAATATCACAACTTGTAGTGGAAGTTTTACCATCTCTTCAAAAGCAGAAGCAATAATGTCTAAACCCTTTTGATCAGCTAAACGGGAAACCATCCCTAAAAGACAAATACCATTTTCTAATTTTGGCAAGTTAAAAGTTGATAAAAGGGCATCTTTTATAAGTTCCTTATTTTCTAAGTTTTCTTTTGAATAATGGTAAGGTAGAAGAGGATCAGTTTCTGGATTCCATTCTTCTGTATCAATTCCATTTATAATCCCTACGAAATCTTTGCCCTTTGCCCTTAAAATCCCTTCCATTCCCATACCAAACTCTGAAGATTCTACAACTTCTTTTGCATAAGTAGGAGATACAGTTACCACCTTATCAGAAAAGACAATACCGCTTTTTAAAAAACTCAACTTTCCCCAAAATTCCAAGGGCTCTGCTGGAAAAGTCCAACCTAAAGGTAAATCTGTGTATTTAAAATATTCCATACTATAATTGCCTTGATATGCAATGTTGTGGATATGAAAAACTGTTTTGACGGGAAATCTATAATATTTTATGTAAGCAGGTAAAAGCCCTGTGTGGTTATCATGGCAATGAACTATATGGGGTGGGGTTTTCAAGGATTTTAAGTATTGAAAAGCTGCTTTTGAAAAGAAGATCCATCTCAATGCTTGATCTTTAAATCCTTCACCAGTTTTAGGGTCATCGTATATTCCTTCCCTATCAAAAAAATCAGGGTGGCTTACAAAGGTTATAGGAATTTCTGTTTTAGGAAAATTTGTTTGAAATAGTTTATATTTTCCTTCAAAACCACCCTTTAATTCAATTTCTGGAACTTCAGGATGGGATTTAAAATCAAAACCGGACTTTTGGGTCTTCTTATAAAAAGGCATAAATACTTCCACTTCAATGTGTAAATTTTTCAGTGCTTTTGGAAGTGCACCAACTACATCAGCCAACCCACCAACTTTTGCAAAGGGATGGCATTCAGATGAAAACATAATTACCTTCATAAATCCTCCTAATATTTTTAATTATTAATTATAACATTTTTTTATTTAAAAGGGTCTTAAGTGTTCTTGATTTCCAAATTTAATAGAAAAATATTTTTCAAATAAATTATTGTATGCTTTGAGCCATAAAATAATTTCTCCACTTTCAACTTCAGGTATTTGGAATACCACTCTTGTGCCTTTTCCCGAGGGATTAATTTCTATAACCTTAAGCTTTTCATCATTAAATAAAGCTTCAACACTTAAAGATTCCAGTGGAATTTCTATGTAAAGGATTAAATTATTTCCACCAATTTCATAAGTAATTTTTACATTTTCAAAAAATTTTGTAAGATATGCAAAATTTGGATTTGAATTGAAAACTTCTATGTCATCTTTTATATCTTCAATCCAAAGGGGCATTTGGGGTGGATTTTGACTTTTTAATATTTCCCTCCATTCTTCATCGGATAACCTCTCTGAAATTGGTTTTATAAATTCATAATAACTAAATACAGCACCAACAGTCAAATACAATTTTCCCCTATGGGGAACCACAACTAAAATTCTCATAGGGAAACCAACCCCTTCTTCAAGGCAGGAAGGAGAATAAAAAGGTGGATTACTCAAGGGATCTGTGTGAACATCAGCAATTACAGGCATAGGGTCATCTTCTAAATAAGTGCTAAACTCATCAGAATTTGGATCAGAGACAAATTCCTTAATAATATTTCCAAAATTTGCTAAAAGATTCCATTCATTATCATCCAAAATTTGATTTGTAAGTTCTTTTTCAGAAATTTTTTTAAGATTTAATAACAGTTCTATGAGATTTTCTAATTTTTTTTCATATTTATTGTTTAAAATATTCAAATTTCTTAAACCATTTAAAGTATATAAAGATAAACTTGCAAGCCTTCCATAAAGTTCTGGATTTGGTTCCACATAAGATAGCAATACAAAATAATCGTTTGGAGGACCACCCCCAGAAATGTCTTGTTTTGCATAAAGTATTGTATCATGCCTTAACTCTGTCCAGGAACCAAGAGCAGAATTCAAATCCTTTTTTTGCCATGCTACATTTTGCATAAATGATGGATAGCCCTCTCCTTTGGGATGAAGTAATGGCATCAAAGAATAAAGCCAGTTAAAATAAAGGTTTTCTACCCATTTTTCTTCTGGATAACTTTTAAAATAATTTTTTAAATATTCCAAGTTTTCATTGTAGTTTAAATAACTTGTTTCACCAAGATAATTTAAGATTTCATAAGCCAAATCTGAACCCAAAATTGCCATAACATCAAGACCTTTTGGCATAAATCTGTATTGGACTTCTGGATGTGTAAGTTTTGTAAAAATGAAAGAATCAGGTATAAACCTTTGTCCCATAAATCTCATACCTTTTCTTACCATATCCCTAATTTGTGGATCTGGAAGTTCATTATATGCTTTTTCTATAAATAGCCCAAGTTTTTCTTTATTTGAAATCTCATTATGACTTAAATTCAAAAAATTTTCACCATAAACTTGTTTTGCCACTTTTAAATAATCTATATAAGTTAAATCATCAGCACTTCCAACAAAAAAAATAGTTGGTCTATAAATGTTATACCATAAATTTTGACTATCAATTTTAGCCATAAATTGAGTTAAAAAAAGAGCTGATTCTGTAATATCATAACAAGGCATCCCATAAAAATCCTTTAAGACAAAAGCTGTCTTTCCATGCCAAATCATACATTTAAAATATTTTTTTAAAATTTCATTTTTTGTATAATGTCCTCTGGGTTTAAATTGCGTGTAATCAATGCTATAAATTTGGAATAGGGGGCTATTAGAAATCATAGAATGTTCCTCAATTAATTCAATTTCTAAATCTACAACCTCTAAATATTTTTCTGGAACTGAAAAAGTAGGGTCTAAAAGTTTGCAGGCAGTAGCAAAATAAGAAGCAAGCAAAAAACTACTTCTTTTATTTATTAAATTGTCAAGTTCATAGAAAAAATAAAAAAGAGTAAGATCCAGCTCCTTTAACTTTGGATAAAAATTTTCTTCTTCTAAGTTTTGCAAAATTCCATCAAAAAACCTGTGATAGGTATGAAGCATAGCATCAGAGGTGACAAAAATAGGAAAGCCCTTTTCCATTGCTTCAATATAAACATCATACATTTCATTATAACCAGTGGCATAAGAAAGGGTGCTTTTTGGAGTAATAAAAAAACCATTTAAAGAAAGCAATTCGGCTTCTTTACTTGTTAAATTAAAAGTATCTTTGTTTTCAAGATTTGATAAATCAATTTCAACTTTATATGGAGGGATTGAAGGAGTGATGTTTGATGTAAAGGGGTAATATGTTGCAAAATCCGTTTTAATGGGTTTTGAAATTGTTACAAGAGGAGAATCGAGAGAAAAGGAATAGTTCATTCCAATTATTAAAAGGAAAATGAAAATTTTCTTCATATCCACCTCCAATTTTTCATTAAATTTATTATAACATAAAAAAGCTTAAAGCAAAACTCTAATTTTTTTCCATTTTTTAAATTTTTATAAAAAACTATGTTAAAAATAATCTAAAAAAATATTTTGTTATAATATTTCTATGAATTTTGAAAAGATGACCATAAAGCTTCAAGAAGCATTGCAAGGGGCAGAAAAACTTGCAAGGGAATTAAATCATCAAGAATTAAAACCCCTTCATTTAATCTTTTCTCTTTTATCTCAAGAAAATGGAGCTGTTCCCCTCACAATTGAAAGAATTGGAGTTAAAACAAAGCAAATTTTGGAAAATCTTTTAAAGGAATTACAAAAATATCCAAAGGTAAGTGGTGGAAACATTTATCTTTCACCAGAGCTCCATAAAGCACTTGACAAATCATTTTCAATTGCAAAGGAATTTCAAGATGATTTTGTTTCTGGTGAACATGTTTTTTTAAGTTTTTTAAGGGAACCAGGGGAGACCTTAAACTTTTTAAAGAAAAATGGGATTACAGAAGAGGCATTTTTATCTGCCTTAATGGGATTGAGAGGTACTCACAGAATTACAGATCAAAACCCTGAAGATAAATATGAAGCATTAAAAAAATATACAAGGGATTTAACAGAATTAGCAGAAAATGGGAAGCTGGATCCTGTCATTGGAAGGGATGAAGAAATAAGGAGGGTTGTGCAGGTCTTATCAAGGAGGACAAAAAATAATCCCGTCTTAATAGGAGATCCTGGTGTTGGAAAGACAGCAATAGTTGAAGGAATTGCTCAAAGGATTGCATCAAAGGATGTGCCTGACTCTTTAAAAGATAAAAAATTATTGGTTTTAGATTTAGGAGCCCTAATTGCAGGGACAAAGTATAGAGGAGAATTTGAAGATCGCCTAAAGGCGGTCTTGAAGGAAATTGAAGCAAATGAAGGGAAATATATTTTATTTATAGATGAATTACATACTTTAGTTGGTGCAGGTGCTGCAGAAGGAGCAATGGATGCAGCAAATATGTTAAAGCCAGCCCTTGCAAGGGGAACCCTTCGCTGTATTGGTGCAACAACCATAGGGGAATATAGAAAATATATTGAAAAAGATCCAGCTTTAGAAAGAAGGTTTCAACCCGTTTTTGTAGATGAACCTTCAGTTGAAGAAACAATTTCTATTTTAAGGGGACTTAAAGAAAAATATGAGGTTTATCATGGCGTTAAAATTTCTGATTCTGCAATTGTAGCAGCTGCAAAACTTTCCCAAAGATATATAACAGATAGGTTTTTACCTGACAAAGCTGTAGATTTAATTGATGAAGCATCTGCATCTTTAAAAATGGAGATTGATTCTTCTCCCCAAGAAATAGATGAAATACAAAGGAAAATAATTCAATATCAAATTGAAAAAGAAGCCCTTTTGAAGGAAGATACGGAAGAGGCAAAATTAAAGTTAAAAGAGTTAGAAGAAAAATTAGAAAAGGAAAAGAAAAACTTAGATAGTTTAAAAAATAAATGGCTTGAAGAAAAAGGGCTTATAAACAAGATAAAAGAAATTCAAAGGAAAATTGAAGAAACAAAAACACAAGCCCAATTAGCAGAAAGGGAAGGAAATTGGGAAAAGGCAGCAAGGTTAAGGTATGGGGACTTGGTTTCCTTAAATAGGGAATTGGAGGAGACCTCAAAAAAACTTGATAAAAAAGGGGAAAGGTTTTTATCTGAAATGGTTACTGCAGAACATATAGCAAGAATTGTTTCAAAATGGACGGGAATTCCTGTTCAAAAATTGATGGAAAATGAAAGGGAAAAATTTTTAAATATGGAAGAAATTTTAAGAAAGAGGGTTGTATCTCAAGATAAGGCTATAGAAGTAGTTTCAAAAGCAATAAAAAGGTCTATGGCTGGTCTTCAAGATCCTCAAAAACCCATTGGTTCCTTTTTATTTTTAGGACCAACAGGGGTAGGAAAAACAGAAACAGCAAAAGCCCTTGCTGCATTTTTATTTCAAGATGAGAATGCCATAGTTCGCCTTGATATGTCTGAATTTATGGAAAAGCACTCTGTATCAAAACTCATAGGTGCCCCTCCTGGATATGTGGGATATGAAGAAGGAGGGTATTTGACAGAAGCAATTAGAAAAAGGCCATACTCTGTCATACTACTTGATGAAATTGAAAAAGCCCATAATGATGTTTTTAATCTTTTGCTACAAATCTTAGATGAGGGGCGTCTGACGGATAGCAAAGGAAAAACAGTGAACTTTAAAAATACTTTAATTATAATGACTTCAAACTTGGGTTCAGAATTTATTCTTGAAAATGCTGGAGAAGAAAAGAAAATAAAAGAATATATAGACAACCTCCTTCCTAAATATTTCAAGCCGGAATTTTTAAATAGAATTGATGAAATAGTAATTTTTAATTCCCTACGAGGAGAGGACTTAGAAAAAATAGTAGATATTCAATTGGAAAGGTTAAAGGAAATATTGAAAGATAAGGAAATCCAAATAGAAATTACAAATGATGCAAAAAAATGGCTTGCCCAAAATGGATATGACCCTTCCTTTGGAGCAAGACCCTTAAAAAGGTTAATCCAAAGGGAAATAATGGATAAACTATCAGAAGCAATTCTTTCTGGTAAAGTTAAAGAATCAATGGTTGTAAAAATTAAAATAAAAGGTAATGAATTGATATTGGAATAAAATTATGATTTTTCTAAGATTTTATTTCTTCTTAATTTAAAAATATAAATAGAAATTGTAAGGTAAAATATTGTTATTAAGATTGAATAGAGGAAATATTTGTAATAATAGTTAAAAAAATCCTTATCCCATTTAAATTCTCCTATTTTTAAAGAAATTTCAGAAGTAGAAGGCAGAAGGTAATAAAAAGTATTTAAAAGGAAAACTCCAATTTTTTTAAGTATGACTTGCCATTCCTTAATAAATTTTGCCTCTTGAAGAGAAGCTAAGGATTGTTTTATTAAGTCGTTTTGAAAAATTAAAACAAAAATAGCTGTTGTCAAATGGGGAAATCTTACAGTTAAAAGGATTGTAAAGGAAGAAAAACAAAGGGATACTAAAATTAAAGAAAACAAACTATAAAAAGAACTTAAATAAAGTTTTTTAAAAAATATAAGGGATAGTATTTGAAGTAAGATACCAAAAATTAAAAGAATAAAAAGGGAAATAAAATTTATGGTTAAAAACTTTGAAATTATAATTTCCTTCTCTTTTATTGGTTGGGTTAGTGCAAATTGAATTGTTTTTTCCCTTATTTCGCTGGAAATTAAATCACAAGCCCCAAAAATTGCTAAAATTATTATTATTATTTCAAAAAATCCAATACTACCACGATGAAAAGTTAAGATTTCATTATGGGGTATAATGGAATAAAGGAAAATGTAAAAAATTATTGCAAGGAAAAGGGCTTTCCCCTTTTTAGCCCTTAAAAAATTTTTCAAATTTAGTAAAAATAGTAAATTAATGTTTTTCATTTTCTCCTTTAACCTTTTCTATGAAATAGTCCTCCAGCTTTTTATCTGGAAGAATTTGTAGTATTTCTCCCTTATTTTCTTTAATTAAATCAAGGATTTTAAAAAGTTCTTCTTGGTTTAAAGAACCCCTTTCATACCATTCCAAATTTCCCTTTTCCCTTTGAAATAAAATTTCCTTTTCCTTTGGAACTTTAAAAAATATCTTATATTTCCTTTCCTTTTCATAAATTTCCTTGGGGCTTCCTTCCCATACCATTTTCCCTTCATTTATAATCCCAACTTTAGTGCAAAGCATTTCTACTTCAGATAAAATATGAGAAGAAAAGAATACAGTTTTCCCATTCTTTGAGATTCTTTCAATTTCTTCTTTTGCAATTTTTACTCCTATGGGATCCAAACCTCTAAAGGGTTCATCTAATATTAAGATTTCTGGTTCTATTAAAAAATTCACTGCAAGGATTAATCTTTGTTTTTCCCCCTTTGAGTAGGTCTTTAATATTCTTTTTCCCTTTTCTTTTAATTGAAATATTTCTAAAAAATAGGGAATCTTTTCTTTTAAAAAATTTTCATCCTTTCCCTTTAATCTTCCAATTAAATAAAGTATTTCTTCTCCTTTTAAATAGTTATAAAAAAAGGGCTCTTCAGGCACATATCCAATTTCTTTATAAATTTCCTTTGATTTATCATTTTCTTTTCCAAGTAAAAGTATTTTTCCTCCATCTCTTTTTATTAAATTTAAAATCAATAAGATTGTAGTTGTTTTTCCAGCACCATTGGGACCTAAAAAACCATAAATTTCTCCCCTTTGAATTTCAAAGGAAATCTCCTTTAGGGAAAAAATTGTTTTATTTTTAAAAAATCCACTTTTATAAACCTTTTTTAAGTTTTCAATTACTATTGTCTTTTCCATTTTTTTCTTCCTTTATATTTTCAATGTATTTCCACTCAATTATTTTTTCCACTTGCCATTCCTTAAAATTTTCTTTGTAAATCAATCTTTGGCAGTAATTTAAAATTTCTTTTTTCCTTTTTGCAGTTTTGCAATCCCTACAAAGACATTCTAAAAGAGAGTTTCCACAAGTACAATTACATTTTATATTACACAAGATTTTTTCTGCTTTTTCTTTAGCAATCTTTTCCCTTTTTTCTTCCTTAAAATCTTTGCTCAAAAAACTTAAAATTTCTTCTTCAAAATTTACAATAGCACCTGTCTTTGATTTAACAATATATCCCTTTCTAAGTAAAATACTCTTAGGAATTGCTTTAACTTTGTATAATTTATGAACCTCTGAAGAAGAATCCAAGAAGACATCAAAATCAAAGGAATTTTCTTCTAAAAATTTTTTTACCTTTTCTTCTTCTTCATTTGATATTAAAACCAATTTTAAACCATATTCATTTAATTTATCCATATGATTATTAATTTCTTTTAATTCTCTTTTACAAGGTGCACACCAAGTGGCAAAAAATATTAAAAGCAAATTGTTTTCCTTTTCTTTACTTAATTGAAATTCTTCTCCCTTTATATTTTTTAATTTAAAGTCAGGGGCAAGCTCATCCAATTCTTTATTATCTTCACTTAAATAAAGGGTTTCTTTTTTTACTTTATGTGTGAAATAAAAAGTTAAAAGGAAAAGAATTATTAAAAAAAATAACTTTAAAAACTTCATTTTATTATTTTATCAAAAAAATTTGATTTTTTAAAAATTTATGATATATTAAAATTATGGAAAAAAAGAGATTTCCTGAATTAGAGCCATATATAAAGGTAGTTTTAGAAAGAATTGAAAAAAATGATAGTTGCAATGAGTTAAATAATATAGCATTTGGTATAGAAAATCTTATAAATTATCTAAGAAAAATGGATGATAAAGAGCTTCTGCCATTAATAATAGAAGGGCTTGCATTTTTTGAAAAATATGAAAAGGAAAAGGAATTTTTTAATGAAAAGAAGGAACTTTTGGAGGAAACAGTTAAAATTGGGCAGATAATTCAAAATGATTTAAAAAAAGAAGTTGGAAAGTTTGTAATGAAAGGGGAAAAGAGCAATTCAAAAATTTTACAGGGATTTTCTTATGCTATCTTTGAAAAGATTTCCCAAATAAAACCCCAAGAAGAAAGAGATATAAAGGAAACATCTGAAGAGTATGGTAGGGCTTTTATTCAAAAGAAAGAAAAATTGGAAAAAGGCATTGAAAAAAAGAAAACTTATAAA
>FWPV01008861.1_pt1 | contig 17345 bp, 12 predicted proteins | sample 2228371 | NCBI WGS metagenome assembly FWPV01 (sample SAMEA103939776, study PRJEB20133) | metagenome | reverse complement strand
GATCAGGGACTCCGCCGACAGCCCGTTGAGGGCGAGGAGGTCCGAGAGCTTCACCCCGAGGCGCTGGGCGATGTCAAACAGCGTGTCACCTTGCTGGATGGTGTACGTCTGCCCGCTGGCGGCCACCGTCGCCGGCGGGCGGGACCCTGCGGTGGTGGGCACGCTCGCCTCGTTGGCCTGCAGCGTGGTCGCCACGGCGGGTGCGACGGAGGTGGGGGCCGGTTCGGCCGGGGCCGGCTCGGGGACCGTGGTGGCCCCGGGCAGGGTGATCAGCGAGGGTGCCGTGGTGCTGGTGGTGAGGGGCAGGGTGGTCGACATCGTGTCGATGGTGTTGACGTCACCCGGCCCGGAGACGCACGCCCCCAGGAGGAGCACGAGCGCAACTCCGCCGACGGCCGCCCGCGCTGTTGTGGTCACCATGACCGGAAGCCTAGGCGGGGTGACCTCCGCCGGGGGTGCACCCTCAGTGGGTGACCAGTGCCGGGTCGGCCGCAGCGAGGTGGTGCACCTCGTTCAGCGAGTGGACGGCCCGGATCGTGTCCCGGGCCAGCACCACCGACACCGAGGCGTGGGCGGGCCGGAACACCATGTCGGCCCGCACCCCGAGCAGGTGGGCCACGTAGGCGTTGATCACCCCACCGTGACAGGCCACCACCACCCGCTGGCCGGGATGGACGGCGGCGATGCCCTCGAGTGCGGTGACCACCCGGTGACGGAACTCCTCGCTGCGCTCGGACAGGGGGTACACGTCCCAGCGCTTCTCGACGATCATGCGCTGGCGCGCCCCCATCAGCCGGGTCCGGCCGATCACCTCGAGCGCGGAGCGGTCGGGGGGCACGTCGCGGAACACCTCCACCTCGCGGAGGTCCTCGAGCACCGTCACCTCGTGACCGTGCGGAGCTGCGATCGCCTGCGCCGTGTCCCTGGCCCGCTGGAGGTTGCTGGCGTAGACCGCGTCGACGCGCTCGGAGGCCATGCGCTCCCCCACCACCGCGGCCTGCCGGCGCCCGAGCGGGCTGAGGGGCGGGTCGACCTGGTCGGCCACCGGTCGGCCCCGCATGTCGGGCAGGTCTTGCTGCCCGTGGCGGACCAGCACGAGTTCGGTCACACCCTCGACGCCGGTCAGGAACGCGACGTCGAGGGCGCCGGGCAGGCTGGGGGGCGGGGTGCTCACACCAGCGGTCGGGCGGTGGGCACCAGCGGGGCGGGCAGCGCCGTCTCGCCCATCAGGTAGCGGTCCACCGCCGCGGCGGCCGACCGGCCCTCGGCGATGGCCCAGACGATGAGGCTCTGGCCCCGGCCCATGTCCCCGGCGACGAACACCCCGGGCACCGACGACATCCAGTTGTCGTCCCGCTTCACGTTGCCCCGGGCGTCGAACTCGACGCCGAGCTGCTCGAGCCAGCCCCCCTTCTCGGGGCCGACGAAGCCCATGGCCAGCAGCACGAGGTCGGCGCGCAGCTCGAAGTCGGTCCCCTCGACCTTCTCGAACCGGCCGCCGACCAGGCGCACCTCGTGGAGCCGGAGGGCACGGACGTTGCCGTGCTCGTCGCCCAGGAAGCGCTCGGTGTTGACGCTGTAGAGCCGCTCACCACCCTCCTCGTGCGCCGAGGAGACCCGGTAGATCATCGACCATTGCGGCCACGGGTTGTCGGGGGCCCGCGTGTCCGGCGGGCGGGGCATGATCTCCAGCTGGTGGACGCTCAGCGCCCCCTGGCGGTGGGCCGTGCCCAGACAGTCGGCACCGGTGTCGCCCCCGCCGATGATCACCACGTGCTTCCCCTTGGCGGTGACGGGCGGTTCGGCCAGGTCTCCCTCCTGGACCCGGTTGGCCAGGGGCAGGTACTCCATGGCCTGGTAGATCCCCTTCAGCTCCCGGCCGGGCACGTTCAGGTCGCGCCACGCCGTGGCGCCGCAGGCCAGGACGATGGCGTCATAGGTGGCGCGCAGCACGTCGATGTCGACGGTCCGACCGACCTCGGCGTTCACCCGGAACTCGGTGCCCTCGGCCCGCATCTGCTCGAGTCGGCGGTCGAGGTGGCGCTTCTCCATCTTGAACTCGGGGATGCCGTAGCGCAGCAACCCGCCGATCCGGTCGGCGCGCTCGAGCACGACCACGTCGTGGCCGGCCCGGGTCAGTTGCTGTGCGGCGGCCAGACCGGCGGGGCCCGACCCGATGACCGCCACCCGCTTCCCGGTCTTCACCGACGGGGGCCGCGGGGTGACCCAGCCCTCGGCCCAGGCCCGGTCGATGATCTCGACCTCCACCTGCTTGATGGTGACCGGGTCGGCGTTGATGCCGAGCACGCAGGCCGCCTCGCACGGCGCTGGGCACAACCGGCCGGTGAACTCGGGGAAGTTGTTCGTGGCGTGCAGCCGCTCGATGGCATCACGCCAGTGGTCGCGGTACACGAGATCGTTCCAGTCGGGGATGAGATTCCCGAGCGGGCAGCCGTTGTTGCAGAACGGGATGCCGCAGTCCATGCACCGGCCGGCCTGCAGCCTGAGCTTGTCGGCCGGGAAGGGCTCGTACACCTCCTTCCAGTCGCGCAGGCGGACGGGGACGGGCCGACGCGTCGGCGTCTCCCGGCCCCACTTGAGGAACCCCGTCGTCTCACCCATGTGCGCTCGCCATGATCAGCTCGAGTGTCTTCTCCTCGTCGAGGCCCTTGGCCTGTGCGTCCTTCATCACCGTGAGCACCCGCTTGTAGTCGCGGGGCATCACCTTGCGGAACCGGCTGACCTCGAACCCCCAGCTGGCGAGGATGCGCTCGGCGACGGCCGATCCGGTCAGCTCCCGGTGGCGCTCGATCACCTGGCGCAGGAACGACCGGTCGTCGTCGTCGAGGGGTTCGAGGTCGACCATCTCGTAGTTGACCAGCGTGGGGAACGCGGCCAGCGGGTCGTAGACGTAGGCGATGCCACCGCTCATGCCGGCACCGAAGTTCCGTCCGGTCGGCCCGAGCACGACCACCCGGCCGCCGGTCATGTACTCGCAGCCGTGGTCACCGAGACCTTCGACGACGGCCAGCGCACCGGAGTTGCGGACGCAGAACCGCTCGCCCACCACCCCACGCAGGAACAGCTCCCCGCTGGTCGCGCCGTAGGCGATCACGTTGCCGGCGATGATGTTCTCCTCTGCCGCGAACCGGGCGGACCGGTGCGGGTGCACGATGATCCGGCCACCCGACAGGCCCTTGCCGACGTAGTCGTTGGCGTCTCCTTCGAGGCGCAGCGTGATGCCCTTGGGGAGGAACGCCCCGAAGCTCTGACCGGCCGACCCGGTGAAGTGGATCGAGATGGTGTCGTCGGGCAGCCCGGCGCCACCCCAGAGGCGGGTGACCTCGGACCCGAGCATGGTGCCGACCGTGCGGTTGACGTTGCGGATCGGAAGTTCGATCCGGACCGGCCGGCCCTCCTCGAGTGCCGGTGCGGCCATGGCGATCAGCGTGGCGTCGAGGGCCCGGTCGAGTCCGTGGTCCTGGGGCTTGGTCTGGTGGAGATCCTGACCCTCGTAGCGGACCTCGGGCTGGTGGAGGATCGGGCTGAGGTCGAGGCCGTGGGCCTTCCAGTGGTCGATGGCGGCCCTCGTGTCAAGCATCTCCACGTGGCCGATCGCCTCCTCGAGCGAGCGGAAGCCCAGTTCGGCGAGCAGCTCGCGCACCTCCTGGGCGACGAACTCGAAGAAGTTCACGACGAACTCGGGCTTGCCGCTGAACCGGCGGCGCAGCTCGGGGTTCTGGGTGGCCACGCCCACCGGGCAGGTGTCGAGGTGGCACACCCGCATCATCACGCAGCCGCTGACCACCAGGGGGGCCGTGGCGAACCCGAACTCCTCGGCGCCGAGCAGCGCAGCGATCACCACGTCGCGGCCGGTCTTCATCTGGCCGTCGACCTGCACGACGATCCGGTCGCGCAGGCCGTTGAGCAGCAGCGTCTGCTGGGTCTCGGCCAGGCCGAGCTCCCAGGGTGCACCGGCGTGCTTGAGCGAGGTCAGCGGGGATGCGCCCGTCCCGCCATCGTGGCCACTGATCAGCACCACATCGGCGTGGGCCTTGCTGACCCCGGCGGCCACCGTACCCACGCCGACCTCGGCCACCAGCTTGACGTGCACCCGGGCGCGGGGGTTGGCGTTCTTCAGGTCGTGGATGAGCTGGGCGAGGTCCTCGATGGAGTAGATGTCGTGGTGCGGTGGCGGGCTGATCAGACCGACCCCGGGCGTGGAGTGCCGGGTCTTGGCGATCCACGGGTACACCTTGTGGCCCGGCAGCTGGCCGCCCTCACCGGGCTTGGCACCCTGGGCCATCTTGATCTGGATGTCGTCGGCGTTCACCAGGTACTCGCTGGTCACACCGAACCGGCCCGAGGCCACCTGCTTGATGGCCGAACGTCGCAGGTCGCCGTTGGCGTCGGGCACGTAGCGCTCCGGGTCCTCCCCACCCTCGCCGGTGTTGGACTTGCCGCCGAGGCGGTTCATGGCGATGGCCAGCGTCTCGTGCGCCTCGGCCGAGATCGACCCGTAGCTCATCGCTCCGGTGGCGAACCGCTTCACGATCTCGCTGACCGGTTCGACCTCATCGATCGGCACCGGCGGCCGCAGCCCCGTCCGGAACGTGAACAGACCCCGGAGCGTGGCCAGCCGCTTCGACTGATCGTCGACCAGGCGGGTGTACTCCTTGTAGATCTCGTACCGCCCCGCCCGGGTGGCGTGCTGCAGCTTGAACACGGTCTCGGGGTTGAACAGGTGGTACTCGCCCTCCCGGCGCCACTGGTACTCGCCACCGAGCTCGAGCTGGCGATGGGCGCGCTCCTCGGGCCGCGTCGGCCACGCGGTGGCGTGGCGGGCGGCGACCTCCTTGGCGATCTCGTCGAGCCCGATCCCGCCGAGGCGGCTGACCGTCCCGGTGAAGTACTCGTCCACGAGTTCCTGCCCGAGACCGATGGCCTCGAACACCTGGGCACCGGTGTAGCTCGCGACCGTGGAGATGCCCATCTTCGACATCACCTTGAGCACGCCCTTGCCGGCGGCCTTGATGTACTGCTTCACCGCCTTGGCCGGGTCCATCCCCTCGAGCCCGTACAGCCCCTGGGCGATGAGGTCCTCGATGGACTCGAACGCCAGGTACGGGTTGACCGCGGCGGCGCCGTAGCCGAGCAGCAACGCCATGTGGTGCACCTCGCGGGCGTCACCGGCTTCCACCACCAGGCCCACCCGGGTGCGCGACTTCTCCCGGATGAGGTGGTGGTGCACCGCGGAGGTGAGCAGCAGCGACGGGATCGGGGCGTACACCTCGTCGGAGTTGCGGTCGGACAGCACGATGATGCGGGCCCCGTCGGCGATGGCCTCGCTGACCTCGCGCCGGACGCGGTCGAGCGCCTCGCGCAGCCCGGCACCGCCGTCGGCGACCCGGAACAGGCCGCTGACGACCTGGGCCCGGAACCCGGGCATGTCGCCGTCGTCGTTGATGTGGATGATCTTGGCCAGCTCGTCGTTGCTGATGATCGGGAACGGCAGGTGGATCTGCCGGCACGACGCCGGGCCCGGGGCCAGCAGGTTGCCCTCCGGTCCCATGGTGACTGCGAGCGAGGTGACCAGCTCCTCGCGGATGGCGTCGAGCGGTGGGTTGGTGACCTGGGCGAACAGCTGCTGGAAGTAGTCGAACAGCAGGCGGGGGCGTTCGGAGAGCACGGCGATCGGGGTGTCGGTGCCCATCGACCCGATGGGCTCGGCACCGGTGCGCGCCATGGGCGCGACGATGATCTTCAGCTCCTCGTGGGTGTACCCGAAGGTCTGCTGGCGGCGCAGCACGCTCTCGTGGCTGTAGACCACGTGCTCGCGCTCGGGCAGGTCCTCGAGCCGCACCAGGCCGGCCTCGAGCCATTCGCCGTAGGGGTGCTCGGCGGCGAGCCGGCCCTTGATCTCCTCGTCGTCGACGATGCGCCCCTCGGCGGTGTCGATGAGGAACATGCGCCCGGGCTGCAGGCGGCCCTTCTTGACCACCCTGTCCGGCGCCACGTCGACGACACCGACCTCGCTGGCCATGATCACCAGGTCGTCGTCGGTCACCCAGTACCGGCTGGGTCGCAGCCCGTTGCGGTCGAGGACGGCCCCGATGACCGTGCCGTCGGTGAAGGCGATCGAGGCCGGCCCGTCCCAGGGCTCCATCAGGCAGGCGTGATAGGCGTAGAAGGCCTTCTTCTCGGGGGTCATGGTGGCGTGGTTCTCCCACGCCTCGGGGATCATCATCAGCACGGCATGCCACAACGGCCGGCCGCCGAGGTGCAGCAGCTCGAGCACCTCGTCGAAGCTGGCCGAGTCGCTGGCACCGGGTGTGACGATGGGGAAGATCCGCTCGAGATCCCCGGGGATCAGGTCGCTGGCCAGCAACGCCTCCCTGGCCCGCATCCAGTTCCGGTTGCCCTGGAGGGTGTTGATCTCGCCGTTGTGGGCGATGTACCGGTACGGATGGGCCAGCGGCCAGGACGGGAAGGTGTTGGTCGAGAACCGGCTGTGCACCAGGGCGATGGCCGATTCCATCCGCTCGTCGACGAGGTCGGGGAAGAACGCCGCCAGCTGGGGCGTGGTCAGCATCCCCTTGTACACCAGCGTGCGCGCCGACAGGCTCGGGAAGTACACCGGCCAGCCCGCCGCCCGGCTCTCGTGCTCGATCCGCTTGCGGACCACGAAGGCATGGCGGTCGAGGGCGATGCCCTCCAGTCCCGCCCCGGGGGCGCCGGCGATGAAGAGCTGGCGGAACGCCGGCATCACGTCCAGGGCCGTGCGGCCGAGCATGGACGGGTCGGTCGGGACGTCCCGCCATCCCAGCACCCGCAACCCCTCTTCCTCCACGATCCGCTCGCACAGGGCGACGGCCTTCTCCGCGTCGTTGCCCTCCACCGGCAGGAACGCCATCCCCACGGCGTAGGCCCCGGTCGGCGGCAGGGCGAACGGCACGACCGCGCGCAGGAACCGGTCGGGCACCTGGATGAGGATGCCGGCGCCGTCGCCCGTGTTGACCTCGGCGCCCGAGGCGCCCCGGTGCTCCAGGTTGCACAGGGCGCCCACGCCCAGCTGCACGAGCTCATGGCTCTTGCGGCCCTTGATGTTCGCCACGAACGACACCCCGCAGGCGTCGCGTTCGAGCCGGGGGTCGTACAGGCCCTGAGGCCGCGGGAGGTCCGGGTTGAGCATCAGATCCACCTGGTGTCGGGTTCCGTCCTGGGTTCCGGCACCGGGACGACGCTGGCCCGGGCTGTTTCCGGCAGGTTACCGAATCCGCCCGGCCGGCGCGCATCCGTTTCGCGCCGACCCATCACCGGTGCGGGCGGGTGCGGGCGCGATCATCTCCCGCGGACGGCGCGACAGGGAAGGACGGGACATGGCGACGCTCGAAGTCACCGCGACACCGGCGCCGCGCGTCGCCGCGCTGGTCGACGAGGGGGCCGGGGTGATCGCCGTGGGGATCGTGCCCGCCACCGTCCCGGCGCTGACCCGCCAGCTCCGCGACCGCCTCGGAGCTGTGCGGTCCGTCACCCTCGAGGTCGCCGACCATGACATCGTCCTCGATCGGCTGTGGGAGCTCGACCAGCGTGCCCTGGTCGTCGAAGGCCTGGACGTGATCGTCCGCAGCCCGGCCGACGCCGATGTCCTCGCCTCGATCCTGGGCCCGGGCGGCGACCTGGCCCGGGAAGGCGGCCCGGCGCTCGTGCTGTGCGCCCGGTCACCCTGGCTGGTGGCCCTGCGGCGCACCGCACCGGCGCTGTGGTCGGTGTTCCAGGCCGTGGTGCTCGCCGACGACGGTCTCGAGGTCGTGCTCTCCCAGCCCGACGTCCTCGGGGGCCTCACCGACGACAACCTCCGGTCTCTGCTCGCCAGCCTCACCGGTCACGACCACCGGGTGGTGAGGACCCGCATCGCCATCCGCCAGGTGCTCGTCCAGCGCGCCGCCGCTGCCGGCGACGACCTCGCCATGGTCGACCAGGCGATGCTGCTGGTGGCCGACCGCCAGAGCCTCGGGCTGGACCCGACCGGCGGCGACCCGTACCTGACCCACGTGTTCGACCACCTCGCCCGCCACGCCGGCGGGCCCGGTCCGGGGGGCGCCGATGGAGCTGGCGGACCGGCCACCACCGTGACCGATCGCGCACGGGAGCGGGCCCTGGCGGCCGAGGCCGAAGCCAAGGCCGGCACGTACGTGCAGCGGGGCTCGTTCTCCAGCGCCGCGGTCTACCTGCTCGCCGCCGCCGGTCACCACGAGCGGGCCGGCGACCACGCCGCAGCCGAGGCGGCGCGCCGTCGGGCCGGCGACTACCAGCGGGCCGTGTCGTCCGGCTAAGCGGGATCGGCGAAGACCGGGGCCCGGTTCTCGAACCCGGCCATCACCGCCTCGACCTGGTTGGGGGTGCCGATGAGCGAGCCGATCACCCGACGCTCCTCGGCGAACTGGGTGGCGGCATCCGCGGTGAGTGACGCGTTGAGCAGCCGCTTGGCCCCGCGGGTGGCGTCCGGGCTCTTCGAGGCGATCTCCTCGGCCAGCGCCCGGGCGTCCTCATAGGGCGTGTCGCTGAGCTTCGTGCACAGGCCGAGGGCCACCGCCTCGGTGCCACTGACCATGCGCCCGGTGAAGGTGAGCTCCTTGGCGACGTCGAGCCCGACGAGCCGGGGCAGCACCCAGGTGGCGGTCATGTCCGGGGTCAGGCCCCACTTCACCTCGAGCACCGACAGCTTGGTGGCCGGGTGCACGATGCGGATGTCGGCGCCCAGCGCCACCTGGAGCCCACCGCCGAGGGCGTGGCCGTGGACGGCGGCGATGACCGGCACGGGCAGCTCCTGCCAGACCCAGCAGGCCTGCTGACCGGTGTGGGTGATCCGGCCCTCGGGGATGTAGCCGATGCTCGCCTGGTCGGCCGGCGCCTCGGCCGAGCGCATCCCGCCTCCGGCCATGGCCTGGAAGCTGGCGAAGTCCAGCCCGGCGCAGAAGCTGGCCCCCTCCCCCGACAGCACCACCGCCCGCACCGACCGCTCGGTCTTGAGGGACTCGCCGGCTTCGACGATGGCGGCGAACATCGCCGGGTCGAGGGCGTTGCGCTTGTCGGGGCGGTTCAGGCGGACGTCGGCGACACCACCGTCGATGGTCACGGTCACGCGGTCAGACATGGCGGGAGTCTCCCACGCCGCTGCGACCCGTCATGCGGCCGCGCGCCGATGGCATGCTCGTCCCCCGTGAAGCTGAACCTGAGCGCCGACGAGGTGCTGACCACGACCCGCAGCGTCCGCAAGCGCCTCGACCTGGACCGTCCGGTGCCCCGCGAGGTGCTCGTCGAGTGCCTCGAGATCGCCCTGCAGGCCCCCACCGGCTCGAACTCCCAGGGGTGGCACTGGGTGCTGGTGGGCGACCCGGCGCGCAAGCAGGCCATCGCCGAGGTGTACCGGTCGAACTTCTCGATCTACGCCCAGAACCCGCGCAGCGCCCAGTACGCCGAGGGTGACCTTCGGGCCGAGCAGCGCGAGAAGATCACCGCCTCGGCCACGTTCCTCACCGAGAACTTCCACCGGGTGCCGTGGATGCTGATCCCGTGCATCGAGGGCCGGCTCGACAACGCCTCGGTGTTCCAGGGTGCGAGCGCCTGGGGCTCGCTGCTGCCGGCGGTGTGGTCGTTCATGCTCGCCGCCCGTGAGCGCGGCCTCGGGTCGGCGTGGACCACCATCCACCTGATCGGTGACGGCGAGAAGCGGGTGGCCGAGATCGTCGGTATCCCGCACGATCGCATCACCCAGGGCGGGCTGTTCCCGGTGGCCTACACCGTGGGCACCGCCTTCAAGCCGGCCAGGCGCCTGCCCCTCGAGGGGTGCCTGCACTGGGACACCTGGTAGCGGCGAACCCGGCTCCTGCCCCTACTCGACGAGCCGCAGGCCGGTCGGGGCGATTGACGGCTCGGCGTTCGGCAGGTCGACGACGAACTCGGTGCGGTGGGCCGGGAACACGTGCTCGCTCATCAGCACGGCCGCCCCGTCGACGTCGAAGGTCACCCGCTCGCAGCGCAGCACCGGTGATCCCTCGGGGATGCCGAGCAGGCGGGCGTCCTCGGCCGACGCCGCCGCCGCACCGATGGTCTGGGTGGCACCCCCCAGCGGGATCGGGAGCAGCTCGTAGAACGGCGAGCGCTCGACGTCGGCGCGGCTCAGCGTGGCGCCCAGATCGGCCGGGCACCACACCGTCACCCGGGCGAAGGGCTGGCCGTCGGCGAGGTTGAGCCGGCGCACCTGCAGGACCTGCTCGCAGCGCAGCACCCGGCGCACCACCGGCGGGGCCGGAGCGAAGGCGAACTCCAGCACCCGCCGCTCCGGCGTGCGGCCCGACGCGGCCAGCTGCGCCTCGATCGTGGCCAGACGGCCGAGGGTCTGGCGCATGGGTTCGGCGGCCACGAACCAGCCGAACCCCTGCCGGGCATCGAGGATCCCCTCGTCCCGGAGCAGGTCGAGCGCCCGGCGGACGGTGACCCGGGACGCGCCGTAGCGGGCCGACAGCTCGGCCTCGCTCGGCAGCAGGCCACCGGCGGCGAACTCGCCGGCCTCCACCCGGGCCCGGAGGTCCGCAGCGATCTCCCGGTAGCGGATCGTGCGCACTTGTCTTAGGGTTGTCTACGTTCAAACGTCCGTCAACTCCGACCCAGGGAGAACCCATGGCTGTGACCGCCGGGACGCCCCTCGACCTCGTCGAGGGCGTGTACGCCACCCTCCCCGACCGCGTCGCCGTCGCCCGCCGCCGCCTCGGCCGCCCGCTGACGCTGACCGAGAAGGTGCTCGTCAACCACCTCGTCGACCCTGAGGGCCAGGAACTCGAGCGTGGCCGTAGCTACGCCGACTTCCACCCTGACCGTGTGGCCATGCAGGACGCCACCGCCCAGATGGCCCTGCTCCAGTTCATGACCGCCGGGCTCCCCAAGGTGGCCGTGCCCACCACGGTGCACTGCGACCACCTGATCCAGGCCAAGGCCGGCGCCGACATCGACCTGAAGTTCGCGCTCGACGTGAACAGCGAGGTCTACGAGTTCCTCCGCTCGGTGTCGGCCAAGTACGGCATCGGCTTCTGGAAGCCGGGCTCGGGGATCATCCACCAGGTGGTGCTCGAGCACTACGCCTTCCCCGGCGGGATGATGATCGGCACCGACAGCCACACCCCGAACGCCGGTGGGCTCGGCATGATCGCCATCGGCGTGGGCGGGGCCGACGCCGTGGACGTGATGACCGGCTTCCCGTTCAACGTCCGCTGGCCCAAGGTGATCGGCGTGCGGCTTACCGGCCGGCTGTCGGGGTGGTCGTCACCCAAGGACGTGATCCTCGAGGTGGCCCGGATCCTGACCGTCTCCGGCGGGACCGGCGCGGTGGTCGAGTACTTCGGCCCGGGCGCCGACTCCATCTCGGCGACCGGCAAGGCGACCATCTGCAACATGGGCGCCGAGATCGGTGCCACCTGCTCGATCTTCCCGTACGACCACAACATGGCGCTCTACCTCAAGGCCACCGGACGGGAGGACATCGCCGATGCGGCCGACCGGGTCGCCGAGCACCTGCGGCCCGACGAGGGGGCGCACTACGACCGGCTGATCGAGATCGACCTCGACCAGCTCAAGCCGCTGATCAACGGTCCCCACACCCCCGACCTGGCCCACAAGGTCGGCGAAGTCGGCGCAGCCGCCCGGGAGCACGGCTGGCCGCTGGAGATCAGCTCGGCGCTGATCGGCTCGTGCACGAACTCCTCCTACGAGGACATCACCCGTGCCGCCTCCATCGCCCGGCAGGCCGCGGCCCACGGGCTGAAGGCGAAGACCGAGCTGCTGATCACCCCTGGCTCGGAGCAGGTGCGTGCCACCATCGAGCGGGACGGGCTGCTGGCCGACCTCGAGGCCATCGGCGGCAAGGTGCTCGCCAACGCCTGCGGGCCGTGCATCGGCCAGTGGGAGCGCACCGACCTCGACCCGTCGAAGCTCAACACCATCGTCAACAGCTACAACCGGAACTTCCCCAAGCGCAACGACGGCAACCCCAACACACTGTCGTTCGTCACCTCCCCCGACACGGTGATCGCGCTCGCGCTGGCCGGGCGGCTCGACTTCGACCCGACCACCGACGAGCTCGTCACCGACACCGGGGAGCGGGTCCGGCTCGAACCCCCGGTGGGTGAGGTGCTCCCGTCCCGGGGCTACGACCCGGGCGAGGACACCTTCGTGGCGCCACCCGAGGACGGTTCGTCGGTGGAGGTGGTGGTGGACCCCGCCTCCGACCGCCTTCAGCTGCTCGAGCCGTTCGCCCCGTGGGACGGCAAGGACTACCTCGGCCTCCCCGTGCTCATGAAGGCGAAGGGCAAGTGCACCACCGACCACATCTCGGCCGCCGGCAAGTGGCTCAGGTACCGAGGGCACCTGGAGAACATCTCGGGCAACCTGTTCCTCGGTGTGGTCAACGCGTTCACCGGCGCCACCGGCGAGGGCAAGGACCAGACCGACGGCCAGACCCGGCCCTTCCCCGAGATCGCCAAGCGGTACGCCGAGGCGGGCATCGGGTGGTGCGCAATCGGCGACGAGAACTACGGCGAGGGCTCGTCGCGCGAGCACGCCGCCATGGAGCCGCGCTACCGCAACGGCAAGGTGATCTTCGCCCGCAGCTTCGCCCGGATCCACGAGACCAACCTGAAGAAGCAGGGGCTGCTGCCGCTGACCTTCTCCGATCCGGCCACCTACGACCTGATCGAGGAGGACGACCGCATCAACGTGCTCGGCCTCGCCGGCCTGGCCCCCGACACCCCGGTGCGCTGCCAGATCGTGAAGCCCGACGGTAGGACCATCGACTTCACCTGCACCCACACGTTCTCGGCGGACCAGATCGAATGGTTCCGGGCGGGCTCCGCGCTGAACATCGTCCGCCAGCGGATCCAGGCGAAGTAGGCCATCCGGCCAGAACCGGCCACGACCGGCGGGAAGGGGCCCGTGACCCATTCCCGCCGGTCACCCGGCCGTGATCCACTCGCCGTCGTGCCGACCACCACCACCGCCGTGATCGACCTGCGCGACTCCGCCGGCACCGCCGTGCGGGTGCATCACAACTGGCGTCGGATCGGGGTGGTGCTGCTGGCCGTGCTGAACGTGCTCGACCTGGTGACCACCTACGCCTTCCTCGACAAGGGGGTGCCGGAGGGGAACCCGGTCGCCAAGCACCTCATCGAGAGCGGGGCGGCAGGGCCGTTGAAGTTCGCCCTGCTGGGTGCCCTCGGCTGGCTGGTGTGGACCAGACCTCCGAAGATCGGGACCACCTGTCTCATCTGGATGGTGAACGGGGTCTACGCCTGCGTCGTGGCCGTCAACACCTGGGTGCTGCTGTCGGTCTGAGGCCGGTACGGTCGCGGCCATGGACATCGGCCTGCTGACGCTGGGCGACCATCTCACCGACCCGGTCACCGGCCAGCGCCAGAGCCAGGCCGCCCGTCACCGCACGATCGTCGAGAGCGCCGTGCTGGCCGAGTCGTGCGGGTTCACCTCGGTGCACCTGGGCGAGCACCACTTCTGCGACTACATCCTGTCCGCGCCGCCGGTGGTGCTGGCCGCCATCGCCGAGCGGACGACCTCGGTGCGGCTGTCGACCGGCGTGACCCTCGGGGTGAACCTCGACCCGGTCCGGATCGCCGAGGACTACGCGACCGTCGACCTGCTGTCGGGCGGCCGGGTGGAACCGTGCCTGGGGCGCGGCACGTTCTTCCCCCACACCTTCCGGTCCTTCGGGCAGGACCCGCAGCTGGCCAGGGAGCAGTTCGCCGAGCATGTCGAGTTGCTGCTGCGCCTGTGGGAGGAGGAGGACGTCCACTGGTCCGGCCGGTTCCGCGCCCCGCTCGACGGCATCACCGTCCAGCCCCGCCCGCTGCAGCGACCCCGGCCCCCCGTCTGGCTGGGCGCCGGCGCATCTCCGGACTCGGTCGACCTGGCTGCCCGGCTCGGCCTGTGGCTCATGCTCCCCACGGTCTTCGGCACCCCGGAGATGTTCGCCCCCATGGTGGAGCTGTACGAGGAGCGGTGGGAGGCCTACGGCCACGACCCGGCCGACCGGCGGGTGGGGTGCTGCAGCCATGCCCACGTCGCCCGCACCACCAGCGAGGCCCGGGCCGCCTGGGAGCCCCGGTACCGCCGGTACATGACCTGGGTGACCGAGCTGGCCTCGGCCAGCGCCGGTCGGCCCAGCGGCCTGGGGGCGTTCGATTTCGACGCGCTGTGCCGGCACACGGCCCTGTGCGGAAGCCCCCAGGAGGTGGTGGACCGCATCGGTGAGATCCGCGAGCTGCTCCACCTCGACCGGCAGATCCTCATGTTCGACATGGGCGGGCTGCCGGAGACCGACCTGTTCGCCACCATCGAGCTCACCGGTGCCGAGGTGATCCCGGCGGTGGCGGCCGCCTGAGCCGCCGCCCCCACCATCCCGCCCGGCCGGGCGGCAACGCCGGCTCAGTCGGCCCCCGGGCGGCGCTCGTGTTCGCGCTCGGGGTCGCCGCGGTACCCGCGCGGGAACGTCCTGGCCAGCTCCTCGGCCGTCGGCTCGCGCGGCACCCGGGCCTCCGGGGGCAGGAGGTCGGTGATGGCCTGCATGATCCGGCGGGTGTCCTTCTCGGCGCTCTTGTATTTCAGTTCGACCGGTTCGCCGACCCGGACCGTGACCAGTGGCGGGTTGGTGACGGCCAGCACGTTGGGAACGAGCGAGCTGCGGGGCCACACCCGCTCGGTGCCCCACAGGCCCACCGGGATCACCGGTGCCCTGGTCATGGCGGCCAGCCGGGCCGCGCCCCAGCGCCCCTTCAGCTCGGGGTCGAAGAACGCCCGGCCCCGGGGGATGGTGCCCTGCGGCATGATCGCCACCATCTCCCCCGCCTCGAGGGCGTCCACTGCGGCCTTCAGCGGCTCGTCGGACCCGGTGCCACGCTCGACCCGGATGCCGCCCATGGCCCGCGCGAGCTGGCCGATCACCGGAGCGTCGAACACCTCCTTCTTGCCGAGGAACCGCACCGGCCGGCCGGCGCGGGCGATGGTGACCCCCATGGCCGCCACGTCGAAGTACGAGCGGTGGTTGGCGCAGATGATGGCCGGACCGCTCCGGGGGATCCGCTCGGTGCCGGCGATGTCGAAGTGGGCGTAGGGGAACGCCTCCGGGCGGCTGAAGAACATCGCCACCTGCTGGGGCTCGACGCCGAACAACTTCGGGACGCCGGGCGGCGCATCGAGGTGCATCACCGGCCAGCGACGGACGGCGGCCACCACGAGCAGCCGCGGGTCGGGGTTGACCGCCACCGGATGACCCACCGCCGACAGCAGCGGCGTGTCGTAGACGCTGTCGGAGTAGGCGTAGCTCGCCGCGAGGTCCGCGCCGTGGTCCGACGCCCAGGAGCGGACCGCGGCCAGCTTCCCGGTGGACCACACGAAGTTCCCGACGATCGTGCCGTCGTAGGTCCCGTCGGCGTTCACGCCGTAGCGGGTGGCGATGACGTCGTCGAAGCCGAGGAGCTCGGCGAACGGGGAGATGAGGTCGGCCGGGGTGGTGGTGGCCAGCACCAGGGGGCGTCCGGCCGCCCGGTGCTCGGCGAGGAGCTTGGCCGCCCTGGGCTGGACCGAAGCGGCCAGGGCGTCCGCGGCGTCACGGGCGGCGTCCTGCACTGCGCGCTGGAGGCGGCCCTTGGCGAGCGTCGCCGCCTGCCGGGCCAGCGCCATGCTCGGCAGCGTCTCACCGACCACGTTGAACAGGCCGTAGAGCAGCCGCTCGCCGGGAATCGGACGGGCCGGTGCCACCCCCGCCCGCCGGAGGGCCTCGGACAGCACGGGCCCGCTGGCTCCGGCGAGCAGGGTCCGGTCCAGGTCGAAGAACGCCGCACCTCGAGCCATCGGCGGGAGGCTACGTCCCGGCGCCGGAACGGGAAAGGCCCGGCTTGGGGGAAGCCGGGCCTCTCAACCTGGAACCCGACGAGTGGGGGAACTCGTTTCCCGGGTTCATGTCGAGGAGGGCGCTTGGGGGGAGCGCCGCTCTCGATCCGTTAGTGAAAGTATGCACGAGAGCCGTCGATCGTTCCAACAGTTGTTTTCGATAGGTAGCATCTGTGGAAGCGATGGACCTCCGCCAGCTCAGCGCCCTCCTCGCTGTGGCCGAGCACGGCTCGTTCTCGGCTGCGGCCAAAGCCCTGTACACGGTGCAGTCGAACGTCTCGACGCACGTCGCCCGGCTCGAGAAGGAACTCGGCGTGACCCTCGTCGACCGGCACCGGGGGGTGCTCACCGAGGAGGGCGCCGTCGCCGTCGCCCGGGCCCGCCGGATCCTCAACGAGGTCGACGCCCTCCGGTCGGACGTCGAGTCCCTCGGCGAGGAGATCACCGGGCAGGTCCGGGCGGGGGTGATCGGTTCGACGGCCCGCTGGCTCGTCCTGCCGCTGGTGCGGGCCATGCGCGACCGGCATCCCCGCGTCCGTCTGATCGTGGTCGAGGCCAGCACCACCTCGCTCGCTCCGCAGGTGGCCGGCGGCCAGCTCGACCTCGGCGTGCTGAACCTGCCGGTGGACGATCCCGACCTGGTGACCGAGCCGCTGTTCGAGGAGGACGTCGTGCTCGTCGTGCGCAACGACCACCCCCTCGCCGCCGAGGAGCGGCTCGACCTGACCGACCTCGCCGACCATCCCCTGCTGCTGGCCCCGCAGGGCACGGCGCTGCGCGACGACCTCGACGTCGCCGCTGCGCAGGCCGGGTTCCGGCTCGTGGCGCTCGCCGAGATCGACGGCATGCGGCTGGTCGCCTCGCTCGCCCTCCAGCGATTCGCCCCCGCGCTGCTGCCGGCCACGGCGGTGCCCGGGCCCCTGCCGGCGCACGTCCGCCGGGTGCCCGTCGACGGCCTGCACCGCAGGGTGGTCGGCCTGGTGCGACGCCGGCGGGCCCTGCCGTCGGCTCCGGCCAGGGCCCTGGCCGAGCTCGCCACCGGACTGGTCGCTCGCCAGGGTACCGACCAGCGCGGTGTCCACCTGCTCTGATCGGCCCGGCGGCCTAACCTGCCGTCCCCATGGATCCCGTCCGACTGCGCACGCAGGTGCGCGGCCCCGTCGAGCTCGCGGTGCGCGACATCGGCGGGCGGGCGGCCGTCGTGGTCACGATTGACCCCTCGGTCCGGCGGGGCGCCACCTCGGGCCGGGCCAGCGAGACGCTCGCGGTCGCCGCCCGGACCGCCCTCGCCGAACGGCTCACCCTCGTCGGGTTCCTCGGGTCCAGCGGCGCCGATCTCACCGACGGGGTCGCCGGGCTGCACGGGTGGGGCAGGGCGGCACAGGCGGTCG
>FWPV01008860.1_pt1 | contig 17345 bp, 17 predicted proteins | sample 2228371 | NCBI WGS metagenome assembly FWPV01 (sample SAMEA103939776, study PRJEB20133) | metagenome | reverse complement strand
ATTCAGACTTAAAATAGTCATATATAAAACTAAAATGTATATATATTTTAATTTTAGATTTCTCAAAACTTTCTCTCCAATCCTTTGAAGTTAACGTTTCATATTCTTAGTATACAAATTATGCATTTATTAATTATGAGTGAAAAAGATTATAAAAGGTTAAAGCGTTTTAGTATTTCAGATATATCTTCGTTTGTTTTGGCAAGTTCCCTCAATGAGAAAATAAGGTTTTCAACTTTTCCCTTCTCTAATCCTAAATCTAATTCTATCTCTCTAACCTTAGTTTCAAATGGTCTTATCATACTTCTTCTGTCCCATATTGCAAATCCTATTGTTGTCCCGGTCACTCCAACAAATACAGCAACCAGCATCCACATAAAGTTGACCATCTGTTCAAATCTCTTATCCACTTGCTCAAATCTTTTATCAACAGAATCTTTGAACTCACTTAGTGATGTTTCTATTCTTATCAGCCTATCTCTATCTTCTAGAGTATAGGGAACTTCTTTAGCTAGAACATTTAGACTTAAAATAGTCATATATAAAACTAAAATGTATATATATTTTAATCTTAAATTTTTCACAGAGTTTCCTCCAGCATTCTAGCTCCTGATAATATCTACAGTCTAATATCTGTATTATCCATTATTTGCATTATAGCAATTTTTTTATATTTGTCAAATACAAATTTGAAAGCCTATTTTTAGTTCTTGACTTCGCGATTTTTATATTATAATATGTGACTGATAATCACTGTTGATTAACATACTTAGTGGCTATATTAAGGGAAGAATATGCAAGAAGTTCATAAATTAATAAGATCCAGAGCTCCTGTAAGGATTGATTTCAGTGGTGGTTGGACTGACGTTGCGCTTTTCACAGAAGATTCAAAGGGCTTCGTTGTGAATGCTGCAATTGACATATATTCTTACGTAACAGTTAAAAACATACCTGATGGTATTAATAATAAAAAAAAGAATATAAGGATATATTCAGCAGATTTTGATATATACGAAGAAGCTGAAGAGATAAAACAGCTTGAATACAATGGCAATATAGACCTGGCAAAGGCTGCTATCAAACAAATGGATATAAAAGGTAGATTGGAAATTATTACAAGGTCTAACGCTCCTGCCGGTTCAGGTTTAGGGACTTCCGCATCTATGGGAGTGGCTCTTATCGGAGCTTTGGGGACCTATGAAGGAAAAACATTGTTACCTTATGAATTCGCTGAACTGGCTAGCCTTATTGAACAAAAAGAATTAGGAATTCTCGGAGGTAAGCAAGACCATTATGCATCTGCCCTGGGTGGAATTAATTTTATGGAATTCCTGGGTGAAGAAGTTAAAGTCTCAAAACTTCTAATACCGCAAAATGTTATTTATGAATTGGAAAAAAGTCTGGTGCTATGTTATACAGGTAAATCTCGTTTAAGTGGAGATATACATCAAAAAGTAAGGCAGGCTTACAACAATTATGAGACAAAAACAAGGCAGGCTTTAAAAAATCTGAAATCTATAGCTTTTGAGATGAAAAATGCTCTGCTGAAAGGTGATTTAACTAGCTTTGCTGAATTGATGAATGCAAATTGGGAAAATCAAAAAGCTTTACACCCTTCCGTGACAAATGAACAAATTGATAGGCTGTTTGATATTGCTCTACAAAACGGTGCCCTTGGTGGAAAAGCTTGTGGTGCAGGAGGTGGAGGCTGTTTATTATTCCTTGCAGAAACAGATTGTGAGCACCTGCTAAGAAAGAAGTTAGAAGAAAATAAAGTTAAGCTTATAGATTTTAACTTCGATTTTAATGGACTACAGGTCTGGTCTTCTAATTGGTAAGTCCATAATATGACAGAAATGATAAAGGGATAGTTCAATGCTAAATTTGCTTGTTACAGGAGGAGCTGGATTCATTGGCAGTAATTTTGTAAGGTTTTGGAAAAAACAATATCCAGAAGATAATATTGTTGTCTTTGATGCATTAACTTATGCTGGAAATCCTGAAAATTTAAAATCTGTTGATGTCTGTTTCATCAAAGGTAACATTTGTGACTTTCAAGCAGTCGATAAGCTCTTTGAAGAAAATTTTGACATAGTTGTCCATTTTGCTGCTGAATCTCATGTTGATAGGTCAATTCTTGGTCCGCAGGAATTTATTGAAACCAATATAAATGGCACATTCATATTATTAGAGTCAGCAAGAAAGCATTGGAAAGGAAAAGATAAGCTTTTTATTCATATATCAACTGATGAAGTTTATGGTTCTTTGAATTTTAATGATCCTCCTTTTACAGAAGAAAGCTCATACAGACCTAATAGCCCATATTCAGCGAGCAAAGCAGCAAGTGATCATCTTGCACGAGCATATTTTCATACTTATGATGTTCCAATTATTATTACACATTGTTCCAATAATTATGGACCATATCAGTTCCCTGAAAAACTAATACCGCTTATGATCTCAAATGCAATAGAAAAAAAGCCTCTACCAGTATATGGAAAAGGGGAAAATGTAAGAGATTGGATATATGTTGAAGACCATTGCAGAGCTATTGAAAAAATAATAAAATCAGGAACTCCAGGAGAAACATATAATATAGGAGGTAATAGTGAACAAAAAAATATTAACGTCGTCAGGATGATCTGTGATATCATTGATAAAAAACTTGGATTATCAGGAACAGACAGCACTCATAATCTGATAACATTTGTGGCTGATAGACCCGGGCATGACCTACGCTATGCAATTGACATTACCAAGATAAAACGTCAATTAGGATGGGAACCCAAAGAATCATTTATCACCGGTCTTCAAAAAACCGTTGACTGGTATCTGGCGAACCAGGACTGGGTCAGGAACATAAAATCTGGCAATTATCAAAAACTATGAAAATATAATAAAGGTAAGGAGATTTCGATGTTCTGGGAGAAAGAAATTGAAACAATGGATGTTGATGAATTAAGAGATTTACAGTTGGAAAGATTAAAAATAACTTTGATCAGGGCAAATTCAACACCATACTACAAGAAAGTATTTAAGGATATTGGCTTTGATCCAGTAGATTTTAATTCCCTTGATGAGATCCAGAATCTCCCATTTACAACGAAGAATGATCTCAGGGAACATTATCCTTATGGCTTCTTAGCGGTTCCCAGAGATGAGATTGTAAGAATGCATTCGTCATCCGGAACTACAGGAAGAGCAACAGTAATATTTCATACCATGGGCGATATAGATCGATGGGCAAATCTTGTAGCCAGGTCGATGTATATGACAGGAGCCAGAAGAAGTGATGTATTTCAAAATACGATGGGATATGGCTTATTTACAGGAGGGCTTGGGTTTCATTACGGTGCTGAGAAAATCGGAATGATGGTTATACCTAGCGGACCTGGTAATAGCCCTCGTCAGATAGCGCTAATGCGTGAATTTGAAACTACTGCGATTCATATACTTCCCAGTTATGCCCTTCATTTATTAGACGTGTTTGATGAACTTGAGCTTGATCCAAAGAAGGATGTAAAACTGAGACTTGCCTTTATAGGTGCAGAACCCCACTCAGAAGGAATGAGAAAAAAGATTGAAGAAAGCTATGATCTAAATGCTTATAATTCTTATGGTTTATCGGAGATGAATGGTCCTGGCGTTGCGTTTGAATGTCCAGAGAAAAATGGTATGCATGTCTGGGAAGATGCTTTCCTTTTAGAAGTAATAGACCCCAACACCTTAAAACCATTACCTGAAGGCATGGATGGTGAGGTAGTGTTTACAACTTTAACCCGTGAGGGTATGCCTTTAATAAGATATAGAACAAGAGACCTTGCCTCAATATATCCTGGTAAATGCCCTTGTGGGAGAACACACAGGCGAATATCCCGCATTAAAGGACGTGATGATGATATGCTAATCATTAAAGGTGTTAATGTGTTTCCAGTGCAAATTGAGACCGTTCTTATGAGATTCCCTGAGATCGGCAGAAACTATCAAATAATACTGGAGACTAAAGAACACATGGATGAAATGTTAATAGATGTCGAAGTCTTATCGCCTGCTGATGATATGAGGATTTATGAGAGATTAAGACAGCGCATAACTGAAGCGCTTAGAGATGAAATATTGTTTACACCAAGAGTAAACCTTGTTCAACCAGGAAGCATAAATAGGGCAGAAGGCAAGGCAATTCGAGTAATTGATAAACGTCAAAAAGATTGAACCTATAAAGTTTTTTGAGGAGAAAAAACATGTCAAATATTCGTGTTGGCGTAGTGGGTATTGGTCGCGGACTTTCGTTTGCAAATGGAGCAAAATTTGTCGGAATGGAACTTGTTGCAATTTGCGATACCAGAGAAAAAAGGCTCAAGGAAGTTGGGAGTCAGTATAATGTTGTAACTTATACTGATTACGATAAATTTTTAGAACATGACATGGATGCAGTGATTTTGGCTAATTATTTTCATCAACACGCCCCTTTTGCTATAAAAGCTCTTGAGGCAGGAAAACATGTGATGAGTGAAACAATGGCTTGTGGGAAGCCATCCGAAGGAGTAGCATTAGTCCGCGCAGTTGAAAAGAGCAAAAAGATATATGTCTTTGCAGAAAACTATCCATATTTTGCTTATAATCAAGAAATGAGAAGGCTTTACCAGGCTGGCGAAATAGGCGAAATGCAATATGGTGAAGGAGAATATAATCACTCCATGAATTCATATACATTTAACGCTTTAGCTCCCGGTCTAAACCATTGGCGTAACTGGATACCATCGACATATTACTGTTCACATGCGCTTGCACCAATAATGTATATTACTGACACTCATCCAGTAAGCGTAAACGCATTATCGATTCCTCGTTTTGAAAGTGATAAGGAGAAATTGCATGTCCGTCGTGGGGACCCAGGGTCTGTTATACTTTGCAGGATGAACAATGAATCGGTTGTGCGTATAATGGGAATTGTAATGCGTGGACATAGTATTTGGTATCGCATTCATGGGACACGCGGTCTGATGGAAAATTTGCGCACAGGAAACACAAATTCATTGAGGATAGTCCATGAGCCCTGGGATATGAAGGAAGGCGATCAACAAGAAAAAATATATGTCCCTGATTTTCCAGAACACGCTGAAGAAGCACGAAATGCCGGTCATGGCGGTGGAGACTTTTTTACCACATATCATTTTGCCGAAGCAATAAGAAGGAATGAAACCCCCTATTTTGATGTTTATCGGGGTGTAGAGATGGCAATGGTAGGAATTCAAGCATGGCGTTCATGCCTTAATAACGGAAACAACTTTGAAATACCAGATTTCCATGATGAATCTATGAGAAAAAAATATGAAAATGATAATTGGTCTCCATGGCCTGAAGATATGGGTCCAGGTCAACCTCCCTCAAGCATAAAAGGTTGGATTATACCTACTGAAGAGGGAATTGCTTATGCCAGACAAGTATGGAAAGAAATAGGTTATGAGGAATGAACTTTTCATGCTTGGCAATTTCTTAAAAAAATCTGGCTTTATATTATTTCCAATAAGGGACTGATGATATATGTTTAGGTTAAGGTTATTCCTGTTTTCAATTATTATAACAATATTAGTTTCAGGATGTGCTTTTTTACAAAACTTTACTGGATCCCCAGGCGATTCAGAAAATTATGCTTTGGCTTCTAATGGAGCGTTTGTTACCGCGTCCAATTCTTCACCAGATAGAGACCTTACTACGGTTATCAATGGTATTACATCATCAGAAGGATGGGATGATGGCGAAGGATGGGAATGTCGTTTCACCAGAAGGAGACCCGATAACGTTGGATGGTCAAGGCTTGATCCGAAATCAAAGATGGAATATGGTTCTGCCTGGCTGGAAGTGCAGTTTAATAGTCCTAAAACCATTAACAAAGTAACTGTTTATACGCTTGATTCTGCAAAATACCCAGCCTCGAAGTATGGCATAAGGGAAGCATGGCTTCAAGTATCAAAGGAATATGGATGGACAACAGTCGGAGAAATACAGGATGGATATATTGTATCAAGGACCAGTTTGGATCGTCAACCAGCCGGAGGTAAGATAGTTTTTAAGTTCGATCCTGTTAAAACTGATAAAGTAAGGCTTGTCGTTTTCAAAAGCAATGATGTTGAAGTCGCCGGAGAAGGCTGGGCTAGCGATAGAAAAACAGAAAACAGTGTTGCTCGTGTTATTGAAATAGAAGTGACAGGGCTTGAAAAAGCAAAAAAGAAAGTCGATTCCAAAAGTAAAGCATGGGTTAAGACTGCACCCGAATTTATCCTGCAAGATATTAATGGAAATTGGTACAGGCTTTCTAATTATAAAGGCGATATAGTTGTCATTACTTTCTGGGCAGCATGGTCATCAGAATCACAACGACAAATTTTTGAACTTAACAGCTTAAATAGCAAATACAGAAACGAAGGCGTGGCGATATTTGGCATATCAACTGACGAAGGTGGAGCAGAACGCATTAGAAGCTTTGTTCAAGGCAGTAGTCTAAGCTATCCAATATTAATTGCTGATACAAGTGTAAAAACTGCTTATGGTGGAATAGGCAAATTACCTACTACTTTCATTATAGATAAAGAAGGTAATATATATAAAGAATATTATGAATTTAGGGCTTCTCATTTGCTTGAATTGGATATTAAAAGCCTTTTAACAAAGGAGTAAAGCAATGAAAGCTTTTATTGTTATAGTTTATATTTTTTGCTTTATAGGGTATATTCATGCTGTTCCTATGCAGGGTCTTGTTTTATATATGCCCCTTGATGAAGGTACTGGCGATAAGACAAAGGATGTTTCAGGAAACAATAATAACGGAACATTAATTGGCTCACCTAAATGGGTTGATGGTAAGTTCGGCAAGGCTCTTGAATTTAGTGGCAAAGAAAATAAAAACTATGTTGAAATACCCGATAATCCATCAATAAATCCGCAAAATGAGATTACCTGTGCAGCATGGATATACTATGATAATTTTATCGGTTCAGGAGGGATTATTTCAAAATATATAGGAGCTGGAAATCAAAGAAGTTATACGATCCATACACATCATGATAATATCAATGCATTAGCATCAGATATTTCTGCCGATGGGACATATAACGCAGGTGTTACTGCTACTTCAGCATCAACAGATACAGGTACCTTGGAACCTGGCACATGGCAACATATAGCCATGACCTATAAAGCTGGCAAATTCATTCGCCTGTATATTAATGGTGTTATGAAAGGCGAAGCGGATGCTTCTGCAGTCAATAAGTTGTTTGATAATAATGTTCCATTGATTATCGGAAATGATTTTCAGATTGGAGGTCAGCATAGAGCAGGTCAACCCCGAGAGTTTACAGGCAAGATCGATGAAGTCGTTATATTTAACCGTGCTCTTTCAGATGCAGAAATACAAAATGTCATGAATGGCAATATTTTGCCTGTTAGACCACAAAACAACTTAGCAAACACATGGGGAGCTATAAAAAAACTTTAATATTGATAAGGTATTTTCCATTCATGGGAAAACGGACTTTTGTCCTACGAGTGAAAAATTAAATGAACTTGCTTCTTATGTATGTGTGTAGCACATAAAAGTAAGTTTCCTTGTATTCGAATAAAAATAACAAGCTGGACAGCATGTTCTTATGTATATGCTCCGCATATAAAATTAATTTATCTTGTATTTGAATATAAGGGAACAAGCTAGACAGCTTGTTTCTTATGTATATGCGAAGCATATAAAATTAAATCATCTTGTATTGGATATAGAGAACAAGCTAGACAGCTTGTTTACTCAAAAATAGCATCAAGCCTATATTAAACGCAAATAACATAATGCCTATTTCAGAATAGTATAAAGACTATGAATCTTTGAGGAAATAATGCAAAATTTAAATATTGATGAATTACTTAAAATTTCTCTAGAAAGACATGCTTCTGATCTTCATATAACGGTCGGTCGTCCTCCGGTGCTTCGTATTGAAGGAGAATTGGTCGATCTAGATTTTGATCCACTAGATACTGAATCAGCCAAATTTCTTATCTATTCACTGCTGACACATCAACAGCGCGATATATTTGAGGACGATTTTGAGCTAGATTTTGCTTATGAACATGTAAAAGCAGGTAGATTTCGCGTTAACTTATATAAGCAAAAAGGTTGCGTAGGCGCTGCTCTCAGGGTCATACCTTCAGAAATTCCATCTATTGAAAAACTTGGGTTGCCTCCAATCATATCTGAACTTGCGGAGCAGACATCAGGTTTAGTAATAATTGCAGGTCCCAGTGGGTGTGGAAAATCTACTACTCTTGCTTGTATGATAGATATAATAAATACTAATAGGAAGTGCCATATAGTAACGATAGAAGATCCTATTGAGTTTTTACATAGACATAAAAATAGCATAGTCACACAGCGAGAAGTTGGCAATGATACAAAGTCATTCAGTGAAGCACTCAAACATGTTTTACGCCAGAATCCAGATGTGATACTTGTAGGAGAAATCAGGGATATTGAGTCTATGGAAATGGTTATCACTGCTGCTGAGACAGGTCATCTGGTGCTTACAACATTGCATACACAAGATGCAGCACAGACAGTAGATAGAGTGGTTGATCTGTTTAATCCACATCAACAACAACAGATACGCACACAACTTAGCGGATCCTTAAGGGCAGTTATTGCGCAACAACTCTTGCCGAAAGCAGATGGTTCAGGTCTAATTCCAGCCTTAGAGATATTGATAACAACGTCAGGTGTAAAAAATCTTATAAGGAAGGGAGAGACTCATCAATTATATTCAATAATGCAGACAGGGAAACTAAACGGCATGCAAACAATGAATCAGTGCCTAAGAGACCTTACTATCAGTAACAAAATAACAAAAAACACTGCAATGGCTTATAGTCCAAATGTTGATGAGCTTAAGCAGATGTTAGGATAATACTGGACGGGAGATTTTTATGTTGCCAAGAGAAAGGGTAATTAAAGTTATCAATCACGAAAAACCCGATAGAGTGCCTGTCTACGGCTGGGTGAGAGCAAATCTTGAGCCCATTATAAATCAGTTTTATATTGCACTTTATTCAAGCTCATTGTAACATTGAAGAACTAAAATTTGCTTATGATACTATATATCAAATAACGCATAGTAATTAATAATAGTTATAAAATCTAACAAAAGGAAAGGATTTGTAATATGTCAGAAAAAGTGAAGATCGGCTTTGTTGGTTGTGGAGGAATTGCAGAGGCACATCTTCAAGGTCTAAGTGTGCATCCAGATGTTGAGTTAACAGCATTTTGCGATGTTAACAAGGTTCGTGCTGAGCAAGTGCGTGATAAATATAATAAAGATGCCAGAGTCTTTACAGATGCAAAAGCAATGTTTGAAAACGTAAAGCTGGATGGTGCATATTTTTGTCTACCACCATTTGCACATGGTTCTGAGCTTATCGCAATAGAACATGGTGTGCCATTTGCAGTAGAAAAACCGGTAAATCTTTATGAAGATCAGGCAAGGGAAATAGCTACTGCTGTAGATGAAAAAGGTTTAATGACCAGCGCATTATACATGAACCGTTATCGCAAAGGTATCCAGCAAGTTCGCGAAATGCTGAAAAAAGATCCAGCAATTATGCTACTTGGTGGATGGATAGGTGGGTCTCCTAGAGGTTCAGCAGATTCAGGCATTATAAGCTGGTGGATACAGAAAGATAAAAGCGGTGGTCAATTCCATGAACAGGTTACGCATACCGTTGATATTGCTTGTTTCTTGTGTGGAGATGTCGTTGAAGTTCATGCCTATGCAGCGAAAGGTTTTAATAAAGGAGTCCCGACAGCCTATAGTATCGAAGATGCTGCAGTTGTTAATATAAAATTTGCTAGCGGAGCCATTGCCAATCTATGGGCATCTGCATCAAGCAATGGTGGTGGCGGTGGAGTTGTGCTTAACGTATATGCCAATGATTTCACAGCATTATTCACTGGATGGGAACACTCGTTAAAGATTCTGCGTAGCGGAAAAGAGCCTGAAGAAATAAAGGGCGAAGGGAATATATTTGCTATTGAAGATGATGCCTTTATTCAGGCAATTATGCATAATGACCCTTCAAAAATAATGGCAACCTATCGTGATGGGTTTAAGACAATGCAGGTAACACTTGCTGCCAATAAATCTATGGAGATCGGCGCACCAGTTGGGATCGAATGAAAGATGTTCAAAAAACAAAAAGATATGCGTAGTGAACCGATTAATAGGGCAGTTGCACTCGGAGAAAGCAGCACCTGGGGGTATTCTGCTTCTTCAAAGGAAAAATGTTGGGTAAATCGCGTTATTGCAGATTTAGAAGAATTTCAGGGATCAAAGATTGAGTTGATAAATCAAGGCATAGGGAGCAATGTTTTAACTCCTCTATGCCCATCTTATGAATATTCTGCCAAACCTTCTGCTCTTGAGAGACTTGATAAAGATGTTATTAGTCTTAATCCTGATCTGCTTTTTATATCTTATGGTCTTAACGATTCAAGAGGAGGAACTCCAGTTGAAGTCTTTCGTAAAGCTTATCAGGAATTAATAGACCGCGTGAGAGCGAAAATTGACCCGTTAATTGTCGTTCTTAATACTTACTACATGCATGAATACCTTTATCATAACTGCGAGCATTGGGAAGAAAGCAACTACGATGTAACCGAAGTCTATAACCTTGTGATCCAGCAGATAGCAGAATCAAATAACCTTATTCTAGCTGATATATATTCCGCGGAAGTCGGGGTTGATTGGCTTGTTGATATGGATCATTGCCATCCTAACGATCTTGGACATAAAATCATCGCAAACAGAGTTTTTGAAGCAATTGTTCGTAATTGTAGTTTTGTTGCCCGAACAATGCCAAAAGAAACGCTTATAGGTGAGTTCTCAAGTAAATATGGCAATGGTCCAGATAAACCAGGTTAAGAGTTATAGAGATTTGTATATCAAATTAAATCAAGTAATAAGCCTTGTTCGCCAAGCATAAATTTTACTTCCACGAACTATAAACCGCAACTTACACAGAACATAAATATTATGAGCTATCATTAATATTGTGAACTATCGTTATAAAGGCAAAACACGGAGGCACAGAGACACGGAGATATTTTGTTATATTTTTAATTACTAATGTAACGAATTGAATCACGAATATTACGAATAAGAAGAATTACACGAATAATTATTTTTTTATTATTTGCTTGTTTGAACGATTAACCACGATTAGCACGAGTGGCGTTGCATTACAAAAAAATTACATATCGCATAATCGTTAAAAGATTCGGACTGTTCGTGTGATTCGTGATACTTTATTCGTGTTCTTTGTATCTAATTTTTTCTCCGTGCCTCCGTGTCTCTGTGTTTTTTCATTAAAAATATGGTTAAGCAACTAAAGTTTATGCTTGGACTTGTTCGTTTGTAGCTTGTTTGCAGTAGCTTTCTTAATTATTATGTTGCGAGCATGCTATTGCCTGGTTAAAGATAAATTTATGGTTAATAAGAAAGCCAAAATCAAATTTCTAATATATTTAGCCTTCATCAGTGTTTTTTTTATAGCCTGGGTTATTGTTAAGATATTATTGCCGCGCTATAATTCATTGATCATATTTTGTTTTTACACCGCAATATCAAATTTTTTTATACCATGGATGCCCCATGAGCCAGCGGTAATGTTTTTTGGAACACTTTTCAATCCATTATTAATAGCTTTAGCTGGAGGGATAGCTACATGCTGGATTGAGTTTTTTAATTATGAGATATTGCGATTTATCACAGGTATTGAGAAAGTAAAGAGCATTACATCGAAAGAGTTTTATAAAAAAGCCGAAAGATTTTTTGGAAAGATACCCTTTTTAACACTTGTTATTGCAGGATTTACACCAATTCCTTTTGCACCTTTCAGAGTCCTTTCTGTTACAAGTAAATACAATATTCTGAAATACTTATTATCAGTTTTCGTTGGGAGAACATCACGTTATTATGTTCTAGCCCTAACTGGAGCTGCACTTGACTTGCCGATATGGTCTTATGGTTTTATTTTTCTTATATTTTTATCCATTGGACTATGGAGTAAATTTAGAAGAAAAAAGAACAAAAATAAAAAATTGGAAAATAATAAGAATGGTAAAAATAAGATATGTTCAGCAATACCGGGGAAAATAATTAGTACTAATGGCGAAATAGCAAGGATTGAATAAGTAAAATTTAATAGTTAATTTTATCATAATTCTCCATTTTATCTTCAATTAGATTTTTTGAATTAAATTCTACTATCTTCTCCCATAAAATCTTTCCGCTTTCATCACAAAATTCGTCGATAAATTCTTTTGTAAACTTATTAACTATTCCTTGAGATGATGATTTGGAAGCATTAAGAGTTTTTTCTGCCACAAATATGGCTAATTCTTCTAAGAATCTACCAAATATTTCTTCTTCTGAAGAAGATATTTTTGCATCTAATAACGATCTTACTAATTCCTCAGCAGTAATTATATATTTTGCTTTAAATAGATATGGATTTTTCTTTTTCAATAAATCCTTTAATTTTGTGCTGCTAAGACTTTTTAACTTACTATCGTGGAAATCATTAATATGTTCTTGCACAAATTTATAAACATCATCAATATTAATTATATTCATACTTGATGGTCTCGTTATTGTTAAATTCTAATTGAACAGCTCCTATATTCGCCAATCTCTTTTCTGCTTCTTTTTTGTAGTCTTCTACAATATCTATCATTAGATATTTTCTGTTTAGTTTCTTGCATGCTACTGCTGTTGTTCCAGAGCCAGCAAATGGATCTAAAACCCAATCACCTTCTAAAGTAAAAAGCTTTATAAACCACGATGGCAAAGCTACAGGGAAAACTGCGCTATGATTCTTATTGCCACATTCAGTTGCAAGGTGTAAAACATTTGTAGGATACACCATTTTCCTTCCTATCCAGTTAGATACATTTTTTCCAAAACCACTACCAACCGCAGATATATCTCTTATTTTATCCTTTTCACTTAGCTTTGCTAACCTCTCCTTTGCCCAATCCCCTACAGGTATCATAACTGCTTCCTGATACATATTAAATCGCTTTTGTTTATTGAATTGAATACATCTTTCCCATGCATCTCTAAATCTATTAGGCCATTTCCCTGGATATGTGTTTTTTTTATGCCAGATGAACTCCTCCGTCCATAACCAGCCTTGTTTTCTAAGTTCCTTTATTAGATCTATAACATAAGTGTGCAACTCCCCATTAACAGCTTTTTCTTTTATATTAAGTATAAATGTTCCAGTTGGTTTGAGAACTCTGAAAAACTCCAATGATCTTGGCAAAAACCATTCCACATATTTATCAGGGTGTATTCCACCATAAGTATTTTTTCTCCTATCTGCGTATGGTGGAGAAGTTACGATTAGATCGAAAGTATTATCAGGAACGTTCCTAAGTATATCCTTGCAGTCACCAATTAAATATTGATTTTCGATTTCATATTTATCGAACATAGAATTTATCCCACTATATTTTAGGTAAGGCGGTTCGTGCGCCATTTTGTTTTGAAGAAATCATAACTGCCTCTATAAAGGCGATTATTTCTAATGTCTCTCTAATATCAAGCGGAGGCTCACCAGTTTGAAACATTTTTACCACTCTTTTTAAGAGTTCTCGATATATTACACCAGCATTAATGGTCGATGGAATAACGCGTTTTTCACAGAATGCGGTAAATCCATAGCTATGAGTTCCTGCCCTTGTTGTTCTTAAGCTTCCTAATCTTCCATCACTCCATGCTCCAATAATTACATCAGCGGAGTTAGTAGTCACTGCCCATACAGAATCACAACCGGTTCCCATAAGGGCATAAAGAGTTTCCAGACCATGTATGCCATAGTGGAACAAACCCGGATTTCTTGGACTAAGAGGACCAGGACTATAAGCGTCAGCACCAATTACCTTACCAAATTCATCTTTTTTATCTATTATTTCCTGAACTTCTAAAGCATATCTCAATGATGACGAAGAAAAGACAGGAACTTTATTTCTTTCTGCAAGCTTGGCAATTGCTTTGGCATGCTCAAGCGAACATGTAAATGGCTTATCTATGAATACTGGTATGCCTGCTTCAATAAAAGGTTTGGCACGTTCATAATGAACGCTTCCATCTTGCGATTCTATCAAAACGCCATCAATATAACCGATCATATCTACAGGGTCATCGACCAATTTAATTCCATAAGCCTTTAATTGTTCGGTATACCCTGAAATAACTTCAGGAACCATGAGTGAAGTTCCAGGATATCCCATAACAACTTGTGCCCCATCGACCCATTGGTCTTCACCAACTCCCACATGGTTAAGGATCTGAGTGAAAGCAACAACATGTGATGTATCAAAATCAACAATGCCAAGTTTAATCATTGTCCAATCCTTTCTTTATGCCCATATACCTGGTATTTTATAACCACACCACTTACATTTGCCATCAATAACATTCATCTGTTTTATGAAATACCGCACACGCTTAATTACTTCTTTTTTGCATTTAGGGCAGTAAGTATTTTCGCCCGGGTCACCGGCGACGTTACCTATATATACATAATTAAGACCTGCATCCATCGCGATTCTGCGCGCTGATGTTAGTCTTTCTATACTTGTTGGTGGAAGGTTTTTTAGCTGATACATCGGAGCGAAACGTGAAAAATGAAGCGGCACATCAGGACCAAGATTTTCATAGATCCATTTCGCAGTATCCTTCAGCTCAGTATCACTATCGTTTAGTGTTGGAATAACAAGATAAACTATTTCACACCATACACCTGATTTTTTAATAATCTTTAATGTATCAAGAACGGGCTTTAATTGAGCGTTGCATATTTTATTGTAAAAATCATTGCGGAACGATTTAAGATCGATTTTTATTGCATCAACTTCTTTGCATAACGCCTTTAATGGTTCAGGATTAATGAACCCAGCTGTTACAACTACATTTTTAATTCCTGCTTTTTTGCCCAGCCTGGTAGTATCAAGCATGTATTCATAAAACACTGTTGGTTCAGAATAAGTATATGCGACAGACCGGCAATCACATTCTTTTGCCATTTCCACAACTTCTGCAGGAAATAGAGAGACATTTTTTGTTTCTTCGGGGCGAGCTTGTGAGATTTCCCAATTTTGGCAAAATTTGCAGTTCATGTTACATCCTGCAGTTGCAATCGAAAAAGCCAATGTGCCGGGGAGAAAGTGGAAGAAAGGCTTCTTCTCTATCGGGTCTGGATTAACTGAGCAAGGATTTCCATAGACCATGGTGTAATATATTCCATTTCTATTTTCTCTGACGCCACACCAACCTCTTTCTGTATCTCCGATCTCACATTCTTTTGGGCAAAGCTTGCATTTAATCATATTTTCAGGCAATTTTTCATAGAACATTGCCTCTTTTTGATGGGAAAGTTTTTTTGAACTACCAGAACTTGTACCAGCCAACAGGGCAGGACTTGTCGCTTTTCGCGGATCAGCAGATAAAAGCCCAATGCATGCCCCGATACCTATTGCAGATTTAATAAATTCTCTTCTTGTAATATTCATAAAAAAGATCACCTCTATATATCTGGCTCTAATTTTCCGGCGGTTATAATTTCAATTTTAGATGGGTCATCAATTCCCAATTTATGAAATTGATCCGCAGCTATAGCTATATATTCTGGTTCTCTGCCTGTTTCTGAAAGCGATTTCATTCCCGCTTCTCTACGTTTTTTTTCTATTATCATAGTCCCGATTCTATCCAGAGCAACAGGGTCTGTTGATACAATTAATCCACTATAATTCCATGCTTTGCCAGGTGTATAACCAGGACCATTATCATATTGAGCCATCAACGCATCAGCTATGATTAAGGGCTGTCTTTTATTTAGTTGCGAAAATAGCATGGTATTCAGATCAGGAATATATTTACAGGATGCTACATGAAGCTTTTCTGTTCCTTTCATTTCAAAATGATATTTATGTGGATTATTAATAGCACCAAACCAATTTTTTAGACTTATAGTAACACCAGCCATAATATGATGTTTTAAAACTGGAACGTTGATAAATGCAGTGCAGTAAGAAGTTATTCTGCTTAAAAGGCTTGCCACACTTCCATACATCATCAGATCGTTATCATATCCTATATCTGGCAAAGTTCCAAAGCATCTTGGCTCATTGTTTGCTTTTCTATTTATCTTGTATCCTGCACTTTCAAGATCCTGGTTTGATTTATCCCATATTACTATATCTTTTACTTCGGCTAATCTTAACCCTTCCACAATCGCTGAAACTAGTTCTTGATGGGTTGACATCCACCTGCCGGACAGTGTATTTATTTTAATGCCAACAATATCATCACTGCGAAAAAATTTTTTCCATGCAGAAGCTACCGTTTTTGTGTTGGCGATTTTAATCATAGCAGAATCCAGGGCTTTCTTTACGGTTGCATAGTCAACCTTAAAGTTATCGTCGATCAAGGCATTATCTCTTGCAATTATAACTCTCGGATCTTGTTCTTTTGCTTGCACTTCATCCGAAAGCCTGACTATCCCGTATAAGCCAAGTCCTAGAGCTATTGATTTCTTTATAAAGTCCCTTCTGCTTTCATCAAAAATCATTTGCCATATACCCTTTTACATATATATATCAAAGTAGGTTTCCATATATTTGAATAAAGATCAACAAGCTTACTCAGCTTGTTTTCTTATGTATATGCTCCGCATATACTATATATTTTTCTTGTATTTGCGCAAATTGACAGTAGTAAGGCAGGTTTATTCTTTTATGTCCGGGTTCTATATAAAATAAAAACCAGTTTGCACGAAATAGATTGCCAAATAACATACAAAACCTGCCCCTACGGCATGTTACATCAAACGTAAATAATATATGCCTACTAAAAACAAAGTCATCGTGCAAAAAACATCCTTTAAATTATAAACAAATTAAATATATCGTCATATTCCAATTGATGATAACGATCATTTATAACAAAAGTTTATCAGATAATTACAAAGGTATATGACTCAATTTGGAATATTATCACTATATTCTATATATATTCTATCAGACAACCAAACAATTATCAAAGTTTTTTAACCTGAGGTTCAGACATAATTTGATATTAAATTTTAGCTTTTACATAAGACAGGCTATATGAATGTTCATTATTAGACAAAAATCCAGTAATAATGTAAGCTCGATGCTATTTTTGAGTAAAACATGCTGTCCAGCTTGTTCCCTATATCCAATACAAGATAATTTAATTTTATATGCGGAACATATACATAATAGA
>FWPV01008857.1_pt1 | contig 17351 bp, 18 predicted proteins | sample 2228371 | NCBI WGS metagenome assembly FWPV01 (sample SAMEA103939776, study PRJEB20133) | metagenome | reverse complement strand
GGCCCGCGCACAAAATGGGCCAGCTCCAGCACTTCCTCGAACTCCAGGGTCTCGCCCCGCTGGTGCATGGCGATCCCCCGTCCGGTGCGCGTCACCGGGTTGAACTTGACCGATCCGGCCCCCAGCTCCACAGCTAATCGTACCACATCTTCCACAAATTGTAAAGTCCCCCGGTGCGGGCACATGATCAGTTGTGGCCGGTAGCCGGCCTCCACCAGGTGGCGGAACCCCCTGACGGCCGCCTCAAAGCTGCCGGCCACGCCGCGAAAGGCATCGTGCACCTCGGCATTGGGGCCATCGATACTCACCGAGACAAAGTTAAGGCTGGTGCGTTCCTTGAGGTGCCGGGCCAGGGCAGCGTCAATCAGCGTGCCGTTGGTCTCCATGTTCATCTCCAGCCCCTCGCCGGTCAAATAGTCCACGATCTCGACAAAGCGAGGGTGGAGTGTTGGTTCGCCGCCGGTGAGTTTGGCGCTGGTCAGGCCCAACGGCTTGGCCTCGGCCACAGCGTGGCGCAGCAGGTCCAGGTCCAGGCACTCGCCCGGCGCCGGCTCCCCCTTGACAAACGTGGGCACGATCCAGCAGTGGCGGCAGGCCAGGTTACAGCCGGAGGTAAGATACAGGTAGAAAGAAATCAACGGCGGGACCCCCTCCGGCAGAGCGGGCATGGGCGTTTCGGGTATGCCCGTCGGTATAGAATCACAAAGGGTCATTCGAACCTCATCTTTGACATGGTTAGATTGACCGTGCGGTGCCTACCTCACCCATCCCCACCCCATGAGGGAAGGGTTAGGAGAGGTCAAAAAGCCCGAATCTAACATAGCCAAGTTACTGTCCACTCAGCTGATAGTAGGGATCCTGCTCCTTGTGCACCCGGTAGCAGTCCCACGGATTGCGGGCGTTTAGCTGGCCGGTCAGATAGAGCGCCCCGGCCGGGTCGCCGCCGGTACAGAAACCCTGATACGGGCAATCGCGGCAGGTGTCGAGCGTCCGCAAGGGGATCGTTCGCCGCCGGCGCATGGCGTTGATCAGCGGGTGTTCAAGCCACACCTGTCGCAGGTCGTCCACGCCGATGGTGCCCACGTGCAGGCTGGCCAGTTGGTGGCAGGGCACAATCGTCCCATCGTGGTGCACCGCCAGCTTGACAAAAACACAGCCACAGGCTGACAAGGTTCCACGGCCCGGCAGCCCATCCAGGCCGGCAGCCAGCCCTTCTTCGATCTCCCGAAAGTGGCGAGCCAACGCCAGAGGGCCGGCGTTCGCCACGATGCGCCCCTCGTAGCGTGCAGCCAGGTCCACCAGGGTGTCCATTGCCTGCCGCCGCTGGGCAGGCGTCAACAGGATCTCTTCGGACTGGCGCTCCATGATGCCGCAGGGAAAGGCCTCGTTGGTGCTGATGAGCGGCAAGCCCAGCTCGTCGAGGAGCAGGTGGGCGATATTTTCCAGGTCATCCACATTGTGACGGGTAATCGTCACCCGCGCCACGGCCTTGAACCCACCCTCCACCAGGAGCCGCAGACCACGGATGGCGCGCTCAAAGCTGTTGGGGCGGCTACGGTTGTGGACCTCGGCCCGCGAGCCGTCTATCGAAACCTGAATGCGGTCCAGGCGCAGCCGCCGCTTGCCCTGGTCAAACTGCGCCAGCAGATGCTCGGTGATCAGCGTACCGTTGCTCAGGACCGTGTAGCGCATCCGGTTGGCGATCAGGCCGTCAATCAGGTCGAATAGATCGGGTCGGGTAAGCGGCTCACCGCCGGTCAGGTACACCCGCTGCACGGCCAGGCGGCCCAGCTCCTCAAAAAAAGATAGCCACCGCTCCGTGGGCAGGTCGCGCCGGGCCACCATCTCGTCGGCGTAGTAGCAGTATTTGCACTGCAGGTTACAGCGCCCGGTGATGGCCAGGTCCATCTCCAAGGGAGCCGATAGCACCTGCGGCAGAGCGGAATCGGTCACCTGACAGCCCCTCCGTAGATGCCCACAAACCCCTTGGCCGCCATCTGCTCCAGGAACTCGCTCACATCGCAGAGGACCTGATCTTCCGGCACGTTGTTACACCGTTCCACGAGAAGGGCGGCAACCTCGGCCTGGGTGTGGGGCGCGGCCAGCGTCTGCCAGATCAGCAGACCGGTGGGGTTCACCACTGCCACCTGGTCGGTGTCGGGGTTGAACAGCAGCGCCCCCTCTGGCCCTTCTTCACGGCACGAAACATCTGGATTGGCAATATACAGCATCGAATCTTGCATCCTCGGCTCCTTAAAAAGCTGCGCTTGCACGGCACGCGCCACTACTCTGGGGGCAGGTTCCAGACCCTACCCCCTGCCCGACCCATTCCACAACATCCAGATCCACCATGCGGGCAATGACAGCCTGCATATCTTCCAGGATCACCTCCAGAGGCTGGTGATAATCGTGCGCCATCCCCAATGCCACCTGTTGCAGGCTGGCCTGGCCATTCAGCCGCGCGATAATATCTCGAGCGGTAGCGTTCAGCTCAATCAGCCGCAAGTCTTCGCAGTGCAGCGCCAGCGAACGGTTCCCAAAGTCCTCGATGGCAACAACCGGATTCAAGCGATATACCTCTTGTGCTTCAACCGTTTTTTCTTCTTCCATGCGCATTGTAGAGAGTATCAGGATTCCATCGCCAGGGCATTTTCGGCGTCTCTGGCTAAAGTAGAGCCTTTTCAGCCCTCTTCCACCGGCACAGAGGGTGCGTTGCCGATCACCGATCCGGTCTGCAGGGAGGAATCGGCCACAACGGTCATCAGCCCCCTCTCCATCAATCCGGCCACCAGTTCCCAAGTGTCTTGCAACGCCACATCGGGCGCCACATCATAGATCTCGCCCAGAGCAGATGCGATCTCGGCAACAGTTTTCTGGCCATCCGCCAGGTTCCAGATGGTGGTCCCTACCGGGTTCAGGGCATAGGACGCCCTGCTTTCCAGCACGATAAGGATGATTTCAGCCCCGAGCGCCCGATAGATCACGCCCTCGGTTACACGTTTGATCCGGGTTTGCACAGGAATGTGGACCATCTGTCGCCTCGACCTCGCCCGAAAAAGGGGTGCGCGTCATCATGCCAGGATCGCAACCTTGAGCTCATGATACCACAGACAAAAAGACTTGTCAAGCCACTTACCAGGCAAATTATCCAAAAAGGGGCGTGGGTCTGCCACAGATTTTGGTCGAGCTTTTCAGATTTGACGGAAACGGGCAATGGTGCTATACTTGCCTTTGTACCCCCCAGGGGTATATAGACAGGAGGCATGGGATGGCACAAAACAGCAGGGAGCAACTCATCTCTGATTTTATCAACCGGCGGGTGTGGGCGGTCGTCGGTGTCAGTCAGGATCGGAGCAAGTTTGGCAACCGGGTCTTTCGCACCCTGCGCGAGGCAGGCTATACGGTCTATCCGGTCAACCCCAAAGGTGGCGAGGTGGAGGGGGTGAAGGTCTATACTTCCCTGGCCGACCTGCCCGAACGCCCGGAGGTGGTGGATACTGTAGTCCCGCCGTCAGCCACCGAGCAAGTGGTCAAAGAGGCCTATAGTCTGGGCCTGACCCGTATCTGGATGCAGCCCGGCTCCGAGTCAGAGGCAGCCATCGCCTACTGCCACGAGCATGGCATGGAGGTGGTCTATGACGCCTGTGCCATGATCCACAAGCGGTGGTGGGATTGAGCCTGAAATTATACCGCCGTTGAGCTGCAGTTCCCTGCCGGCAAGCAGGCAGGGGGCAATGAGCAGCAGATTTTTGTCACTGAGCCTTTTTCTTGAGGCGTTTCAGGGCTGCCTGGGCCGCCCGGGCGCAGGCCGAAGCGGGCAGCAGATCGATCGCCTCGTTGAACTGCTGCATTGCCCTGGCGTCTTCTCCCTTTTGTTCGTAGGCCAGCCCCAAGTTGTAACAGCAAGCCGCTTCATACTTGAGGCCTAACCTGGATCGTTTTTCCTCCTTCAAAACCCCCTCCAGGGTTTGGATGGCGGTTTCGACCTGGCCACAATAGAGCTCAGCCGCGCCCCGGTTGGCCAGCACAATTAGTTGCGACGTAGCATCGGGCCACCAGGTCAGCCCCAGCTTGTAGAGCGCAAAGGCCGCTTTGCGTCGCCCCTGGCGCAGCAACAGATTGGCCACATCCACCACCAGTCGGGAGCGCATGGTAACCAGATAGAGCAGAAGCAGCAGGAGGATGGGGCTAAGCTGGATGCCCAGCAACCAGGAACCACCCACCAGCAGGCAGGTCAGAGCCAGCGCCTCCAGAGCAAACTGGACCGATAACCCCTCGCGGCGGAGGAACGACAGTCCACCAAAAACCAGGATGTATAGAAAGGCGATCAGCAACAGCAGCAGGATCGGGTCCAGGATACCACCTCACTTTCCAGCCCGGCTAAAAGACCTCCGAGGTCTGATGAGACCTCGGAGGTCTGGATCCTCAGGCAAAGAGGTGCGCTGCTGTCTGCCGGAGCATCTCCACGCCCTTGACCTCGGTATCGAACAGCGGCAGCACTGCCCGCACGTCGGGGAAGATACGCCAGATCTCGTCCATATAATCGGCCTGCATGGCCACCCGGTTCTTGACGAAATCTGGAGTTTCCTCGCCTATACTGCTTTTGTCAATCAGCATATTGACTATCACCCCGCCGACAGGGATGCCAAACTCATCGAACCAACTGATGAAGCGGCGGATGACGGCGATAGGCAAGGCCTCGGGCAGGGTGACAAAAAAGAAGGCCGTCTTTTGGGCGTCGGTCAGCAGCTCTTTGGCATGGCCCATCCGCGTGCGCAAGTTAAGCAGATAGTCCATCAGCGGGTCTTTTTCCTTCTTTTTCCTGCTGTAGGAGAGGAGCTCGCGCAGGCTCATCGCCTCTTCGCGGCTCTGGACCATCTTGTTGACCCACATCGAATAGACATCCGACATGCCCAGCAAGCGGCGAGCGTTGGCCGTGGGCGCGGTATCAAAGACATAGACCTGATACTTGTCCTCGAACATGAGGTCTATCATGTTCTCGAACATGGCCGACTCCTCAAAGGCGGGGTTCATCGTTGCCGACTCGACAAACTCATCCGCCCTGGTCTTGATGTCGGCGAACTTTAAAAACCACTCGATCTTTTCCCGGATCTCTCTTTTCGACTTTTCGATGGTATCCTTGGTGTCAATCTCGTAGGCATACAGGTTGGGCACATCGGCCACAGGCGTATGCCGTCCAAAGACATCCTGGCCCAGCAGGCTGGTCAAGCTGTGTACCGGATTGGTGGAAGCCAGCAGCGTCTTTTTGCCCTGCTGGGCGAACCACAGGGCTGCCGCGCCGGCCATGACCGTCTTGCCTACGCCTCCCTTGCCGCCGAAAAAGACATATTTCAAGCGAGGGTGTTCGGCCAGGAATTGAGCCGTCGTTTTTTCAATCATCCTCTTTTACCCTCCAAACATCTGATGGGCCATCTTCTCGATCATGCCCAGGCCGGTGATGTCACGCTCCATCTCAGGGATATAGGCCAGCACCTGACCGCCCAGCTCGCGTTGGATGGTGGCCAGGTGCTTTTTTTGCATCTCCAGCCGATGGCGCAAATACTCGGGGATTTCCTGTTCCGCCAACGACTCGGGGATTACCCGGTTGACGATATAGCCCGACAAGGGGACGTTGTACTTGGCGAACAGGCCGGCTGCCTTCTTGGTATCGAGGATGGCCATCTCTTCGGGGATAACCACGAAGAAAAAGGCGGTCCGCTCCCGGTCGGTGAGGATGCCGGACGACTTGTTAATCCGCTCCTTGATGTACTGCAATTCGCGCAGAATGGCGTCTTCTTCAGTTTCCTTCTTGCGCTGCATGACCGCCGCAACCTTGCTGTACTCCTCCATCTCGGCCCGCAGAGCAGTGATCTTGTCGATCCACTGATCGTAGACGCTGGCCATGCTCAAGTAATAGAGAGCATGGCCCAACGGCACCAGGTCGTAGATATAATAGTCGTACTCGGCGCTGACGACAATGTCCACCACGGCATCAAAGATGGCGCTTTCCTCCATAGCCGGTTCGGCGGCTGCGGCCTGGATATAGTTTTCGATCTCCTCCGGCACCTGCTCCAGGCCGTACATGTCCAGGATCTTTTTGCGGATCTCGTCCTGATACTCTTTGATCCGCTGGTCGGCGTCGATCTCTTGGGCATAGAGATTGGGCATGATTTCCACTGCGCCCTTGCCAAAAATGTCTCGCTGAAAGATATCGGACAGGGAAGCCTGGGGGTCTACCGAAAAAACCAGCACCCTGTAGCCCTGCTTGGCCAGCCAGTAGGCTGTGGCAGCACTGAAGGTGGTCTTGCCCAATCCTCCCTTGCCCCCATACATGATGTAACGTCGCTGCGGGTTTTCTTCAAAAATTCTTTGTAGTGACAATGTTGCCTCCTTCACGCCAGGGCATCGGTCAGGTCACGCTCACGCAGCATCCGGCGCTTCCAGGTGCTGATCTGTGGCACCACGTAGGGCAGGATGCGCAACGAGTAGTAGGGCGGCAAGATGGGGATCCCCAACAGGTCCCCCATAGTGATCAGGATGAACAGGTGCTCCATGCTGCCCCGTGTCTTGAGGGCATAGCGGCTCATGTCGTGGCCGGCCATGCCATACAGAATGCTTTTCGCTGTGTCCAGAAAACTTGATTTTGTTCGCTCTTCGTCCGCCATTTGCCTCTCCTATTTGATGGTATCAAACCGAACAACGACAGATCAGGCGATCTCCTGATCGCACAAATCGGTCAGATCGCGCTCGCGCAGCAAGCTATAGCGCCAGCCTTGGATGTTGGGCACCACGTAAGGCAACAAACGCAAGGCATAATAGGGCGGCAGGATCGGCACCCCCAACACATCGCCGAATACTGCCAGGATAAACAGCCGTTCGATCATGCCCCGCTCCTTTTTCAGGTCGCGGACCATGTCATAGATGGTCATCCCGTATAGAATTTCGGCCAGTGTGTGAATCAAGCGTCGCGCTTTCTCCTGCCAGGCCATTCTAGCCGTCCCCAACCGCCAGCGCCAATGTCGCTTCCAACCGCTCCCGATCCCAACCGACCACCTTCTTTTGGCCGGCGACGATAAAGGTAGGATAGCGCCGCACCCCGTAACGCAAGCTCTTGACCAGCCCCTCTGGCGAGCGGGGGTCAATCACCTTGATGAGAACCCGACCGCTATACCGAGCGGCCAGCTCATAGACCCAATCGGCCAGCTGCCGGCACTCATCCTGCCATTCCTGGGGATATTCATCCAGTGCCCGCTCGTGCGGCCTCTCACCCACACCGGCCTCTGCCAGGATGAGCTCACAAGAAGTACACAGGCCCAGCCCTTCAAGGGTGGGGGCGATCACCTCCAAACGCACCGGTTTTATCGGAGATTGTTGATCGCTACAGGCTGTTCCGCTCATCGGCTAAAATCAAATGACCAAGAATCCCTTGCCAAGTATAATACTCGCTTCTGCCCAATCGGTCAAACCCTGCATCCGAGGTGACCGGCCTCACAAGAAAAAGGGAGAGCCCGAAGCCGGGCTCTCCCGCCTGGGATTCTCTGAGCTCAGGTCCTGGCCGGCCTGGCTGCCATTTTGGCGCGGTAACGCCGGATAGCCTGGATGCCATCCCAGGCCAGGACCAGCGCGGCCACGACCAGGATCAAGGCCACAATACCGATGATGATTTGGGCCGTTGTGTACTGGCCGACATTGGCGATCTTGTACTTTTCCGGATCTGCCGTCTTGGGCAGGTTGATGAAGAACGCCTCGTAGGCTTTATACAGCAACGCCCCAATGGTGGTGACAAACATAAAGACAAACGGCCAGAAAGCCCACTGGTAGTTCTTGCCCTTGGACATCAGCCACAGGGTGATGAGCAGCAGGGCCAGCGAGGCCATGAGCTGGTTGGCGGCACCGAACATCACCCAGATCTGCAGGAAAGGAACCACCCAGATCAGGATCAGGGTGAGGGCCAGGGCAATAATGGTCCCCACATGGACATTCTTCATGATTGGGAAGCGATCGCCCAACGCTTCGGCGCTGGCCACGCGCATAAAGCGCACCACCAGGTACATGATCGTCAACGCCATCAAGCAGAGAAAGACCCCGCCATAGGCCTTCCCAAAATCCACGGGCAGCCCCCATTTGCTCATAAAGGTGGCCAACCCTGCTGTAAAGACCTTGGCTGCTGCTGCACCGCCCCCTGCGTCCACGTAGCCTTGATAGCTGCCAAAAGCAACCGTGGCCGTCAGGAAGGCCATGATGGCAAAGAACATCTCCAGGAACATCGAACCGCCGCCGACGAATAGGGCATCGCCCTCTTTTTCAAGCTGACGGGCCGTGCCGGAGCTAGAGACCAAGGAGTGCCAGCCGGAGATAGCCCCGCAGGCAATGGTGACGAACAGAATTGGCCACAATGGCCCCAAGCCTGTGACGTTGAACATCCGGTATGCAGGAAAGTCACCCAGGCCAGGGTGCCAGATCAACAACCCCAGCACCCCCCCTACGATGCCGGCCAGCACGATCCAGAAGGCCACATAGTTGATCGGCTGCGCCCATCGCCAGATGGGCAGCACAGCACCAAAGTAGCAGATGATCACCACCAGCAGGCTGCCGATGAACTTGGCCTGGGTCACATCCAGGAACCATTTGGGGCTGGCGGCGCCACCCGTCGTGCCATACAGCGCGGCCCAGAAGTCCATCACCGATTTCTGAGTGCCCAGCCAAATGCCTATAAACGAGATGGCAACGGTGACCACAGTGGTGAGGATGATGTCCTGTTTCCACTTGTAGGTCATCTGCCCTGCCAGAATGCCGGCCAGGATGACGATGAGCACACCCAAGGGCACCGCCGTCTGGGTGAGCAGGTTAAAACCAACCTGGACACCGAACGCGCCCATGATCAGCCACAGGTAAAAGTAGATAAAGGTAAGGAGAATTATGCGGGAGCGTGGAGAGATAAGGCGATAACTGAGGGCGCCAAAGGTCTGCCCTTCTTCGCGGACCCCCATGATGATGCTACTATAGTCCTGCACCCAGCCGATAAAGAAGGTGCCGAGGATGATCCACAGCAGGGCCGGCAGCCAGCCCCACTGCACGGCGATGATCGGTCCCAGAATGGGACCCAAGGCAGCGACAGACTTGAACTGATAGCCAAACAGCACGTTGCGGTTGGCCGGCATGAAATCCACACCATCCATGTACATCTTGGCCGGCGTGGCTTTTTTGTCATCCGGCTGAACAATGTTGCGGTCAATCGTCCGGGCGTACCAAAAATAGCCCACGGCGATGGCCGCCAAACCAATGATTAGAATAACGATGCTCATTTTCCTTCCTCCTACTCCTTTGTGGAACTGGAAACTCACTCAGCCCTTTGGTTGGCCGCCATGCACCTGCACCACACCGCTCAAGCTATCCTCAGGCCTCACCTCCTTTCGCCTACCCTCCAGAGAGGAAAACTCCAGAGGTTTAACCAGGCCTCCCTGGGGCCGTCGCTGCTCATCGCCCCTGAGAGGCTTTTCCCTTTTTAAACTGCCGTGGTAACTGCTCGCCTATGAGGATGCCCACAACCCCTCTCAGGCGCGGTTTTAACCGCCCGGCTGAGCAGTCACCTGCCGTGCATCCAAACCGCGTTGAGTATACCACTATTCAACAAAGGTGTCAACTGCCACTAGCAGCCACCAACTTTTTCGTGCCCTCTACTTTCCGCTCCCTAACCTACAACACACAACCAAGCCCCAGGTTACGCCGCCAGAGCAAGAACAGGCCTGGAAATATCCCCCCCTCGCAGCTCACATCAACCGGTCCACCATCATCCCGGTGAACACCAGGGCCAGGTACAAGCTAGAGAGCTTGAACATCAGCCAGGCGTTGCGCTCGGTGGGCTTCAAATACAGATAGATGTGGCCCGCCACCGATACCAGGCCACCAAGGATGGCAGCCGAAAAATAGATCGAACCCAAGCTGCCCACAATCCCCAACAGCAACGACTCGGCAACCATCAAAAAGACGCTCATGACGATCAGGTTGATGGCACGGCGGAGGTTGGTGACCACCGGCAGCATCGGCACGTTGGCCCGGGCATAATCCTCCCGATAGCGAATGGCCAGATTCCAGATGTGGTTGGGGGTCCAGGTGATGACCAGCAGGCTGATGAGCACCGGTGTCCAGGTGACATCCCCCCGCACCGCTGCCCAGCCGAACAACGCCGGCATCCCGCCGCTGACCGAACCGAGCAGAATATTGGTGCAGGTGCGCCGTTTGGCCAGCAGGCTGTAAATGATCACATTGTCAAACAAGCCCACGAACATCCACAATGCCGCCAGTGGGTTGAGCAGAAAAGAGAGGACAAGGGATAAAGCAGCCAGGAACAGCCCCCACGCCAGTGCCTTTTCTGGGGGATGGATGCGTTTGCCCGGCAAAGGCCGCCCCCTGGTACGATCCATCAGCGCGTCTATATCCCGGTCAAGGTAGCAGGTAAGGGTGTTGGCCCCGGCGCAGCCGACCGTGATGGCCACCAGGGCCAGCAGCCAGCCCCCCAACGTCAGGTCTCCCACACCGCCGGCGACAACCATTGCTCCCAGGCAGGTAAAGACCAGCAGGGCCACCGTGCTGGGTTTGGTCACTTCAACATACTTCCACACCCTGGCTCGCCACCGCCGGGCTTCCCCAACCAGCGATGCTTGCGCCACACCTGTCGTGTCATCCATGCGATTTGCCCCTCCTTCAGCCCGGCCATTATAGCGAAAAAGCAGAGCTTGGTCAACTGGCATGGCAGGAAATGTCTTGCAAGAAGGGCAGTGGTCGCCAAAACCAACGAGGGCGACCTGACAGGTCGCCCTCGTCTCGAATGGATCGGCTCTCAACGCCGGGAAAATAAACGCCCCAGCAGCGGAATCCGCTGGTACCACCGTCGCCGCCGCCGCTTACGGCCCTTGTTGTCTTCGGAATAATAGTAGTAGTAGTAGTAGTAGTAGTAGTAGCTACCGGCCCCCCGTGGTGAGAGGCGGTTCAGGGCCACCCCCAGCAGATTGGCCCCCACCTGGCGCAGATTTTCCACCACCTGGCGGGCCATGTTCCGCCGTGTCCGTCCGGCGTCGGCCACCAGCAACACCCCATCGGTCTGGGTGGCCAGCACCGTTGCATCGGTGACCGGTATGGCCGGCGGTGTATCGAACAGCACTACGTCGGCCCTGCTCTTTAGTTGTTCGATGAGCTGGCGCATCTTTTGCGAGCCGAGCAATTCCGAGGGGTTGGGCGGCAGGGGACCGCTGGTCAAGACCCTCAAGTTCTCGATACCGGTCTCTTGGAGGTGCCCATCCAACGATGGCTCATCCTGAAGCAGGACGCTGGTCAACCCTTCTTTGTTCGGAAGCTGAAAGATCTTGTGCAACATCGGCCGGCGCAGGTCCGAGTCCACCAGCACCACCGACTTGCCGGCCTGAGCCATCACTACCCCCAGGTTGGCCAGCGTGGTGCTTTTGCCCTCCACCGGATTGGGGCTGGTGACCACCAGTGACTTCAGGGGCCGGTCCAACGCCGAGAACTGGAGGTTGGTGCGCATTGCCCGATAGGCTTCGGCAATGGGCGACTTGGGGTGGCGGACGGCGATGAGCTTGTCGGCCGGGTTGTCGCCGGTGATACGGGTGATGGCCCCCACAGTGGTCAGCCCCGTGGTCCGGGTCACGTCATCGGGCGATTTGACCGTGTCGTCCAGGTATTCCAGGAGAAAGGCTGTTCCCGCTGCCAGGATCATCCCCACCGCCGCTGCCAGAAGCACCTGCTTTTTCCACTGCGGGCCAATGGGTGCCGTGGGGAGTCTAGCCTCTTCAATGATGGTGAGGGTGTTGATGCCCTGGTCCCCCAGCAGCAGTTGATATTGGGCATAGGTGGCCTGCCAGGTATTGATCTGGTTCTGCAGGGTGGCAACCCGGTTTTGGATATCCTGGATCTGTCGGGCGCTGAAGGCCTGGCTCAGCTCGGCCTCCAGTTTTTGGATCTCTTCCTGGGCCGCCTGAATCTTGGGGGGCAGGCTAGCCGCCTGCTCCTGGATGAACTGGCGGTTGCTGTCCTGGGGCCTGGCTCTTTCAATGCTGCTGATCAGCTGGTGGGCCACCAGGTCGGCGATCAGCTGCGCCCGCTGGGGGTCGGTATCGGTTACCAGAATCTCCATGAGTTGGGTGTTGGGCACCAGGCGGGCCATGATCTGTCCCTGTAAACTGCGCCACTCCTCTTCAAAGCCCAACGCCCTAGCTGTGGCCCTCAAGATCGGCTCGCGTTTGATCAGCTCCGAGTAGGTCTGGGCCAGCTGCTCGCTAGTGTAAAAGTCGGTATAGTTCGGGTTGGCCTTTTCAAGGGCCTGGCCGATCATGAGCGTGACGGAGCTCTGATAAATCGGCGGTTGGTCCCTGACCACCAGCCAGGTAGAAACCCCTGCCACGGCCGTGCTGAGCAGGATCAGCCATAGCCACTTCCAAACTATGGTCACATACTGCCGCAATTCCATCTGTTTATCCTCTGGAACCTAGACCCCAACACCCAGCCTCGATGGATGGAAAAATATGGTAGGGGTAGCCTCCAGCCCACCAGTTCGTGGGTCTGAAAGTCCGCTTTGCTTCCAGGTTCAAGTTTACACGTTTGGGATATTATAACACACCAAGGGGGATTGTACAACTTGCATCTATCAGGACACCAGGTCGGCGCTACTTGACCCAAACCGGATCCCAATCGTTGGCAGGACTGCTAAGCAAAAGTCGCCGCCCGCTGCCGTCGGCGTTCATGATCCACAGTTGTCGGCGGCCCGTATCCTGGTTCGACCAGAAGACGATCCGCCGGCCATCGGGCGACCAGGAGGGGTGCTTGTCCCACTCCCACTCGTTGAAGGTCAACCGCTTCTGGCCCTTGCCATCACTGCCGATGACATAGATATCGTCGTTGCCGCTTTCGGTGGACACAAAGGCCAGTTGGTTGCCAAGGGGAGACCAGGCCGGATCGTAGCTGGTGCCGGTGTTAAAGGTCACCTGCCACGAGTTTCCGTAGTAGCGGGAATAGATATAAACCTGGGGCACGCCTTTGCCATCGTTGCGGACATAGGCCCACGCCTGGCCATCGGGCGCGACGCTCTCTTGTTGTAATGCCTGATCGTAGGGCCAGCGGGCGGTCAGCAGGCCCACGCGCCCTGTATCGGGGTCAAGGACGTGCACCCCTGGCTGCCCACCTCGATCTGACAGGAAGAGGATCTTGCCCCGCAGGATAGAGGGCATCGAGGGCGTGGTCGGCGTGGGGGTGGGGGTGGGCGTTGGCGTGCCGGTTATCTCATCAAGCCAGATGACCACCGGCGTTGAGGTGGGCCGGGGGGTATAGGTTGCCGTCGCCAGGTTGTGCGGCGTAGGGGTAGGCGTGCCGGTGAGGATGACGTTGGCCGTGGCCAGTGCCCGCAGATAGACGGCGGTGGCATACCCGGCCGGCGTGGGTGTATTGGTAACGACGACATAGTAGGGCGTGGCCGTGGCCACAAACGGCGGCAGAGGTGTGGCCGTGCCGGTGGTGGTGGCCCACGCCGTCTGGCGGAGGGCGACCGCCGCAGCCGTCACGGCGTTGGCCGGCGTCGGCGTGCTGGTGACGACGAACCACTCCGGCGTGTCGGTCGGCGTGGGCGTGACCGAGGGGGTCGGCGTGCTCGTCGGCGGTATCGGACCGGTAGGGATGGGCGTCTTGGGCGGCGGCCCGACATTCAGCAACAGCCGGGGGCCGCGACCCTGGGTGGCCGATCCAAAACCGGTATCCCAGGCAAAGACGCTGTTCTCGCCGGCCAGCGGCCCATCGAGGCGGAAAGAGACGGTATAATGCTCATCGAGCAGGCGCTGTTCCAGGTCACGAAGCTGATCAGCCGACAGCACAAAGACATTGGTCTCTCCAACAGCCAGGTCTCCCACGCCCAGTGCCGGCGGCAGGCTCCACTGCACCACTGCATTGTGCACATCCTGGAAGGTGCGACGGCTCCAATCGGCATCGGCCGGGCGGGCCAGGATCCGCACCTCCCACACGCCGGAGCTCCCCAGCCGGCGGGCATCCAGGCCGGTCAGCTCCAGGACGGCGGCATGGATGGTCGCTCCCCGGGGCACGGACGACAGATTGAACTGGAAGATGCCGTGGTAGATCACCTTATTGAACACACCGGCATAGAGGTACGAGTCGCCCAGGTGGTTGCCCCGAGCCTCATCGCTGGCCACCCAGCCGGCCGCGCCGGCCTGCGGCGAGAGGGTATAGATAGCACCGCCCGGATAGGGCGTGGGCGTGGCAGTAGGGGCCAAGAACCGGAAGGTTGGCGTCGGCGGAGCCACGGCCGGGGCCGTGGAAGTGGCCGTAGCGGTAGAAAAAGGGTTGGCAGTGGTTCCAGGAGTGGCGGTAGCCGTTGGCATCGGTGTCAACAGCGCCGAACCATAGTAGTAAACCACGGCTATGCTGACCAGAATAGCAGCGATCCACAGCACAGCCTGCAGCGCCTGAAAGCGCGCCGGAGGCGGCCCGACCTCATCCTCGACCACATCGGCCGAACGCGGTTCCGGTGGCAGGGGTGGCGGAGGTTCGCCGTAGAAGCGGCAGGACCGATGTTGTTCCGTCAGGCAGTATTGCGCCTGGTACTCGAGATCGATCTCGGCCGGACGTTTCTGTGCGTAGCAGAGGTGTATTTCGGTCGGCTGGGCGTATCGCGTCTGACGATCTTCAAGCGTGCCCAGCCAGGGGCATAGGTCAGCAGGCATGGCGATTAGCGAATGGCAGGTGGTGAATGACAGATGGCAGATGGCAAATGGCGAATGGCAGATGGCAGATGAGTCATGCCATCCGGCCGTAAGAGAAAACGAGGCGGATGCCCAATTCCTGGAGCCGCTCCCGGACTTCGGGACGGGCGCGGTAGCAAAAGCACACAGGGAACAGCTCACCAACCAGGTTGCGTCGTGCGCGCTCCACCTGCTGGGCAAATCGCTCCACTTCTTTCAGGGTCAGGTTGTGTTTGGCCTCTCCCACGATCCAGATAGTTCGGTCGGGATGGGCCAGGTCTGTGGCCTGGCCAAAGACATTCACCTCTTCCGGCTCACCGTCCCACGTCTGCCATGTCCGCTGCAGCACGCCGACCTGCCAGCCGAATTCGCGCCGCAACACGTCGTACAGCACGATGTAGGCAATGTCTTCGATGTCGCCACCGACGGTTTCGCTCAAGCCGCCAACTTGCCGGGCCAGATGCGCCACAGCCCGCTCGGTGCGCTGTTGGGCCTCGGCCAGCTCTTCCACCCGCTGCTCGGTGCGCTGTTGGGCCGCAGCCAGCTCTTCCACCCGCTGCTCGGTGCGCTGTTGGGCCGCAGCCAGCTCTTCCACCCGCTGCTCGGTGCGCTGTTGGGCCGCAGCCAGCTCTTCCACCCGCTGCTCGGTGCGCTGTTGGGCCTCGGCCAGGCGCTCGAGAGCAGCCTCGACCCGATCCATCCGCCCCTCGGTGCGCTGTTGGGCCTCAGCCAGCACTTCGACCGCATCGGTCAGGCGCGCCACACTGACACGCAATTGGGCCACATCCCTCTGGGTGGCGATCTCGGCCATCCGCGCCTGGGTCACGGTGCGGCTCATAACCCGGGCCAATGTCTCGGCCGTTGATGTGTCGAAAACCTGGCTCAACTCCTGCACCAACGACGCCGGATCAACGAGCAAGAATTCCTGAACCACGTTGCTCCCCTTCTAGCCGATGTTTGAAAAAGATTATAGCACAGGCCACACTTTTTGGCAATCTACCCGCTCTCAAATGGTCCCCTTCTCGGGAGCAGCGACACGCCGAAACAAGCCCAATTGCCCCAGGATAGGGCTCTGAGCGAGGCTGTCGCTGGCCGGTCACTCCCCGCTGGGCGGCAGGTTGCTCCGCTCCAAGGCCTCTTGGGCCAGGCGCAGGCCCAGCTCGATGGCCTGGGACCGCTCCGAGAGGGGCACCTCGTGCAGGCTGATGACCTGCCGCAGTTGCGAGGAGATCAGATGCTCCAGCATCAGGTGCAGGTCCTCCACCTGCTCCATGCAATGGTTGGGCACGATGACGCACACATCCACCAGATCTTTCAAGCGCCCGCCATCGAACCCGGTCAGGCCGACGGTCGTCGCGCCCACCTGCCGGGCGAACAGGATGGCGTTCAGCACGTTGGGCGAATTGCCGCTGCCCGAGATGCCGATCACCACGTCACCCGGCTGCACCAGGCTGGCCAACTGCTCGACAAACACCCGGTCGTAGCCAAAGTCGTTGGCCAGGGCCGAAAAGAGGGGCATGTTGTCGGTGAGGGCAATGACCCGAAAGCGGGGCCGGCCAGGCATGAGCGTGCCTTTGCCCAGGTCGCAGGCAAAGTGTGAAGCGGTGGCCGCGCTGCCGCCGTTGCCCATAATAAATACCTGTCGGTTGTTCAAGCGTGCCTCGTGGAGAAGGGTGATGACCGTCTGGATCTCCAGCCAGGGCAGTTGGTCAAGGGTGTATTTAATCTCTTGCACGTAACGATAGATGCCGTCCATGTGCGGTCCCCTTTCTTCTTGACAGATGGCTGATGGCGGATGGCCGATGGCTGATGGCGGATGGCTGATGGCTTATGGCTGATGGCGGATGGCCGATGGCGGATGGCTGATGGCTGATGGCGGATAGCTTATGGTTGGTGGAGGGTGCGACGGAAGGCATTGATGCTTTTGCCCAGCCGCTCACCCTCGGCATATAGTGCCTGCTGTTCTTTTTCGGTGATGTAACCTCTGTCCAGCGCGAGAAAAGAGGCGCCGACAACTTTAGAGCCAATGGCAATGTCCAGATGGTAGTCAAAAGCCTTACTGCTGCTCCTGGCAGCCCCCTCGGCGATGTTCAATCCAATGGAATTGACAGCCCGATTCATCTGAGACCGCAATCCATAATCCTCGTGCCGCGGGAACCTGGAGGTGACGGCATAAACATCGGTAGCATATGCCCGAGCCATGTGCCAAATGTCGAGGCTTTCAAATCGAAACGCCATGTTGATTTGCTCCTTTGGGCCGATGGCCGATGGCTGATGGCTGATGGCTGATGGCTGATGGCTGATGGCTGATGGCTTATGGCTGATGGCCAATAATACCATCTGCTATCTGCCATCTGCCATCTGCCATCTGCTATCTGCCATCTGCTATCTGCCATCTGCCATCTGCTATCTGCCATCTGCTATCTGCTATCTGCTATCTGCCATCTGCCATCTGCCATCTGCTATCCGCTATCTGCCATCTGCCATCTGCTATCCGCTATCTGCCATCTGCCATCTGCCATCTGCTATCTGCCATCTGCCATCTGCCATCTGCTATCTGCCATCCGCTATCGGCGATCATTAAAGATGACC
>FWPV01006967.1_pt1 | contig 17356 bp, 14 predicted proteins | sample 2228371 | NCBI WGS metagenome assembly FWPV01 (sample SAMEA103939776, study PRJEB20133) | metagenome | reverse complement strand
GGCCATCGCGTTCAAGGGGGCCAGCGGAGGGTCGGCGGCGATGATGGCGAAAGGGGGAAAGATGATCGGCCCTCGGAGCATCCTGGACACGGACCTCTACAAGCTCACCATGCAGCAGGCGGTGTGCAAGCTCTACCCGTGGTTCAAGGCGCGTTACCGGTTCATCAACCGGGGCGGCACCCCCTTCCCGCAGGGTTTCGGAGCGGAGCTGGCCGCCCGCGTGGAGGAGATGAGCGCCCTGCGACTGAGCGCGGAGGAGAAGTCGTGGCTGGCGGGGAAGTGCTGGTACTTCAGCCCCGTCTACCTCGATTTCCTGGAGGGATACCGCTACGACCCCTCCGAGGTGGACATCCGCCAGGAGGGCGGCGAGCTCTCCATCACCATCGAGGGCTACTGGTACACCACCATCCTATGGGAGGTGCCCCTCATGGCCCTCATAAGCGAGCTGTATTTCGAGATGACGGGCGAGAAGGATCGGGCATACCCGGAGGAGAGGATCCGCGCCCTCAACCGGGAGAAAGCGCGCTTCTTCCGGGAACACGGCATCCGTTTCGTGGACTTCGGCACCCGCAGGCGCTTCTCCTACGAGAACCACCGCCGACTCATCCCCGACCTCATGGAGGCGGGGGAGTTTCTCCTGGGCACCAGCAACGTGCACCTCGCCCACCTCTATGACCTCACGCCCGTGGGCACCCAAGCCCATGAGTGGTTCCAGTTCCATTCCGCCAAGTACGGCTTCCGCATGGCCAACCAGATGGCCCTGCAGCGCTGGATAGACGTGTACAAGGGCGACCTGGGCATCGCCCTCACCGACACCTTCGGGACCGAGAACTTCTTCCATGCCTTCGACGGATATTTCTCGCGCATCTTCGACGGGGTACGGCAGGACTCCGGAGACCCTTTCCATTTCCTGGAAAGTGCCATCGCGCACTACCGCAGGCTGGGTATAGATCCCGCGACCAAGACGGTGGTGTTCTCGGACTCCCTCAACCTGGAGCTCTCCCGCGCCCTGCACGAGGCCTGCGCGGGGCGGGTCAGGGACCTCTACGGCATCGGAACCTTCCTCACCAACGACGTGGGGGTCAAGCCCCTGAACATGGTGATCAAGATGGTGGCCTGCCAGCCCTTCTACGGCTCCGAGCGCTGGGTGGACGCCATCAAGATCTCCGACGACGAGGGCAAATACACGGGCGCCAGGGAGGTCATAGAGCTGGCTCGAAGGACCCTTTTCCTGGAGGAGTGATGCCGCGCCGGCGCGGCTCGGCAGGCCCGCTTACGGCGAGATGCTGCTCTCGCATCTCCGCGGCACCCCGCCCACGCGACGGCGCCGCGACCCGGAGCGGGCGATCTTTCCCGGCAGTACCGGTAGCCCTGCGCTCCAGGATCTCCCGCCCGGAGTTAGCGAAGGCCGCGCGGCGCTCACCGCCGATCCGTGCCCCGTCCCGGGGATCCGCCGGGAAAGATGCATACCCTGCATACGGGGGAGCCGGCGGGGATGCTCTCCTCGATGACCAGACTGGCGCCCACGTACGCGAGCATGGCCCGGTCCTGCTCCATGGCCGCGTCGCAGACCCCGAGGTGCTCGGGCCGGTGGAAGCCGTAGGGACATCTTGCCAGCACCAACTCCAGCCTTCCTCCGCCCTCTTTCAGCTCCAGGAAATCGATGTCCATGGCCGCCAGCGCCTTTTCCAGGTCCCGGCGCAGGGCGGCGACGGAGCCTCCGTCTTTCATCCCGTAGGGGGAATGATGCCCGGCGAAGGCGATGAGGCGCCCCACGCCCCTCACCGCCCCGTCCCCGACGACCGGGAGGCGGTAGAGCATGCGGTAGAAGAGGCCCAACCCCCTGACGATGCCTTTGCGCAGACCCATTGCGTTTACCTCCACGTCTTATCGCCGCCCCGCAGCCCCGCCCCTCGTTCCGGACCCCCTTTTTGACGTCTTCGCCCCGAGCCCGTGCCTCCCGGCTCTTCCGGTCGGACACGGGTTCCCGGCCGGGGCCGGGAGGCTCTCACCGAAAATGGCACTCCTCGCCGGGAGGGCATGCCTCGATCTCCGGCTCCAGGGTGACGTGCACCACGTTGTGGTCGCGGCGCAGCATCTCCTTGAGCTCCCTTACGGTCTCCTGGAGCTCGCTCACGGGCATATCCTCCACCACGATATGGGCGCTCAGGGAATAGAGCTTGGACCCGATCTCCCATATGTGGAGGTCGTGGACCCCTCTCACGCCCTGCGCCGCGGAGAGGTCGGAGAGTATGTGTTGGTAGTCCACGCCCGAAGGGACGGATTCCATGAGGATATGCGTCGATTCGCGCAGGATCTGAAAGGCGCTCACCAGGATGAGTATGGCGATCCCCAGGGTTAGGGCGGGATCCACAAAGGTCCAGCCGGTCAGCACCACCACCACCCCCGACACCACCACCCCCAGGGAGACCAGGGCGTCGGTGAGGAGGTGGAGGAAGGCGCTGCGCAGGTTCAGGTCCCCCCCGCCCCGCCGCAGCAGCAGGGCCACGCCGCCGTTGACCAGGAAGCCCGCCCCCGCCACGGCGACGACCATGCCCCCTTTCACCTCCACCGGGTGGATGAATCTGCGAATGGCCCCGTAAGCCAGCAGGAAGCATATCCCCGTGATGAGCAGGGAGTTGACGAAGGCCACCACGATGCCCATGCGGTGGAAGCCGAAGGTCTTCCGCTCCGTGGCTGGCCTGGCCATGGTGCGCACGGCGATGAGGGAGAGGACGAGGGCGAAGGAGTCGGAGAAGTTGTGGCCCGCGTCCCCCAGCAGCGCCATGCTGCCCGCCAGGATCCCGAAGACCACCTCGAAGAGGAGGAAGGCGGTGTTGGCGGCCAGCGCCGCGGCCAGGCGCCGTGACGGGTTGAAGGCGGGGCCTCTTTCCCCGGTCATGGCGCCTTCCTTCCCTGCACTATCTCCACCGGCAGCCACCACATGGACATGATCTCACAGGCGGCCACCACGAAACCGGCCTCCTCGATAAAGCGGCGGGCGAAGATGGGGCGACAATCGGCGAAGCCGGGAAACCTGCGGTACGCCCAGAGGTACAGGCGCATCATGGCGCCGTGCTTTCCCTGGTTCGACATGCAGGCCACGCAGAGGCGACCTCCCGGCTTGAGGACCCGCAGGCACTCGGCCAGGACTACCGGGATCTCGGGCGCGTCGAAGAGCTCCAGGGTGAAGCTCATAAAGACGCCGTCGAAGAAGGCGTCCTCGTAGGGCATGGCGGCGGCATCGCCCCGGATAAGCTCCGCCCTCTCCGCCAGGCCCTTGCGTCGCAGGCGTCCGAGCGCAACCTCCACCATGCCGTCGGAGATGTCGATGCCGTAGACCCTGCCTTCATCGCCCACCATCCCGGCTATGGCCGCCAGTGCCTGCCCCGCGCCGAAGCCGGGCTCCAGGATGCGCTCCCCCCGCCGCGGCTCGAGGTAGCGCTCGATGGCGGCCTTTACGAACCTCTTCTCGCTGCCGGAGGATATGAGCCCGTAGAAGCGGCTCATGCGGTTGTAGGCGCAACGGGTCTCCTCCCTGGACCTGGCATGTCCTTCCATCTCCGTACATCCTGCTCCCTTGCTCGTCACCTGGCAAAACTACCTTTCCATGCATAGTCTCTTCCATCATTATTAGTTATACAGGGAGGGGATAACAAAGGGTCCCGTCAAAACGTCGTGACTGCGAGGTAAGGGGGATGTCCACATGCCGCGAGGCCTGAGGGCGGGCGCGATAAATGCACGGGCGGTCTGGCCGGCGATTATCCTGGCGGCGATGCTGATGCTCAACGGTGGATGCGGGAGAAGAGAGGCTGTCGATCGGGGAGAGGCCGGCTGGGAAGCGCGCGAGAGCGGGGGTGCGGGTGAAGGACGCGCGGACGTCTCCTCCCTGGTCGAGGTGCCCGATCCCCTCGCGGGGGACAACCCCGCATACCGGGAACCGGAGCTGCCCATGCCGGAGACGGGCGTAGCCTTCGAGGACGGGTGCTTCTCCACCAGGCTCATCAAGGTCACCGAGGCCGACGGCATTAACGGCAGGCACGAATACTCCCGTTTCGATCCCTTCAACGCCGACGGCTCCATGATCCTGCTGGTGCGGGACGATGGGGATCACGCCGTCTACCGCACCGACTCCATGCCCTACAACCGGCCCGGCAACCTGGTGCTGCGTACCCGCGACCTCGCCGAGCCCCGCTGGGACCGGGAGGACCCCGGCCTGCTCTGGGGACTCAACGGCTTCCAGGTGGTGAGGGTGGACGTGTTCAGCGGCGGGCGAGAGGTGATCAAGGACTTCGCGGAGGACCCGGCCGTCTCCCCCCTGCTCGCCGCGGAGCCGGACATATACCGCGTGACCATGCGGGACGAGGGCGAGGCCTCCTACGACTTCCGCTACTGGGCCCTCATCCTGCAGGGAGAGAAAGACGACTGCCGGCCCAGGTACATCCTGTGCTGGGACCGCGAGGCCGACGAGGTGCTGGGGCTCTACGAGGTGCGGCGGGAGGAGAGCGACATCGACTGGGTGGGGATGTCGCCCCTGGGGAACTGGGTGCTGGTCGGAGGGATGGAGGGGAACGCGGGCGACCTCGCCGGGCTGACCATCGCCGACCGCGGGCTCACCCGCTTCCACCGCATCGACTACACCACCTCCCACGCCGACGTCGGCCTGGACGCCGAAGGTCGGGAGGTGGTGGTGATGCAGAACGTGCGCACGGACTGCGTGGACATGATCTCTCTGGGCCGGGACGCCCTGCCCATCCTCGAGGCGGGAGGGGAATACGGGGGCACGGGCCGCCTCCCGCTGCTGCGCCTCTTCTACGACGACGCCTCACCCGCGGGCTTCTCCTGCGGCGTGCACATATCGTGCAACGCCGACGGGTGGTGCCTGGTGAGCACGCACATCGAGCCCGGGGTCCCGGAACGCAACTGGCTCGACCGCTGCAACGTGCTGGTGCGGCTGGACCCGGACGAGCCTCGAGCCTACTATCTCTCCAAGACCTACAACACCACGGGGGCATACTGGGAAGAGACCCAGGCGGCGATGAGCAACGACGGCTCGCGCGCGGTCTGGGCCTGCAACTGGAACCGCGATCCGGGTTCGGAGGAGGTCTTCCTCCTGCGGCTGGACATGCCCATGTGATGGTGTGACCCACAACCCGCGGTTCCGGCCGAAAGGAAACGCGCCCGGCGGCCCGAACCCTCGCCGGACAGAGAGCGCAGGGGGGATGAGGCTCCGGCCGGGATGATACACATGGAGCCGGATAGCGCCGTCCGGGGTCGCCCCGTCGCCCCTACCGCCGCTTCTCCAGCAGCAGGGCCTCGTGCGGGGCCAGCTCCCAGGCCCCGGCGCGCAGCTCCATCCCCTCCTCGCGATGGGTGGAGAGAAGAACCTGGAAACGAGTGCCATCCCATTCCCGTGTCCCCACGGCCAGCGACAGGGCGCGCGGGGTGAAGTTGAGCAGCACCGCCACTTTCTCCTCCTCCAGCTCCCGCAGGTAGGCGAACACCCCCCGGGGCACGCCGCCGACGGCGCGGTAGCCGCCGGCGCGCAAGGAGGGCTTCTCCCCGCGCAGCCGGATCAGGCGACGGTACCAGTTGAGCAGGCTGGCGGGGTCGGCGTCCTGGCGCTCCACGTTTCTCTCCACGTAGGAGGGGTCCACCGGCAGCCATGGCTCCGCCCGCGAGAACCCGGCGTGCTCGTCCGCGGACCACTGCATGGGAGTACGGCAGCCGTCCCGCCCCACCGGCAGGGGCCAGAACTTCTTCCCGATGGGGTCGTCCATGCTGCTCCGCGGGATGCGGCTCTGGGGCATGCCGATCTCCTCGCCGTAGTAGATGATGGGGGTGCCGCGCAGGGTGAGCAGCATGGCCGCCGCCACCCTCGCCCTGGCCTCCGCGTCCCCACCCCTTCCCAGGCGGGTGTACGAGCGCGGGAGGTCGTGGTTGTTGAGATAATAGCACGGCCACCCCGCGGCGGGGATGTTCGACTCCAGCCAGCCCACGGACTCCCGGAACGCCTCCGCGCTCCACCTGCGCCGCGCGAAATGCAGGTAGAAGGAGAGGTGGAGTGCGTCGGTGCCCCCGCCCAGCATGGCCACCGCGTCCTCGCGGGTGTCGGTGAAGACCTCGCCCATCATCATGCGTTCCGGGTAGGCATCCAGGATGCGGCGCAGCTCCCTCACCGTCTCCAGGCTCTCCGGGCGCGAGCGGTCGTAGACGTGCCTCTGCCAGTCGTAGGGGCGCAGCCCCGGCCTGCTGGGGTTGTCGCGCAGCAGCTCGTCCTCGTAGAGGAAGTTGATGAGGTCGAGGCGGAAGCCGTCCACGCCCTTCTCCAGCCAGGTCTTCACGATATCGAACATCTCCTCCCTGACCTCGGGATTGCGCCAGTTGAGATCGGGCTGGAAGGGCAGGAAGGCGTGGTAATAGTACTGCCGGGTGACCGGGTCCCATTCCCAGGCGCTGCCCTCCACCACCGCCCTCCAGCGATTGGGGGGCTTTCCGGGGGCCCTGCCGTCGCGCCAGATGTACCAGTCGCGCCTGGGGTTGTCGCGCGAGGACCGCGACTCCCGGAACCAGGGATGCTCGTCGGAGGTGTGGTTGAGCACCATGTCCATGATCACCCGCATGCCGCGGCGGTGGCACTCGGAGAGCAGCTCCTCGTAGTCCGACATGTCGCCGAAGAGGGGGTTGATGTCGCGGTAGGAGCTCACGTCATAGCCGAAATCACGCATGGGGGAAGGGAACACGGGGGTGAGCCACAGGGCATCCACTCCCAGGGATCGCGGCGTGCCGTCGTTGAGATAGTCGAGGCGCCGGAGGATGCCGCGCAGGTCGCCGTTTCCGTCGCCGTCGGAATCCGAGAAACTGCGCACCGCTATCTGGTATATGACTCCCCTCATCCACCAGGGCTCTTCCGCCTGCATGCCTCTCTCCCCTCTCCACGCGCCGGTCCCCGCAAGATGATAACACGTCGCCCCGTCTTCTGCGGGGTTGTCCATCGCCATGACCGCCGCGTCCGTTCTTGGCCCGCAAGACGATAAAGCTTCGCCCCGTTCCCAGCGGACCCATTCCTTCCGGCCGCGCGGCGCACGGCGGCCCCGCGGGGCAGGAAAGGGCGCGCGGGAGGCAGCCTTAAGCCCCGCTCTCGCCTTTTCGCCGCCGCGGCGCGGGAGGGCACGGCCTTCACTTTCCGTCCTCATCCCGCGCCATCTGCTATATTGAGCTGAAAGGCGGCTTTCGACGCGGCAAGGGAGGGCGAGGCACATGGCCATGGCGCTGGAAGGCATCAAAGTCATCGACCTGAGCAGGCTCGCGCCCGGTCCGTACTGCGGCATGATCCTGGGGGATCTCGGCGCCGAGGTCATCCGCGTGGAGGCGATGGACAGGCGGGCGCGCGCCGAGGGGGTGCTGGGGCTGAGCGACGAGCTGGCGGAGACGCTGCGGGCCTTCAACCCCCAGGGGAGGAACAAGCGGAGCATCGTGCTCGACCTGCGCAAGGAGGAGGGCAGGGAGGTATTCATGCGCCTGGCCCGGGAGGCGGACGTGATCATCGAGGAGTTCCGTCCCGGGGTGGTCAAGCGCCTGGGCATCGACTACCCGACGGTGCGGGAGGTGAACCCCGGGGTGATCTACTGCTCCATCACCGGCTACGGGCAGACGGGCCCCTACGCGGGCCTGCCCGGCCACGACCTCAACTACCTCGCCATGGCCGGGGCGCTGGGGGTGATCAGGGACGATCGCGGCAAGCCCGTCTTCCCCTCCAACCTCCTCGCGGACATGGCCGCGGGCGGCATGCACGCCGCGCTGTGCATCCTCGCCGCCCTGGTGGCGCGCTCCCTCCACGGCGTGGGACAGTACGTGGACTGCGCCATGACCGACGGGGTGGTGAGCCTGATGCACATGGAGCCCATCCTGCGCCACACCACCGGGCTGCGGGGCCTGCCCTATTACGGCGTGTACGAGACCGCGGACGGCAGGTGGTTCAGCGTGGGCAACGTAGAGCCCTGGCTGTGGGAGAACTTCTGCCGCGCCCTGGGGCGGGAGGACCTCATCCCCCTGCAGCGCGACCCCGGCAGGCACGAGGAGCTCCGCGCGGAACTGCGCGAGATATTCCTGGGCAGGACGCGCGACGAGTGGTTCGCGTTCTTCAGGGACAAGGACGTCTGCGCCGCTCCCGTGCACGAGGTGGAGGAGGCGGAGAGGGATCCCCACCTGCGGGAGAGGGAGATGTTCGTGGAGTTCGACCACGAGATATATGGCAAGATCACCCAGGTGGGCATCTCCATGAAGCTCTCCGAGACACCCGGCCGCGTGCGCTTCCTGGGATGTCCCCCGGGAAAGCATACGGACGAGATCCTGGCGGAGCTGGGATACGGCGAGGAGGAGATAGGGGAGCTGCGCGAAAAGGGCGCGGTGGCCTGAGGCGAGTGCGGGACTCCCGGGAGCCTGGATCCAGCCGGGAGGAGAAAGAGAAGGGGGAAGGGATGAAGAGGTTCGAGGGGATCTTCGCGGTCATGCTCACCGCCTACGACGACTACGGGAACATAGACCGCGAGGCGATGCGGGAGATGACGGAATACCTGGTGGAGTCAGGGGTGCACGGCCTGGTGGTGCTGGGGAGCAACGGCGAGAACCCCTACCTCACCCACCACCACCAGAAGGACGCCATCGACACGGTGGTCAACGCATGCGAGGGGCGCGTGCCGGTGATCGTGGGCGTGAACAAGCGCGGCACCGAGCCCGCGGTGGACATGTCCACCTACGCGGAGGAGGCGGGGGCCGACGGCATCCTGCTGGCCCTGCACCGCTTCTACGACCTGGACGAGGACGCGGTCTTCTCCTTCTACGAGGAGGTATGCGGCAGCATAAGCCTGCCGGTGCTCTTCTATAACTTCCCGTCCAACACCGGCCTCGCCCTTCCCCCCGAGAGCATCGCGCGCCTCGCGTTGATCGACAACCTGGTGGGGGCCAAGGAGACCATCTTCGAGGTGGACGAGGTGAGGCGCCTGGTGGAGGCCACGGACGATGATTTCTGCGTCTTCACCGGCATGACCTTCAACCTGGCCGAGACCATGGCCGTGGGGGCGTGCGGGGCCATCTGCCCCCTCCCCAACTTCATCCCCCGCGTCACCCTGGACCTCTACGAGGCATGCAGGTCCGGGGACGGCGACAGGGTGGCCGAGCTGCAGAAGGCGGTATACGCGCTGGCTCCCCTTCTGGCGTCCACCCCCACGCCCCATGCCATGCAGAAGGAGGCCCTGCGCCTGCTCGGCCATCCCGTGAAACCCCACGTCAAGGGACCGCTGCCGCGCCTCACCTCCGAGCAGGCCAGGCTGGTGCGGGAGACCCTTGAGAACGCAGGACTTATGGGGTCAGCCCCGGACATGGGACATTCGAGGCGAGAACCATGAGGCCTCTCCTTCGGGGAGAGCGAGCGCACGGAGCTCGTGAAGGTCCTTCCGGCCGGGAGCCGGAGGGCAATAAGGCAGGAGGACGGCAGGTGAAGACCTGGGGTCTATCCTTCGGGGAGAGCGAGCGCATGGAGCTGGAGCGCATCGTGCTGGACGGGGACAGCGAGGCGGCGCTGCTCTTCCTGCGCAGAGTCATCTACCCGAAAGTGAAGGAGAGCGAGAAGCCGGGGAGCTGTTTCCACGATCCCTCGAAGCCGGTGGAGCAGCTTGAGCGCCCCGTGGACAGGCACAAGAAACTGGGTGATTTCCGCTGAGACGGAACTCCTTCCGTGACCGGGCCGAATCCGCGCCCTGCTGGGCGGGACATCGCCTGGCGACGCTCCACGGCGAGCAGGGTGCCCCGGAGCGGCCGTGCCCCGAAGCCGGGCGCGCTCGCCCTCAGGGGTCCCGGGCTCCCGTCGGAGGCAACGCGCGTGAAGGACAGGGCGGGTTGGGCGGCGATGTCATGACCGGAAAGGGCGGGAAGACCTCCCCCGCGCCCTCCGCATCCCCCTCCCGCGGGAAACGGGAACGGGCGGTCAGCGCCATCCGCCGCTACCGGTGCCCGCCGTTCTCCCTAATCCTCGTCCTCGCCGCCTCCCTCGCCTTTCCCGGCGGATGCTCCACATCCCCGGAGCGGAGAGCTGCCGGAACCACGGAGGTGCCCGTATATTCCTACGTGGTGGAGGCGGAATATCCCCACGACGCAGGCGACTTCACCCAGGGGCTCTGCCTGGTGGACGGCGAGCTCTACGAGGGCACCGGGCTGTGGGGGCGGTCCCGCCTCACCAGGAGCGAATTCCCCGAGGGGAGGGTCCTGGGCTCCGTCTCCCTCCCGCCCGAGCATTTCGGGGAGGGCGTCACGGTCATGGGGGACGAGGTGTTCCAGCTCACCTATACCTCTCACCTGTGCTTCGTGTACGACCGCGAGAGCCTGGAGCTCAGGCGCACCTTCCCCTATCCCACCGAGGGGTGGGGACTGACCCACGACGGGAAGTCGCTGATCATGAGCGACGGCAGCTCCACCCTCTATTACCTGGACCCGCGCAGCGGGGAGGAGGTAGGCCGCGTCGAGGTCAGCGACGGCAGCGGTCCGGTGGCGGACCTCAACGAGCTGGAATACGCCGCGGGGGTGATCTATGCCAATATATGGAAGACAGACCGCATCGCGATCATCTCTCCAGAGAGCGGAGCGGTGACGGCATGGATCGACCTGACGGGCCTGAACCCGGAACCGGAGAGACTCGTCTACCCCTACGTCCTCAACGGCATCGCTTACGACAGCGAGTCGGGCGGCCTGCTGGTCACCGGCAAATGCTGGCCCCGCCTCTACCTCATCACCCCGCGCCGGGGATGACCCCGCCATCCGCCGCCTCATTTATCTGGAAGGCTGTACCAGGCCGGGAATCCGTCGCCCCCGCTCGATGTCAGGCGGTTTCGGCGTCTCTTCTCAAGCTCGACGCAAACCGTGGGTTATCCCCATCATCCCGGAACGAGACGGGCATCAAGAAAGCGGCGATCTTCAGGATCTTCAACCCGTCCGCCATGTCGCCTGCCCCAGGCAGGCGCTGGACGCACGAGGGAGAGGTCGGTAAAGCCCGCGTCGTCTTTTGCGTTGTTCGCTCCTTTCCCTTACAATAAGCTGGATGCCCGCTTGAGGGGCATCTCTCCCGCGTCAGGGTGTCGTCACGCGGGGAAGGCCTTAGAAAGGAGCTGAAGGTCGCACGATGAACATCTACGTAGGCAACCTGAGCTACGGTTCGACGGAGGAATCCCTGAGGAGCCTCTTCGAGTCGTACGGTACCGTCGACACGGTGAGCATCATCATGGACCGCAACACCGGACGTTCCCGCGGTTTCGGTTTCGTGGAGATGCCCAACGATGACGAGGCCAAGGCCGCGATAGCGGAATTGGACAACCGGGAGTTCGAGGGCCGCCAGCTTAGGGTGAACGAAGCACGCCCCAAGCCGGAGCGCAGGTCTAACTACGAGAGCTGGTAGGATCAGTTCCGCAACCGAATAGGGGTTCCGGCCCCGCAGGCTCCGTGCCTTCTCCCGCTCAACCCTGATCCACGGATCGGAAGCGGCTTCACGCGCGGGCTACGAGCCCTGGCATATCCCGGCAGGCGCCCGCGGTCTGCGTTGCTCGCGCCATCGGGTAAGGACAAGGCCGCATCACGCCTCGCGGCCAGCCCTTGGGTGCCCGCCTAGGGCGCGAAACCCACCACCACGTGCCCTCCGCTCACCCCGCCGCCGCAGTCGAAGTACATGGGGCGCTCGGCGAGGATGGGCCGGTCGGACACCACGCGGGCCGAGAGCTGGTAGCCTCCCCCGGCGTGCTCGTTGACGAACACCGTCTGCCTGGTGCCCGCCGGAAGGCGCAGGGTCCTCTCCGCCAGCGGACCCTCTTCCTCCGTGAAGTAACGGATGAGCACCAGGGCCTCATCCACGCCCGGATTATAGATGCACAGCCAGGTGTGGAACGAGTCCCCGGTGTACCCCTCCGCGAAAAACCATTCCCTTCCAGCGGCGGCGGCGCCCATCACGCAGTCGCCGCCGTCCCAGTCGGCGCCGAAGCCGCGATAGTGGAAGTACATGGGGCGCTCGGCGAGGAAGAAGGAGGTGGAGACCAGTGCCACGCTCACGTCCTTTTCCCGTCCCACCTCTCCCGGCACGAAAACGGTGAGGCGTCTGCCCGGCTGCACCACGTAGGACCTCTCGACGGGTTCGCCCTGGCCCTCCCCGAAACGGAAGGACGCGTATACGGTGATGATGCGGGGGTTGGGGTTCTGGAGGGTCAGCCATTCCTCGAAACCCTCCCGCGTGGTGCCCTCGGCGAAATAATACAACTGCGCCAGCCGCGTGGCCCCCGGCGCGCAATGTCCGCCCTTCCACCCGTGGCCCGCGGTGCCGGCATAGTCGAAATACACCGAGCGCTCCGCCACCACGGGGAGGTCCGAGGAGAGCTTCAGGGACGCCTGGTAACCGTTTCCCAGGATGTCGTTGGCCTTGAAGCTGCGCCGCGAGCGCGGGGGCACGGAGAAGCCGTCCTTCACCACCTCGCCCTCCTCCTGGGTCTGGAAACGGAAGGTCAGGCCGGCCTCGCAGTCGCAGGGGTTGAGGACGCATATCCACTCCTCGAATCCGCTCCCCGTGTATCCCTCCGCGAAATACCACACCGCGGAGGGCGAGGGGACCCCCGCGGCGTCATGTCCCCCCGCGCGGCCGCCCCCGTAACTGAAATACATGGGCCGTTCCCCCACCAGAAACCGGTCCGACTCGAGCACCGCGGAGACCTCGCGGTCCGTTCCCACGTCGGCGTTGACGAAAAGGGTGACGCGGGACTCCGGCGGCACCGGCAGCAGCCTGGTGAGGCTGGAACCGTCGGGGAAGAGATAGGTGAGGGCGGCTCGCACTACCTGGGGTCCGGGGTTTCCCAGGCAGAGGAACTCGCGGAAGCCCTCACCGGTATACCCCTCCGCGAAGTAAAGGGTATGTGAGACGCGCGCCCGCCACACCTGGGCGCCCTGGAGGTTGCTCACCGCGGCGGTGAGCTCGCCCCCCTCTACCAGCAATGCCTGCACCGCGATGTTCCCGGCGTCCCCGAGGCCGCCGTCGCCCTCGAGATGCCAGGATGAGCCGTCGTAGCGCCACACCTCGCACCCCGACTCCTCGTTGTAGGTGCCGGCGAAGAGGTCCACGGCGCCGGCGGCCAGGGAGACGGCGGAGAGGTTCGCCCGGTCTCCGAATCCGTCCTCTCCAGCCCTGGTCCAGTTGGCCCCGTCGAAGGACCACACCTGGCACCCGCTCCCCCCGGAGGAATCGTAGGTGCCCACGTAGAGGCCCGCGTTGTAGACGGCCATGGAAGCCGCCCGGCGGTTGTCGGGGTCCCCGAAGCCGGGGGCGGTGGGCGTGCCCGAGGGCCCCCCTCCCACCTCCTGGGTCCAGCGAGTCCCGTCGAAAGACCACACCTGGCAGCCCGAGGTGTAATCGTTGTTGTATGTCCCCGCGTAGAGGCTGCCGAAATAGACCGCCATGGCGGAGGCGCCCTGGTTGTCCGCATCCCCGAACCCGCCCTCCGCGACCCGCTTCCACTCCCTGCCGTCCCAGCTCCAGACCTGGCAGCCCCCGGCGTTGAAGGTGCCGGCGTACAGCCGGCCGGCGAAGACGGCCAGGCTCGGCACGTCGGTGTTGCCGGGGTCACCGAAGCCGGGCGCGGTGGGCGTGCCCGAGGGCCCCCCTCCCACCTCCTGATGCCAGGATTCTCCGTCCCAGGACCATATGCGGCATCCGGCATCCGGGTTTCTAACTCCCAGGTAGAGCCGCGAGGAGAAGACGGCCATGCTCGAGACGTTGTTGTTCCGGGGGTCACCAAAGCCGGGCGCGGTGGGCGTGCCCGAGGGCCCCCCTCCCACCTCCTGGGTCCAGGAGAGGCCGTCCCAGGACCACACCTGGCAGCCCGAAGGGTTATAAGTGCCGGCATAGAGGCGGCCTCGGAAGGATGCCAAGGCGTGGATCTCCGAGTTGCCCGGCACCTCGAAGCCGGAGGCCGCCTTGCGCTCCCAGGAAGAGGAACTCGCGGAGCGGGTCCCTCCCGCATATGCCCCGGGACCTGTAGGAGCCGCCATGTGCTCCAGTGAACAGGGAGGGGCGGAGAGGGAAATGCCTGGCGAGGGCGGGCACATAAACGAGGCGAGAAACAGCGCTCCCAGGAAGACGATGGCCGCTCCGGACGCTCTTCTCCGGCGATACACGCCACCCTTCGGACCCGCCTCTCCGGGATTCACCCCTCCAAGGGCACTCATAGCCATTCCGCTCCTTCTCCCACGTACGCGATCGCGGGTATCCTCCCGCGGAGGAGGTCTCTTGCGGGTTCACACCCCCGCGCACGCCGTTTCGCCATCTCTACAACCATCTCCCTCCTCTTCCACCGACGGCACTCGTTCCTGGTTGAAATATTCCAGCCCCGCTTCCCCTGCACCTTCAGATACGGGCACGTATCCACGAGCCTCCGCCTCCAGTTTTTCCATTAGCCTTCTGTGAGGACCCGGCCTCCCCGGCGTCAAGAACGGAGGGGGAATCCCCTGCCGCCCCCCGTGAAAGAACGGAACCGGCACGGGATACGGGCCGACAGGCGGATGGCGGGCCCACAGGGACACGCGGCTGGAACCTTACCGCGGCGGCGCGGGCGGGCAACGGGTATGTGGGGGGAGCGCGTGCGGGTTTTGGGGGATTGAAACCACGCCGCGGCGTTGCGGGTGGACAGGGAAATGGTTGCAGGTCGCCGGCAAGCCGCGCCACGACCGCATATCGGGCTGTGGAAGTTGCCCGCACACCCCTCCCTGGGGTTACCATATAGAGCATGAGGCCGGTCCGTACCTTGCGCTACGGCCGAGGCGGTGCAGGGATTCTATCGTGGGGGATGAAAAAATGCGCAGGGATGAGCTCACGGAGATACTGGAGAGGGTGCGGCGCGGCGAGCTGGGCGTGGAAGAGGCGGTCTCGCGCATCGCCATGGAGCCGGTGACCGACCTGGGGTTCGCGGTACTGGACCACCACCGCGAGCTGCGCAAGGGGCTTCCCGAGGTGGTCTACTGCGAGGGAAAGCCCCTGGACACCATCCGCCCCATCGTGGAGACCCTGCTGGAGAAGAACCAGGGAAACATCCTGCTGACGCGCGCCTCCGAGGAGGTCTACGAGGAGGTGTTACGTTCCTGCCCCCGGGCCGAATACCATCGCCAGGCCCGCTACGTGCTCATCCGCAGGGAAGAACGGGAGCGGGTGGGGAAGATCGTGGTGGCCACGGGCGGCACGGCGGACATCCCCGTGGCCGAGGAGGCGAGCGTGGTGGCGGAGCTCACCGGGAACCGCGTGGAGAAGCTGTACGACGTGGGCGTGGCGGGCATGCACCGCGTGCTGTCGCGCGCCGAGGTCTTCGCGGGGGCCAACGTGGCCGTGGTGGTGGCGGGCATGGAGGGTGCCCTGCCAAGCATCGTGGGGGGAATGGTGGACTACCCCGTGATCGCGGTGCCCACCTCGGTGGGGTACGGGGCCAGCATGGGGGGGCTGGCCGCCCTGCTCGGCATGCTCAACTCCTGCGCCATGGGGGTGGCGGTGGTGAACATCGACAACGGCTTCGGCGCCGGCTACCTCGCCAACCTCATCAACCAGGCCGCCGTGAGGGGAAGCCGCGGCTGACCTCCGGTAAGGTGCCGCCCGGGGCGACCATCGGGGCGGCGACGGGGAAGGAACCGTCCTGAAAAGGGCGGACCGGCAGTACCTTTCCCGCTCCCCGGCAAGCCGCTCGCCCCGGGCACAACCGCCCGGAGCTCTTGCCGATTCAGGTAAGATAATAACGCATGATGGTCTGGTGCTCGCCAGACCTCGCAACCTCTCTGAAACCCGCGGCGCGGAAGACCGGCTTGAGCCCCATGAAGCCCGACGAGCCCGAAAGCCTTTCCGGAACGTCCACGGGATATCCCTCCACCACTTCCGCTCCCATCTCGCGCGCGTATGACACCGCTGCCTCGAGCAGGTGGCGCATGAGGCCTCGGCGGCGGTAATCCTTGGCCATGTAGAAACACACCACCGACCAGACAGGCCTCTCGTCCACGCGCTTTAACCTGGGTGATCTTTCCAGGGAAGCGAATCTCTCGCGCGGCGCCACCGAGCACCACCCCACCGCCCTGCCGCGGTGGTAGGCGAGTATGCCCGGCACCTCGCCGGAATCGACGATGGCTTTCATGGCCAGGCGGTTTCCCTCTCCTACCTGTTTCTGGAAGCGAGCGCGGCTGATCCTCCACCACATGCACCAGCATCCGCTGTAGGCCCCGTGCTCGCCGAAGAGCTCCTCGAAGTCCTCCCACCGCTCGGGAGTCAGAGGGTGGTACTCGAGTTCCTCCGCGCGCAATCTCTCCCCGTCCATCCTATCACCCACCAGACGATCCGCGTCTCTGCCCATTCTACATCAAACCCCTGCCCGCCGCGCTGACACGGCGCTTACGCGGGAAGTGCGCGTGAAGACCGTCCCTCCCTGCTTCTTTCTCCCTTCCCCTCAACCGCACCGCCCGTTCCCGCCACCGCGGAGGCAGCGGCACCACCCGCCAGACCGATCGCGGCCCGGCGTCATTCCCATACCCGTGACGGCATGGCATGATATGTAGAAGTCATGTTCAAGCCCGCCGGAACCGGGGGAACGGCGGCAGAGCAGACCGGAGGGTGCCCATGTCCAGCCCGTTATGGTTCGTGAAGCTGGTGAGAAAGAGCTTCCCGCAGCGTTTCATCATGGCCAGGCTCACCAGGCTGCCCCTCATCGGCAGGGGCATCGACCACCTCCTCTTCGACCGCGACGACATCGTCTACCTGCCCAAGGACCGGGCCATCGCCGTGAACGAGGAGGTGGAGGCGGAGGGGGTGGTGCTCCCCTCGCGGGTCATCGGGAGGGGGTGGTGCTCCCCTCGCGGGTCATCGAGGCCTTCATCGAAAAGGCCAACTACCTCTGGATCATGAACACCTGCATCTGCCGCGAAGCCACGGGGTGCAGGGACTATCCCGTCGAGCTTGGCTGCCTGTTCATGGGCGAGGCCGCCATGGGCATCAATCCCAGGCTGGGACGCCGCGTCACCCGCGAGGAAGCCCGGGAGCACGTGCGCAGGTGCCGCGAGGCGGGGCTCTTCCAGCTCATCGGGAGGAACAAGCTCGACACCATGTGGCTCAACGTCCGCCCCGGCACCAGGCTGTTGACGGTCTGCTTCTGCTGCCCCTGCTGCTGCTTATGGAAAATGCTGCCAGTACTTTCCCACCGCATCAGCGATAAGGTCCACCGCATGCCGGGGGTAAAGGTCGCGGTGACCGACAGGTGCGCGGGATGCGGCAAATGCACCGAGGACGTGTGCATAGCCGGGGCCATCC
>FWPV01008850.1_pt1 | contig 17357 bp, 13 predicted proteins | sample 2228371 | NCBI WGS metagenome assembly FWPV01 (sample SAMEA103939776, study PRJEB20133) | metagenome | reverse complement strand
GGCATCCACAAGCGTGGGCCCCACCACAAGCGCTTGGGGGCACCCACAAAGAACACGGAAGAGCCCCGCACCAGGAACGAAGCAGCCCGAAGGAGGCCAGGACATGCGAAGCCTGCTGCGCGTGAACATGACGAGTTGCTCCGCCGCGACGGAGCCGTTGCCGCAGAGGGTCGAGCTCCTCGGCGGCCGCGCGCTGACGAGCGCCCTCGTCGCGGCCGAGGTGCCGCCGACCTGTCACCCGCTCGCGGCCGAGAACAAGCTGGTGCTCGCGCCCGGCCTCCTGGCCGGCACCGCCGCGCCGTGCAGCGGCCGCATCTCGGTAGGGGCTAAGAGCCCGCTGACGGGGACGATCAAGGAGTCGAACGCCGGCGGCACGGCCGCCCAGGCGATGGGACGCCTCGGCCTCGCCGCCATCGTGGTAGAGGGGAGGCCGAAGAGCGACGCGCCGCACCTGCTCTTCATTGACAAGGCGGGCGCACGCCTCTCCGAGGCCCCCGAGCTCAAGGGCCTGGGCAACTACGACACCGTGAAGGCCCTTCACGAGCGGTTTGGCGACAGGGTGGCCTGCATCACGATCGGCCCGGCGGGCGAGATGCGTCTCGCCGCAGCAACCGTGGCGATCACCGACACCGACGGCCACCCAACCCGCCACTGCGGTCGCGGGGGCATGGGCGCTGTGATGGGTTCCAAGGGCCTCAAGGCTATCGTCCTCGATGCTGCCGACCTGCCGCGCCCGGCGAGCGCCGACGCCGAGGCGTTCGGCGCCGCCGCCAAGCGCTTCGCCAAGCACCTCGCTGCACACCCTGTGACCGGCCAGACGCTCCCGATGTACGGCACTAACGCGCTGGCCAACGTCATCAACTCGGCCGGCGCCTATCCCACCCGCAACTTCTCGGCAGGCACCTTCGAGGGTGTGGACGCCATCAGCGGCGAGACCGAGCGCGAGACCATCCTCGCCCGTAAGGGCAACCCCCGCCACCCCTGCCACCCTGGCTGCACCATCGGCTGCTCGAGCATCTACCCCGACAAGGACGGGAGCTTCCTCTCAAAGGGGCCTGAATACGAAACCGTGTGGGCGCACGGGGCCGACTGCGGGATAGCGGACCTGGACGCCATCGCGCGCATGGACCGCGCGGACGACGACATCGGGCTTGACACCATCGAGACGGGCGCGACCATCGCCGTGGTGATGGAGGGTGGGCTGCTGCCCTTCGGCGACGCCGAGGGTGTGCTGCGCCTCCTCGAGGAGGTCCGCCGGGGCACGCCGCTGGGCCGAATCGTTGGCTCAGGGGCTGCCGTGGCTGGGAAAGCCTTCGGCGTCAGCCGAATCCCCTGCGTCAAGGGCCAGGCGATGCCCGCCTACGACCCGCGGGCAGCCAAGGGCATTGGGGTGACCTACGCCACAAGCACGATGGGCGCAGACCACACCGCCGGCTACGCCATCGCGCAGAACGTCCTGGGCGTCGGCGGTTCGGTCAACCCCCTCAAACCCGAGGGCCAGGCGGCCCTCAGCGCCGCGCTCCAGCAGGCCACCGCCGCGCTCGACAGCACCGGCCTCTGCCTCTTCGTCGCCTTCTGCGTCCTCGACGTGCCCGATGCCGGGCAGGCCATCGTGGACATGCTCAACGCCCACTGCGGCACCAACTGGACCCCTGCGGACTACTTGGAGACCCTGGGAAAGGCGACGCTGCGCGCGGAGCGGGGCTTCAACCGCGCCGCAGGCTTCACCGCCGCAGACGACCGCCTGCCCGACTTCATGAGGTCCGAGCCTCTGCCCCCCCACAACACCGTCTTTGATGTCCCCGACAAAGACCTGGATAGCGTCCATGCCGGACTCTGATGCCTTCATCACGGTTCAGGTCACGCTGCGCTCGGTCCTGGCCAAGTACCGGCCCGATCCCAGGGACCGCAAGCCGTTCGCCGTGCAGCTCCCGGCCGGCTCCACGGTGAACGACCTTGTGGCGAAGCTTGGGGTGCCGGAGCAGTTGGCCAGGCTGGTCTTCGTAGACCACGTGCGCACCGAAGGCGCCAGCCGGCTCAACGACGGGGCGATGGTGGACATCTTTCCCCCCATCGCCGGCGGCTGAGCGGGGGTGTGGCCACTTGCTCCGGTGCTGTGTCCTGTTCCGTGGGCTCGACCCTCCCCCTACCCCCTCCCTGGAAGGGAGGGGAGTACCAAAGCCCTCTCCCTTTCAGGGAGAGGGGAGGGTGAGGGTCGGGCTCTTGTGAGGAGACAGGGCCGGAACTGGGAGCGGCACTCGCCGAGCAGCAGTGGTTTGACATGCAGTGGGGCGTGGCCTATAATGTAGTGTTCGCGGAGCGCGAGGACGGCGACCGGCTGAGAGGAGGCAGTGGTGGACGTAACCAAGCACACCGAGAAGGCCGCGGTTGCGGCGGAGCGCGGGAACTATGATTACGCCATAGAGCTGTACTCGCGGGTGCTGGAGGTGCAGCCGGAGCACGTGGAGGCGCGCAAGGCCCTCCGCGCGGTGGAGGTCCGCAGGGCGCAGGAGCGCGGCATCACCAAGAGCGGGGTCTCGGGCTGGCTGCGCGGCCTGGGACACTTCCTGGCAGGCGCCATCTACACGGCCATCGGCAAGCACGAGAAGGCCATGGCGGCCTGCGAGAGCTTCTTGAAGAACGACCCATATAACAGCACGGTGATGCGCCTTCTCGCCCGCGCTGCCGAGAAGGCCGACCACCCGGCGGTGGCTATCCTGGTCCTGGAGGACGTGCGTGCGAGCGTTGCGAAGACGCGTCTGAAGGGCATGGCGCTTAACACCTACATCAAGGTGCTGCGAAAACTTGGCCACCTCTACGCGCGCACCGAGCAACTACCCCTCGCCTCCGAACGGCTGGAGGAAATCCTCAAGCTCAAGCCTGGGGACCGCGAGGCTGAGGTGGACATCAAGAACATTGCGGCCCAGCGCTCGATGGTGGAGGGTGGGTGGGACAAGGTGGGCAAGGTGGGCGGCTACCGCGAGGTGCTCAAGGACGAGGAGGCCGCCAAGCGCCTCGAGGACATGCACCGCGACATCCGCACCCGCGAGGACGTCCTGGCCGCAATCGAGCGCTGCAAGGCCGACCTCGCAAAGGACCCCAACAACACCCGGTACCTGACCCAGCTAGGCGACCTCTACAAGATGATCAAGGACTGGGCTCAGGCCCGCGTCCATTACGAGCGGGCGCACCAGATAGACCCGCACAACTTCATGGTCACCGAGAAGATCGGCGACCTGCGGCTGGCCGAGATGGACGACGAGATCGAGCGTGCGGCGGCCGACCCTGCCCAGCAGGAGCGCGCCGCCCAGTTGCGCAGGGAGCGCACGCGCTACGCCTTCGAGGAGTACCAGAAGCGCGTCAAGGCCCGCCCACAGGACCTCCCCACCCGCTTCGCCTACGGCAACATCCTCTTCATGACCGGCCAGCACTACAAGGAGGCCGCGGCGCAGTTCCAGCTCGCCTCGCGCGACCCCAGGCACCGCCGCACCGCGCTGTTCCGTCTCGGCATCTGCTTCCAGAAGCAGGGCCTCGTAGACGTTGCCATCGAGCAGTTTGAGAAGGCGATCGCCGGCGCCAGCGTGGCAGAGCCGGAGGTGAAGGACATCCTCTATGCCCTCGGCGAGGCCCACGAGAGCCAGGGGCGGCTGGGACAGGCCCTGTCGGCCTACAAGCGGATATTCGAGGTGGACATCAACTTCAAGGACATTTCGGCGAAGATCCAGGAGCTCTACAGCCGGGGGGCGAAGGAGGCCGGCCCGGCCGCCTGAGCACGCGGCGACCACCCTTTTGGAGAGACGAATGCCCAGGTCTGGAACCACGAAGAAGCGCATCCGCCAGAACATCAAGCGCCGCCTGCGCAACCGCGCCGCCAAGGGCGTGGTGAAGGCCCAGGTGAAGAAGTTCCTCGCCACGCTCGAGGGAGGCGACCCCGAGGCCAGGATGCGCGAACTGCGGTCGGCCATCCGCGCGCTCGACAAGGCCGCCGCCCACGGCATCATCCACCGCAACGCTGCCGCCCGCCGCAAGGCCCGCCTGGCGGCGAAGCTGCGGAAGGCGAGCGCCGCCCCAAACCGCGAATCGGGCGAGTGACCCGAATCGAGCCGAGGATTCGCCAGATTCGGGAGATTCGCGGTCCCATCACATGGAACAGACCCTCAAGAAAGCCCTGTCCGGTGCGCGCGCCGATTACGCGGAAGTCCGCGCCGAGCGCCGGGCCACCACGCGCATCACCTACGTCGGCCGCGAGCTCGAGGACATCTCGTCCTTCACCTCCGTCGGCGGCTGCGTCCGCGCACTCGTCAGGGGTGGCTGGGGCTTCGTGGCGTTCAACGACCTCGACGGCCTCCCGCGCTACGTCCGCCTCGCCTGCGAGCAGGCGGCACTCGTAGGGCGCACCAGGAGCGCCCTCGCGCCCGTCACGCCAGCAAAGGACAGCGTTGTGGCCCGCGTTGACGGCGACCCGCGCCAGGTGCCCCTGAGCCACAAGGAGGCCCTCTGCCGCCACTATAACCAGCTCATCCTCGCGCATGACCGCGTGCAGACCTCCAGCGTGCGATACCGCGACACCTGGGTAGAGACGACCTTTGTGTCCACCGATGGCGCCTCCATTCGCCAGGAGGAGGTCTTCTGCGGGGCCTCGCTGACCGCGATAGCCAGGGACGGCATGAACGTCCAGACCGCTCACAAGGGCGTGGGCGACCTTCGCGGCTTCCGCATCGTCGAGGGCCTGGACGCCGAGTGCGAGAAGCTCACCGAGCGGGCGATTGCCCTGCTGGGCGCCGAGCCGGTGAAGGGCGGACGCTACACCGTCATCGCCGACCCGCTGCTGGCCGGCGTGTTCGCACACGAGGCATTTGGGCACCTGAGCGAGGCGGACTTCGTCTACGAGAACCCGCCGCTGCGCGCGATGATGCAGCTCGGCCGCAGGTTTGGGGCCGACCACCTGAGCATCGTGGACGATCCGACGCTGCCGGAGGAGGCCGGCTCGTATCGCTACGACGACGAAGGCACCCCGGGCCGCCGCACGTATCTCATCAAGGAGGGCGTTCTCACCAGCCGCCTCCATTCGCGCGAGACCGCCGCCAAGATGGGCGAGGAGCCGACCGGAAACGCCAGGGCGCTGAGCCACCAGTACCAGCCCATCGTGCGGATGTCGAACACCTACATCGAGCCGCGGGGCTGGGCGCTCGACGCCCTCCTGGCCGACACTGGCGAGGGGCTCTACGTCCGCGGCTCCCTCGGCGGCCAGACCGATATGGAGATGTTCACCTTCTCCGCAGAGGAGGCATTCGCCATCCGCGGCGGCCGCCTCGCCGAACGGCTCCGCGAGGTCGTCCTCACGGGGAACGTCTTTGAGACCCTTGCGAACATTGACGCCGTCGGCAACGACCTCGCGTTCTACGGGGGGCTGGGCGGCTGCGGCAAGGGCGACCAGAGCCCGCTGCGCGTCTCCACAGGCGCGCCTCACATCCGCATCCGCAATTGCCTCGTCGGAGGGCGCTAGACGTGGTTGAGAAGACCCTGGAGCTCGCCCGCCGCAAGGCCGATGCTGCCGAGGTCCACCTCGCCCAAAGCGAGGCCAGGCCAATTCAGTTCGAGAACAACGACCTGAAGTACGTCCACACCAAGTCCTCCCGCGTCCTCAGCCTGCGGGTCATCCACCGCGGGCGCCTCGGCTTCGCAAGCACCACCGACCTCTCAGACCCCGCCCGCCTGGTGGAGCAGGCCATCGAGAGCGCCGCCTTCGGCCAGGAGGCCAGGTTCGCGTTTCCCACACCCTCGACGCCGACCCCGGTTGTGGTCTATGACCCGCGGGTCGTGGACTTCCCGGTCGAGGAGGGCATCCGGCTGGGGCGCGACGCCATCGCTAGCGTCCTTGCCGAGTTCCCCGACGTCCAGTGCTACGTCGAGGTCAACAAGTCAATCGCCTCCGAGCGCCTCCTCAACACCAGCGGGCTTGACTTCCAGGCCCAGCTTACCGGCTTCGATGCCTCTCTGACCGTCAACCGCGTGCGCGAGGGCGACATCCTGTGGGTGAGCGACGGCGAGAGCTCGCGGGGGCTGGTTGCCGACTTCGAGCGCTACACGGCCAAGGTGATTGGCGACATCCGCCGCGCCGAGCGCGGGGCCGCCGCCCCGAGCGGCACTTGTCCCGTCCTCTTCACCGCTAAGGCCGTCGGCCTGCTCCTCCAGATCATCGAGACCTCGGTGAACGGCAAACTTGTCCAAAAGGGCGCCTCGGCCCTCACCGGCCGCCTCGGAGAGCAGGTGCTGGGCAGCGAGGTGACGGTGCTTGACGACGGCACGCGCGACTTGGGCGACGGGAGCGCCCCCTTCGACGCTGAGGGCACGCCCACGCGGCGAACGCCGCTGTTCGACCGCGGCGTCCTTCGCAGTTACCTCTTCGACCTCCAGACCGCCGGCATGCTGGGCGCGGCCTCCACCGGCAATGCCGGCCGCGGCTTCGCCGCCCCGCCCGCCCCCGAGGCCACCAACCTCGTCCTGGAGGCCGGCTCCGCAAGCCTCGACGCCCTTCTCGCGGGGATCGAGCGTGGCCTCCTCGTTGACGAGGTCATTGGCGGCGGGCAGTCCAACGTCCTTGCCGGCGAGTTCTCCGTCAACGTCGGCCTCGGCTTCCTCGTCGAGCGCGGCCAGGTCGTCGGGCGCGTCAAGGACTGCATGATTGCCGGCAACGTCTTCGAGGTTTTCAGGAACGTCCGAGGCATTGGGAGCAAGCAGGAGGTCCACGGGCCGATCGTCGCCCCGCCGGTGTGCTTCGACGGGGTTCACGTCGCCGGCGGAGATTGAACTCACGCTTGGCCGGGCGAGCACGGAGAGCCTTTGAGCGTCCGCCGCAAGGCGGACAGCTCCGCGAGACATTGTGCCGCCCGGCCATTCTTCCAGGTGAGCATGAGCAGCCGCGATGAAATCCTCAGCGACCTGACGCCTGAGCAGCGCGAGGCAGTGACCCACCGCGACGGGCCGCTGCTGGTCGTTGCAGGGGCGGGGAGCGGCAAGACCCGCGTCATCACCCGCCGCGTGGCCTATCTCGCACTCGCCCACCGCGTCCAGCCCTACCGCATCCTCGCCGTCACGTTCACCAACAAGGCGGCCGACGAGATGCGGGGCCGCATCGAGCAGCTCGCCGGCACGAAAGGCGTCTGGGTCTCAACCTTCCACTCGCTTTGCGCCTCGATGCTGCGGTTCTCGGCCGACAAGGTCGGCCTCGACCACAACTTCACCATCTACGACCGCGAGGACCAGCTCGCCGCCGTCGGCGAGGTCCTCAAGTCCCTTGACTACGACAAGGCCACCCTCGCGCCCGCCAGCGCTCTCCAGGCCATCAGCAACGCCAAGACGCGCCTCGAGACCCCCAAGGAGTTCGCCCGCAACGCCACGAACTGGCGCGACGAGCGCCTCGCCAAGGTCTACGAGCACTACCAGGCCCTCCTCGACCGCCAGGCGGCGCTCGACTTCGACGACCTCCTGATGCGCGTCGCGGTGTTCCTCCAGGAGAACGCGGAGTTCCGCGAGCGCTGGCAGCACCGCTTCAACTACCTGCTGATTGACGAGTACCAGGACACGAACCACGCCCAGTACCTCATCGCGCGGGAGCTGGCGGCCCTGCACCACAACATCTGCGCCACCGGCGACCCCGACCAGGCCATCTACTCCTGGCGCGGCGCCACCATCCGCAACATCCTGGAGTTCAAGCGCGACTACCCCAACGCGCGCATCGTGAAGCTCGAACGCAACTACCGCTCCACAAAGGTCATCCTCCGCGCCGCCGACAGCCTCATCACCCACAACGCGCTCCGCCACGAGCGCGGCCTCTGGACGGAGAACCCTGAGGGGGTGCCCGTCCGGTTCATCCTGGCCGACGACGCGGAGGACGAGGCGGCGCAGACCGTTGCAGCTATCAAGGCCCGCCACAAGAAGGGGCGGCCCTGGCGCGACTGCGCCATCTTCTACCGCACCAACGCACAGTCGCGCGCCTTCGAGGAGGCCATGCGGCTCGGCGTCCCATATCGCCTCATCGGCGCAGTGCAATTCTATGGCCGCCAGGAGATCAAGGACACCCTCGCCTACCTCCGCGTGTGCCTCAACGAGCGCGACGACCTGAGCCTCGCGCGAATCATCAACGTGCCGGCCCGCGGCATCGGCGACCGCTCGGTGGAACGCCTCAAGCAATGGGCGGCGGCCAACGGCCTGTCGCTTCGCGCCGCCCTTCCGCGTGTGGAGGAGGTTCCCGACCTCCCCGCGCGGGCGAGGAACGCCCTCAAAGCCTTCTGCGACCTCCTCGACGCCTTTCGCCTGGCGCCCAGGAGGCCCGTCAGGGCCTTCTGCCAGAGGGTTCTCGCCGAAAGCGGCTACCAGAGGTGGCTCGAGCGGCCAGAGAACAGCGAACGCCTGGAGAACGTCGAAGAGCTCCTCGCCAAAGCCGCCAAGTTCGACCAGGAACACCCCGAGGCCGACCTCGCCGACTTCATGCAAGAGGTCTCGCTCGTCTCCGACGTTGACAACCTCGACCGCTCGGCCGACGCCGTCACCCTCATGACCCTCCACTCCGCCAAGGGCCTCGAGTTCCCCGTCGTCTTCCTCACCGGCCTGGAGGAGAACCTCCTGCCCCACTACAACGCGCTCAGCTCGCCAGAGCTGATCGAGGAGGAGCGGCGCCTGTGCTACGTGGGGATGACCCGCGCGCAGGAGGAGCTGGTGCTGAGCGCCGCCCAGTGGCGCGCCCAGGGCGGCTCCAACTGGGAACGCAAGCCCTCACGCTTCGTCTTCGAGCTCAAGCCCGACGTCCTCGACATGGACGGCCGCCGTGCCCTGGCGGCCATCGCCTCGCCCGGGGCCGCCTACGAAGAGGAGCCGGAGGAAGAGGATTGCCGCCAAGTGGCCAGGACGCCAAGATGGGCGCGAAGGCCCGCCCGTTGGGCGGAGAGTCCGAAATCCGAAATCCGAAATCCGAAATCCCAATTCCAGACTCCAGATTCCAGATTCCAGATTGGCGACCGCGTCCGCCATCCTCAGCTTGGCGACGGCCGCATCGTGGCTCTCCAGCACTCCGACAGGCTCACCCTCGCCACCGTCGCAATGAGTGTGGGCGGAAAGCGCATCTTCGCCCTCGAACACGCCCAACTGGAAAAGCTCTAGCCCGCCCACTACAATAGATGTCGTCTGAAGCCCGCACCAGGGACCCGTCGTGAGGCGCTAGAGCCGTGTATCGCCTGGTGGTGATTGGCGGCCTGGACAGCGGCAAGGCATTCCCCCTGCCGCCAGGGGAGTACATCGTCGGACGGGCCGCAGGCGCTGAGGTCCAGCTCCCCGACGACTCGGTCTCGCGCCGCCACGCCCTGCTCACCGTGAGCGAGGAGGGCGTGACGGTGCTGGACCTCGACAGCCACAACGGCACGCGCGTCAACGGCCAACTCGTCAAGACCTCGCCTGTTTCGGAGGGGGACGAACTGCGCTTCGGCAGCAGCCGCGCCGTCCTCGAGCGGGTCCCGGACCCCGCCACCGCCACTGTGGCGCTGGAGCCTTACAAGGCGCAGCGGCCCGCACCAGCCCCCACCCAGCGCGGTGTGGCCCTGCCCCAGGACGCCCACCGCCTGGCCATCCTCTACGAGGTCGGCACCACCATCAACACCGCAGTCGAGCTGCCACAGCTCCTCGAGCGAATCCTCGCTGCGCTCTTCGGGGCGGTGCCGGCCGAGCGCGGCGCAGTGGTTCTGTGGGACGACGCTGAGGGCCAGTGGCGCCCGGCCGCCACCCACGCCCGCGACCGCGAGGTCGCCCCTGGCGAGCTCGCCGTCAGCCGCGCCATCATCGAGAAGGCATTCGAGGTCGGCGGCCCCCTCCTCATCAGCGACGCGGGCAGCGATGCGCGCTTCGGCCCCTCCGACAGCATCGAGGCCCTCGCCATCCGCTCCGCCATCTGCTGCCCCCTCGTCGTCCGAGGCGAACGCCTGGGCGTCCTGCACCTCGACACGCGGAGCGCCAGCGGGGCATTCAGCGACGACGACGTGCGCCTGGTGGGCGCAATCGCCAACCAGGCGGCCATCGCCATCGCAAACGCGCGCCTCCACGAGGCCCTGCGGCAGGAGAACCTCCAGCTCCGCCGCGCTCTCAGCTCGCGCCACCGCATCGTCGGCCAGAGCGCCGCCATCCGCGACCTCGTCACCCTCATCCACCGCGTGAGCGCCACGGACGCCACCGTGCTGCTGCGCGGCGAGAGTGGCACGGGCAAAGAGGTCGTCGCCCGCACGCTCCACGACCTCAGCCCGCGGCGCGGCAGGCCGTTCGTATGCGTCAACTGCGCCGCTGTCCCCGAAGCGCTCCTCGAGAGCGAGCTCTTCGGCCACGAGAAGGGCGCCTTCACCGGCGCAATCGAGCGCCGCATCGGCCGCTTCGAGCAGGCCAACGGCGGAACCGTGTTCCTCGACGAAATCGCCGAGATGCCGCCGAGCACCCAGGCCAAAATCCTCCGCGTCCTCCAGGAGCGCGAGTTCCAGCGCGTCGGCGGCACAAGGCCCCTCCGCGTCGACGTCCGCCTCATCGCCTCGACCAACCGCGACCTGGAGGCAGCGATGGCCTCCGGGGACTTCCGCCAGGACCTCTACTACCGCCTCAAGGTCATCGAGATCACCCTGCCCCCCCTGCGCGAGCGGCGGGAGGACATCATCCCGCTGTGCGAGCACTTCCTCGCCCAGCTCGCCCGCGACATGGGCCGCCAGCCGCCAGTGGTGGATGAGGCCACGCTCCGTATCCTCGAGGCCTATCCTTGGCCTGGCAACGTCCGCGAGCTCCGCAACGTCCTCGAACGCGCCATCGTCCTCGGCGCGGCCGACCGCCTCCTGCCCAGCCATCTGCCCCGCGAGGTGCGCCGCGGCCTCGTCTCGCGCGAGGACCTGCCCGAAGACCTGGCTCTCTCCGAGATGGAGCGCCGCCACGTCGCCGACGTCCTCGCGCTCACCGGCTGGCACAAGACTCGTGCGGCGGCCCTCCTCGGCATCTCGCGCCCGCGCCTCGACCGCAAAATCCGCGACTACCGCCTCCGCCGCCCAGACGCCACCGGTGCCGCAGAGTAAGACATCCCACAGCCCTCTGTTCTGCGGGACCGGCTCCGCTCGGCCCATGCCAATGCTGCCAGGGGCACCTCGCCGCCACCTGTCGGGCGCGCTTGCCGACTACCTTCGGACTTCGCGGGGTCCGAAAGTAGTTTGTGCTGCGGATTCCTGTAGCGGAAAGCGTCCCGCTTGCCCGAGGGCGGTGAAGACCGCAAGCGGGACGCTTGCGGCCACATCTCAGAGCAGTTTCCTCCGTTTCAGGGTCTTCCGCACCAGAGACAATGTGGCGGCCCAGCACCTCATCCAGCCTAAGGCGCCTGCGCTGGGAGCGGGAGGGACGACTCTTGCGGAGTTGTTCAACTCCGCAAGAGTCGTCCCCCCACCGGCGGACGCAAGGACTGCGAGGAGCTCCCGCAGGTTTGGAGCCTGCGGGAGGTTCCAGGCCTGCGGGAAGCCGGCGAACCGAATTGTCAGAGAGCAGGTGCAGGCCCCGTTCGGTATGTGCGCCCCGAAGCGCGTGCAGTGACTAACCCGCATTTCTCACCAGCGCTGCCCGTTGGACGTGGAGAAGGCTGCCATGTTGTCATGCTGAGCTTGTCGAAGCACCTTTCAGGGGTAATCAGCCCTGGCATCACGGTGCGCTCCGCCGCGCAGGTTCTTAGGCCGCGTGTGGGGCATGAGAAAGCCCGGCCGGCGTGGGGCCGGCCGGGCTTCGGTGGGGATGGGGGAGGGGCTACTTGCCTTCGTGGCGCGGGACGAGTGAGGCCGGGACGAAGAAGAGCTCGACACGGCGGTTCTTGGCCCGCGATGCTTCGGTGGTGTTGCCGGCGACGGGCCAGGAGTCGCCGAAGCTGCGGATGTACATGTTCTTCTCGGGGATGCCCTTCTTGCGGAGGTAGCGGAAGACGGCCAGGGCGCGGTCGGCTGCGAGGCCCATGTTGTCGCCATAGGCCGCAATGCTGGTCCGCCGCCTCAGCGGGGTCGCGTCCGTGTGGCCGTCTATCTGGATGATGACGTCCTTGCCCTTGAAGGCCGCGGCGACCTTGTCGAGGGCGGCCTCGCCCTTCTTGCTGATGGTGGCCTTGCCGAGCTCGAAGAGCAGTTCGCCCTCGAGGACGAGCCGGCCATCGCGGACGGAGCCGATGCCGAGGGCGCGCACCTGGTCCTCCCAGCGCTTCCGCTCGTCGTCCACCGCCTTGACGGCCTTCTCGGTCTCGGGCTTCGGAGCGGCCGCCTGCTTCTTGTAGAGCTCGAGCTGCCGCGATGCGTCCTCGAACCGTTTGCGGAAGGCGTCCTGCTGGGTGTTGATCTCCTTCTCTTTCTCGTCGAGGAGCTTCTTGAGGCTCTCGTTCTCGCCCTCGAGGGCCTTGTATTTGCTGAGTGGCACCATGCACCCCGCGGCGAGGACCAGCAGGGCGGGAAGCACAAGGAGTGCGGCCACAGCTCTTGCCTTCATTGGCAACATCTTCCTTTGCACAAAAAGGCTTGGAATCGCGAATGATGAATAGGGTTCGACCCTCTCCCTGCCCTCTCCCTGGAAGGGAGAGGGCAGGAGTGGGCTGGGTCACTTGGTCTCCGGCTTGGGGGCCTCGGGCTTCGGCTCCTGGGGCTTCGGGGCCTCGGCTTTGGCCGGGAAGAAGGCGATTTCGACGCGGCGGTTCTTGGCCCGCGAGGCGTCGTCGGTGTTGGGCAGGCGTGGCCTGTGCATGCCGAAGGCTCGGATGTACATGCGGTTCTCGGCGACGCCGCACTTGGCGAGGAGGTTGAGCACCGCCTTGGCTCGGAAGGCGGCCAGGCCGAAGTTGTCCTCGAACTTCCGCACGGTCTCCGGCTTGACCACGCGGATGTCGTCGGTGTGGCCATCTATCTCGAGGATTTCGGCTCCGCCCTTGAACCTGTCGGCGATCTGCTCGATGACCTTCCTGCCGGCGGGGGAGACCTCAGCGCTGCCGAGGGCGAACAGGAGCGTGTCGGGCATGATCACCCGGTTGTCCACGACCTCGACGCCCTCGATGCCGCGGAGCTTGTCAAGTTCCTTCATGATGCGCTCGTAGTCCTCGCGGGCCTTCTTGGCGAGCGCATCGGCCTGGTCCCCCTTGTCCTTGAACAGCAGGTTGAGCTGCTGCATGGCCTTGAGCTGGTCGCGCAGCGCGTCTATACGCGTGTTCGCGTCGGCGAGCTGGCTGTCCTTGGCAGCAAGCTCGCGGACCGATTCGTCGTACTTGCGCTTGAGCGCGATGTACTTCTTCCAGCCCACGACGCAGCCCTGGCACAGCATGCTGAGCGCCAGGAGCGCCACGACCCCGATTCTGCCTACAGTGCCCTTCATGCGCATCGGACCTCCTTCACGGGGACATGGTTTGGGACAGCAACGGTGGCCGACGCGGTGCCCACGGCGGCCAACGGGGATGACGAGTGCAGCCATCGGGCTGTTATCACGGTCCTGGGGGTTTGACGCCCAGGAGGTCGCAGAAGAAGTTCACGATGCCCTTGAGGAACTCCCAGTCCGGCATTCTCCTGCTGGCGACACAGTAGAAGAACAGTGCCCCTGGGACGAGGAGGATGAAGGCTGCGAGGCCGTTCATCACGGTGTAGAGTGCGGAGGGCTGCTCCTTGACGGCGAGGACCTCGCCGGTTCCGAAGGCGGACGCCGGGGTCGCGCGGCCGGTGCCTGGTGCGACCTCGGCCTCGGCGCCCACCGGCTCCTCCATCGGGGGGGCGGCCTCGAATGGGGGAACGGCCTCCTCGGTGTCGGCCCCGAGGTCGCCGGGCTCCAGGGCGACCTCCTCGGTCGCCACGTCCTCGGTGGGGGATTGCGTGTCGTCGTACTGGTCGAGGCCGAGGACCATGGTGGGCACCTCGGTGTCGCCGGTGGGCGGGCCGGCCGTCGGCGCCTCACCGAGGTCGAGGGTGGGCACGGCGGTCTCCTCCGTGCCTGTGTCGGGAGCCGGAGGGGTCAGCTCGATCGTCGGCACCTTCGTCGCGGGCTCGGTTGTGCCGGCGGGAGGGCCGGGCTCGAGCGCGAGCTCGACGTCGCCGGTGGGTGGGCCGCTGAGGTCGCCGCCGACGAGGGTCTCGGAGGTGTCGTCGAACTCGAAGGCCTCGTCGGCCATCAGGTCGGCCGGCTCCTCCGCCGGCGGGGTCACCATCTGCGGAACCGCCGTGTCCGCATCAGGCCCCGGCTGGACCACGGCGGCCGGGAGGCCCCGCTGCCTGCGGAGGTTCTCGATGTCGGAGCGTCGGAACTTCAGCTCGTTCTGGTCGCGGAAGGCGCGCAGCTTGCCCTGCGCCACGAGCGCCCGCAGCTCGGCCTCCTGAAGCCCCAACGAACTAAGGGCATCCTCGAACGAAAGATACTCTTCGGCCATCCAGGCTCACCTGCCTTTCACTCGCCCGCGCGCTTGTATTGCTCCTCGCTGCTGCCCGGCCCGAATGGGCGCAGGCCGCCAAGCGTGCGGACCCCGCGCATTGAGTACTCTTGCTTCGTCGCAAGGAGGACGTCCCAACGGTACAGCCGCCCGGCGAGGAACTCGAAGGCGCCGTTGCGCATGTCTTGTGTCTTGGCCGGCCCGGGCGTGTGGAACCCGTAGACCAGGATAACCTCCCTGCTGGTGTCTATTAGGTAGAGGAGGTTGCCGTCCGCGCACGGCGTCGCCACGGCGATCACGCTGTCCGCCTTCCCCTCGCTCGCCTGCGCCTGCGCCGCACGCGGCGAGCGGACCATGAGCACCGCCGCAACGAGCACTACAGCCACAGCCAGCAGCACGCAACTGGCCCAGGCCTGCCTGGCCATCGCAGCCGTCTCCGCATGCGCTCCCCTTGCCCCTTGCAGCCACCCCTATTATAGTTAGCATTTCAGGCGTTGCAACTGTTTTTTTGCAAAAAATGGGCGACCTCGCGCGTCGAGGGGTAGAGGCTGCCGAACGCCTCGTAGGGGGCGGCGTAGCGCCCCCCGCGCTCGGGGTCAGGCTCCACCAGCCGTACCCGAACAGGCCGCCCAGCAGAATAGCTGCGAGCACGAACCACAACAGCCTGGCCTTAAGCGAATGTGCACCCGCCCCGATTGCCGCGAGGAGGGCCGCTCCCAACGCACTCGTCTCCTGGAACTCCAGCACCGCCAGGCGCTTCCGCAGCACGTCGGCCTTGATCTCGTTCCACAAGGCGTTCCTCGTGCCGCCGCCCACGGCGCGTATCTCCTCCACCGCCGCCCCGGCCACCCCCTCCAGGCACTCGATGACCTGCCGCAGCGCGAACGCGGTCCCCTCGAAGACCGCTCGCGCGAGGTCGGCCCGCGTGGTTGTCGCCGACAGGCCGAAGAAGGTGCCGCGCGCCCGCGGGTCCCAGATGGGCGTCCGCTCGCCCTGAAGATACGGCAGGAAGACGACACCGCGGCTGCCGGGGGCCGACTGCCCCGCTAGGCCCGTCATCGCCTCCAGCCCAGCGCGACCCGTCTGGCACAGCACCTCGCGGAGGAACCACTCCACCGACACCCCGCTGGAGGTCGTTGTGCCAATCGGCAGCCACAGGCCGCGCGGAATGTAGGCCGAGTTCACCCAACGCCTGTCAGGCGTCGGCGCCAACGTCGGCACCGCCACGCAGTCGGTCGCACCGGCCCCATAGACCACCGTGCCCGGGCCGCCTGCCCCGCAGCCGAGGGCCGACGCCGGCACATCCCCGCACCCGCACACCACAGGCGTTCCCGCCCTCAGCCCCGTCTCTTGCGCGGCCGCCTCAGTCGTTGTGCCGATCACTTCGGCCGCGCCCGCGATGCGCGGCAAGCGGCCCACGTCGAAGCCCAGCTTCTCGCACAGCCCCTGGTTCCACCGCCACGGATCGCGGATGTCCACCAGGCCCGACAACGCGACCTGCGTCGGGTCCGTGGCGAACTCGCCGGTGAGCCGCGCGGTGATGACGGTGTTTGCGAAGCCGAACGCCCTCGCCCGCCGATACGCCTCTGGCTCGTGCTCCCTCAGCCAGGCCAGGCTCGTCGCCGCGCACGTGCCCGGCACCAGCACGTTCCCGATGATTGCCTCATAGCGTTCGCGCGGGATGGTCGCCTCGATTGCCTCGGCCTCGGCAATCGAGCGCTGGTCGCAATACAGGATCGCCGGGTAGAGCGCTCGCCCATTCGCATCAAGCGGCGCCACGCACGGGAACAGCACGCTCAGCCCCACCGCCGCGATGTCGCTGGGAGCCGCCCCCGCCTGCCCGCACGCCTGTTTCAGCGACGCCACCACCCCCCGCCACCACACCTCGGGGTCGCACTGCACCCATCCTGGCTGTGGCGAGTCGTTCTCGTGTCCCGCCCGCCCCATCCCCAGCACCCGGCCCCCGGGCTCCACCACGCCGACCTTGACGCCGGATGTCCCTATGTCCAAGCCCGCAAGCAGCTCGCCCATGGTCTTGCGTCCATGAGACGTAATCCGTAACCAGATAGGACCACTTCACGGACGGTTCTTCTTCTTGTCTGGTTACGGATTCCGAATTACGGATTCTCCTCCGTGATGGCGATCTTCCACACTCCCGGCGCGTGCTCCTTCAGCATCCGAATCCCCTCCTCCACCCGCTCCAGGGGCAGGCGATGGCTGATGATCGGCTTCACCGTCACTTTCCCCTGGCTCAGGAGCTTCAGCGCCGCCCTGTGGTCCCAGCAGAAGCCCAGCGTGCCGAGCACCGTCAGCTCGTCGAGCGTCACGCTCGTGAGGTCGAACGGGTCGGCCTTGTTTCCCGACCAGCCAATGAGGAGGATGGTGCCGCCGCGGCGCACCAGGCCCACGGTGGCCGCAAGCGTCTCCGGCTTGCCCACCGCCTCGATCACCACGTCGGCCCCAATGCCCCCCGTGAGCTCCTTCACTCGGGCCTTGAGGTCCTCCTTGTCGGGGTTGAGGGCATGGTGGACGCCCAGTTTCTTCGCCACCTTGAGCTTGAAGGCCGCAGGGTCGGCGATGAGCACCTCGGCGCCCTTGTTCAGGCAGTGCTGCATCGCCAGCACGCCGATGGTGCCGCAGCCGATGATGGCCACGAAGCTCCCCAGCCGCGGGGCCGCCCGCTCCACCGCGTGGAGCGAGCCCGACACCGGCTCGGCAATCGCCGCCTCCGCGAACGACAGGTTTACAGGCTTTGGATGCAGGAAGAACGACTCGGCGATGACGAACTCCGCCAGCGAGCCGGGCACCTGGTGCCCAGTGATCTTCAGGTCAACACACAGGTTGTACTGCCCGCGAAGGCAGGCGGGGCAGGTCTTGCACGTGAAGAACGGCTCCACGACCACCGCGTCGCCCGGTT